>WNGH01002934.1_pt1 | contig 16250 bp, 11 predicted proteins | sample 5400631 | NCBI WGS metagenome assembly WNGH01 (sample SAMN13153373, study PRJNA577476) | soil metagenome | isolation source: 115 cm soil or saprolite under Garry oak tree replicate 1 | place: USA:California | collected 2016-06-15
TCGGTCATCAGCGCCGCACCCGCGTCGTTGGACGTTAGCGTGCCCAGCCCGCGGGCGGCCTCGATGGTGTGCAGCAGCGAGTAGTGGTTGTACGAGACTGATGTCGACAACCCGGCGACCACGCCGGTGCCCATGAGTATCAGCGGCACCCGGTTGCCCGCGGACGAGTCGTCCTCGTCCCACGTGATCGCCAGCAGCGAGCGCTGCGTCTTGAACGCGGGCGAGTTGAGGATCGCCGGCACCTGCTGCGAGAGCCACGCGTCGCCTGTGCCGACCGTGCAGTCGTGCATGTCGTTGCACATGTTGGGAGTGATGAACGCGTAGTTCGGCGTGGCGGCCGCGGACTTCAGGTCGGTGGCCATCTGCGTGAACGGCACCACGTGCGCCTGACACCGCGCGGTGTTGGTGCGGACGTCGTTGAAGTAGATGAACGGGTCGTGCTTCTGCGCGTATGGGTAGCTGTCCCCGACGAAGCAGGCGGTCGGCATCGACTCCTCGTAAGCCTTCCAGGTGCTGCCCGCGTTCTCTAGGCCATCCGCGAGGTTGGAGGCCGACACCCAGCACGTGGTGCAGTCAGACGTGATGCCGTACGTGCTGCCTCCGGTGAGCGCGAGATAGTTGGGCAGGCTCGGGTGCGCGACGGCGAGGTAGCTGGTGGCCAGCGCGCCCGACGGTAGGAGGCTGTTGATGTAGGGCGCGGTCGAGCTGCCGATGATCTCGCCGTACGCGTGGTTCTCCATCACGATCACGAACACGTGGTCGTAGGCAGGCACGGTCGTGGCGGCCTGCGCCGGCTTCAGCTGATGGGCCGCTCCGAGGGCGACTCCGAGGGCCGCGACGCTCGCGAGCCCGATGGATCCCAGACGCCTGAAGGACAAACCGCGCGGATTGTGCGCACGCTGTTACTGCGGTCCGGGAGCAACCGCGTAAACACACGTAAATTGGGCCGCGAGGTCAGCAGAAAAGCTGGGCGACGAGGCTCGTGGGCTAGTAGTGGCCGCTCTTTCAAGCGATCCGAGGATCAGCCAACGGCTCCGCGCCAGGCGGAACCGTTGGCTACCCCGGGCGACCTAGCAGCCGACGGGCTGCAGGGACAGTCGTGTCGGCGAGAACTTGCCCGCGATGGGCCCGGCGCCAGCGTAGATGGTCGCGCCGGAGGCCGGCTTGTTGGTCTTCCAGACCAGGTTGAAGGTGTAGGTGTGGCCGCCGGACAGCTGCGTCGTGATCTGGACGTAGGCGGCGTTGGGCGAGAAGGTGCCGGCGAACCCGCCCGATTCCTTCCAGCCTTCCGGCTGGCCCGCGCTGCTCGGGAAGCTCGTGTCGTTGACCGTGATGCCGATGTCCTGGTTGAACCCGGCGTTGCCGGTAAAGAGGTCGACGTTGCCGCCGAGGATGACCTCGCAGTCGTTGACCGGCGTGTAGCTGAGGGTGAAGGTGAACGTGTCGACAGCCTGCCAGGTGCTGCCGTTGCTGCTGGTCAGCGTGTACTGGCTGGTGCTCACCTTCTCAATGGCCGCGCTGTCGGCGGGCAAGAAGAGAAGGGTCAGCTTGGTCGGCGAGAAGTTGGCGTTGATCGGGCCCGCGCCGGCGTAGATCGTGTCAGTGCCGGCCTTGTTGGCCTTCCACTGGAGCTTGACGGTGTACGTGGTGCCGCTGGCCACCCCGAACGAGCCCTGCACGAAGGCGGCGTTGGGCGAGAATGTGCCGCCGAATCCACCCGACTCCTTCCAGGTTTCCGGCTGCCCGGCCGTGGTCGGGTAACCGCCGCCGGAGATCGAGATGCCGATGTCCTGGTTGAAGCCCTTGGTGCTGGTCCAGAGGTCGGAGTTGCCGCTGACCAGGATCACGCCGGCCGCGCTGGGCGTGAAGGTGAGGCCCAGGTTGGTCGTGGCCATGTCCTGCCACGCCGAGCCGTTGCTGTTGATCAGTTGGTACTGGGTCGTGCTGGACTTCGCCACCACCGAGGGCAGCGACGTGACCAGGCGGAAGTTGACGCAGGTCTCGCTGAAGCGGCCGCCGATGGGGCCGGCGCCCGCGTAGATGGAGCCGGAGTCGGCCTTGTTGGCCTTCCAGACCAGCCTGGCCGTGTAGGCCTGGCCGCCCGTGACGGGGATGACGGTCTGCACGAAGGCGGCGTTCGGTGAGAAGGTGCCGGCGAAGCCGCCGGACTCCTTCCAGGCCTCGGGCTGACCGGCGGAGGTCGGGAACCCGGTACCCGTCACCGCGATGCCCATGTCCTGGTTGAAACCGGTGTTGGCGGTCCAGAGGTCGGCGTTGCCGCCGAGGATCGCGTAGCCGGTAGCGCCAGCCGTGAATGTGGCGCTCAGGCCGGCACTCATGTCGACCCACGTCGAGCCGTTGCTGCCGGTGAGCTTGGGCTGGGTGGTGATGCACTTTGCAGTGGATTGAGTCACCACGAACGTGAAGTGGTCGGCGGGCGAGGTGGCGCTGGTGCCGAAGGCGTTGGTGACAGTGACGTCGACCGTGCCCGCCGCTTCGGCCGGCGTGACGGCCTGCATCTCAGTGTCGGAAATGATGACGAAGCTCGACGCCGCGGTTGATCCAAAGTCGACGGCGGTCGCCGTGCAGAAGCCGGAACCGGTAATCGTCACCTTGGTTCCACCGGCGGTTGAGCCGCTATTCGGAGTGACGTTGGTGACGGTTGGAGCGCTCGTGCCGCCGTAGCCGACGTAGCCATAGCCGCAAGCTGGAAGCTTCGAGCTCGCCAGCGGTGTCGCAAGGAAGGAGCCACTGAGGACGACGAAAACGATGATGGTGGGCGGAAGGGCCTTGATCGCGAGGGCTTTGAGCAATCGTGTCCTCCCTATGGGTCCAAATGACTAATGAATCAGGACAGGCACTGCCCGCGGGCGTACCACTTCCAGCCGACGGGCGCGGCTAACTTAGGCGCCGCTTTCGACGTTGTCAAGTACGAAGCTCTTTACGCCTCATAAATCGTACTTAACGGTTGTCGGCAGACGGTAGTAGCTAGGACTTGATAGAGATCTATGGATCCGTAGTCGCCCACCAACGCGATCCCGGGCGTGACGTTCAGGTAGTCGTAGCCCTGCCAGTCGAGTTCGTGAGCGACCAGGATGTAATCGACCCTCAGCCTCGGCAGGACGCTCTGCCAGCTTCCGTCGCGTCCCGACGCGATCAGCTGCCGAATCGCCGTCTGGTCGAAATCACGTGGCGGAGCAACTCCCGCAACCTCCGGGTCGGCACTCGACAGGATCGGAACCGAGAAAAAAGTCGGGGCCGGCGAGGCAATGACGTTGTTCTGGTTCTTGACAAATGAGTAGCTCATGTACTCGTGCCACGGTAAGAACAACGCTCGGCCAGCATGCTGGTCCGAGGAAAGTTGCCGATCAGCCGCGTACCAGCCCGCTGGGTAATCGGACGGCTGAATCGTCCCATGTGCCCCATACAGCAGACCGTTTCCGTAATAGAGGGGCGCCGCCAACAGGACCGCACCGACAATGCCTCCCACGAGTTCAGCGCGAGGCTGGACCACCGGTAACCGAGCGGACCAACCGCGCAATGCGGCGACGCCTACTGCGAAGAGTTGCGAGTACGCGAACGCCAGGATCACAGCCCACTTTCCCGCGTCACGCATGCCTCGGTACACAGGAAGGTGACCGTCCAGCCAGTTCACGAGCTGACCGGTTGCCTGATTCGAGACTCCAATTTCGAGGGCAAGAGCGATTATCGCCGTCACGATCAGGGCGGCTACCCACTGTGCTGCGGGGTCTGACCTCCTTCGGAGCGCGGACGCCGCTCCAATGGTGCATACGAGCAGTACGAGAACGAGCGCTAGCGGCCAGCCCGGCACGAAGAACTTCATCGAGGTGAACCGTCCGCTGTTCTCGGCCCAGAAGCCGTACAAGCCCAGGAGGTTTGGCACAAGTCCAAGCGCAGTATCAGGAACCGCGGCAAAAGCCCGAAGATCCGCCTGGCTGGCTCGGCCAATTAGGCCACCCTCATAGCCCCGTCCGGCTATTACGGGTATGAGCCAGAACGAAGAAAGAACGGCGGTGCCACCAGCGATGCCTGACAGGGTGGCGGCGAGACGTCTGATGCGGGCCGCATCTCGGCAGGAGGCGAGCACAATGGCCCCAAGCACCGCGGCCAACACGGACGTCATCAGAAGCGCGTGCGGACTCAAGATGCCGATCAGGGTGAGACCCACTGCAGCCCACGCCGCGTCCTTCAATGTGAGCCGGCGGAGCGCAACCAGGATTCGGTTTGCCACCCACGGCAGCAGCGCATACGCCGCAAGCAGGTACAGCTGTCCATATTCAAGGCGGCCGTACATGAAGGGATTCATGGAGTAGAGGAGTGCAGATCCAGCCCTAGCCACGAATCCATCCGCTGGCGCTGCGAGAAAGGCCCCCAGGGCTGCACCGAAGAGGATCAGAATTACTAGCAGTTTCCCTACGAGCTCAGCCTGTACGACGACGGCAACCGCCGCGAGCAACGCCTGCAACGGGGCCGAGCTCGAGATGCCGGTCGGGAAGTCAAACCGACGTGGGCCTGGCCAATCGGTGCCGAAGAGGTACCCACCGCCAAGCCACGGCCCAACTACCATGAACGTTATAAAACCGGCCCAAAGGACGCCGTATACCGACGATCGCGAGGGACTGTTAAGCACTGAGATCGGGTCGTGCGCAACCGACCTCAAGGCCATATAGTATCGGCTCACTTTCATCTGACCCGGGACGGACGGTATTTGTGATACGAGGTGCCCACCACCTCGTCATGGGGGACCAGTGACTGAATCATCGATCTCGGACATCGTCCGGGCGAACGGGCGATTTGCGTCACTGCTCAAGGGCGATCGCCTAGTGGCACACAACCTTATCGTCGGCGCCGGAACCATCGCGGCCGGCGTGCTCGGAGTGGCTTTCCAATCGCTGGCGTCGCATCAACTACATCCGGCTGACTACGGCGCCGTCTTCGCGGTGGTAACGCTGATCACTTTTATCGGGCTGCCCGCAAGCGCTTTCACGCTTCTGATGGCGCGCGAAACCAGCCGCGGGCTGGCGAGCGGGCAGCAAGCAGCGAGCGCGACTCTGCTGGGAAGGGGAAATCGAGCCCTCCTACTGATCGGAATGGCGATCGCAGGCACGGTGGTGGTCGGCACACCGGCCTTGTCGACGTTTTTTAACGTCCCATACGAATTGCTCTGGGCGGCTGCACTGGGCATTCCATTTGGTCTCGCCCTGCCGCTCCTCCTCGGTGAGCTCCAGGGCCAGCAACGGTTCATTGCGTACACGGTCCTGACGATCGGCCAAGCTGCAATCAAGCTCATCATGGCCGTCGGCCTCGGATTGGTTCTCGGTCCTCTGGGGATCGTCGGCGGTATCACGGTGGCCACGGTCGTGGTGTACGTGGTCGCCCTGCGTTTGCTTCGCCGGAAGCTGTCGATTCGGCCCAACTTGTCGTGGTGGCGACCCGCAGTTGGTTATCTCGCCGTAATCCTCCCGAGCACGGCCGCGGTCGGCGTGCTTTTGAGCTCAGATGTGCTGCTCGTCAAACATTTCTTCCCGACTCAAGCGGCGGGCCAGTACGCGGCGGTCGCGGCCCTCGGCCGCGCCATTTTCTGGGGAGCCAGCGCCGTAGCGATTGTGCTGTTCCCCAAGATCACATTTCGCAGATCCCAGGGCAAGAGCGGCACCAGCCTCGTCTCGGCCTCACTAATCTTGGTGGGTATTGGCGGACTCGCAGGCTATTTGCTGCTCTCGGTGGCCTCGAAGTGGCTTCTGTCCGCATTCGCGGGGACTGGTTATGCCGGAGCGTCGGGATACCTTGCCTGGTACTCGATCGGAATGCTGCTGCTTGGTGCAGCCGCGGTACTCATTGCCACGCAGCAGTCGCGAGGTCGGCCCGACTTTCTGGCCGTCCTCCTCCCCTTGTCAACCATGGAGCCCTTTTTGATCCTCGTGTTTCACCAAACTCTGACTCAGGTTGTGCAGATAGTGGATATCTCGATGCTGATCTTGCTGTCGGGACTCGTGGGCCTTTACCTGCTTCAAGAGCGCCGTAGCCCCGATCGAGATGCTTTCGCGCCAGGTCTAGGTACCGCCCTGCCCCAGCTCCAAGGGAACTGATGACCACGAAAACAATCGAGGGCACCAGTCCATCAGTAGAAGCCGGGGCCAAAGCTGTCGCGCAGACGATTCAGTTGTCGGTCATCGTTCCGGCCTACCGCGAAGGTCGCCGAATTCACGACAACCTTGCCCATTTGGTTCGCGAGCTCGACACGCTGGGCATTGGTTACGAAGTGATAGTCGTCTCGGACGGAAACACCGATGCGACCGTCACCGAGGCCCGTCGGCTCTCTTCTCCAGCCGTCAAGGTCTTCCACTATCCGATGAATGTCGGCAAGGGCTTTGCCCTGGCCCTAGGAGTAGCTCAATCCACTGGTCCGCTGGTGACGTTCATCGACGCCGACATGGAGCTTGACCCTGCCAATATCAGGGTCTTCATGGATCTGATGCAGCAGTCTGGGTGTGATGCTGTCATCGGATCTAAGCGACACCCACTGTCGAAGGTTTCGTACCCGGCGTTCCGGCGATTTCAAAGCGCTGTTTACCAGCTTTTCGTGCGCGTCCTGTTCAAACTCGATGTCCGGGACACGCAGACGGGCCTGAAGCTCTTCCGTCGAGAGGTCCTCGAGCAAGCAGTTCCTCTCCTGGCGATCAAGAGATTCGCATTCGATCTTGAGCTTCTGGTCGTGGCGCGCTTTCTTGGTTTCCGAAAGGTATGCGAGGCGCCAATACGGCTCGACTATCAGTTCGAAAGCACAGTGAACTTGGCCTCGGCCGGGCGGGTTGTATGGGATACCGCGGCGATTTTCTATCGTCTGCGGATCAGGCGCTACTATCAGATGAGGCGACAGCAACTTTTGGCTGGCGAACAAAATAACAACACTGGGGAGCTCGCCCGAGGCTAAACCCTGAGGATCCTGATTCTCAATTGGCGCTGCCCGCGGAATCCGCTCGCAGGTGGTGCAGAGGCGGTGACGCTTGAGGTCGCACGGCGCTTAGCCCTGCGCGGCGACAAAGTCGAGTGGTTCGCCGCTAGTTACCCCGGTGCGCCCGACGAAGAAGTTATCGATGGCGTCCGGATAGTCAGGTCTGGGCGCCAGTGGTCGGTCCATTGGAGAGCATGTCGCCGCTACCGCTCCAATGCCACGCAGAACTTCGATGTGGTCGTAGATCAAGTCAACACCATGCCCTTCTTTGCGCCGCGCTGGGCCCACGTCCCGGTCGTGATGTTCATCCATCAGCTGGCGCGAGAGGTCTGGTGGTACGAGTCCAAGTTCCCCATTAGCGCAGTAGGCTACGTAGCCGAACCGCGATATTTGAGGACGTACAAGGCCGTGCCCGTAATTACCGTATCGGACTCAACCAAGGCCGACCTTGTGCGACTCGGACTCAATGGTCCAATCACGGTGATCCCAGAAGGTTTGGAAGCTGTGGGATCGGCCAGGGCCGTGCCCGCTGATACTCCATCGTTCGTTTATGTGGGTCGCCTCAATCGCTCGAAGCGTGTCGATGACATCATCCGAGCCTTCGGAATCTTCGGCCAGACCGTTGAAGGTGGCTCGCTGACATTGATTGGCGACGGGCCGCCCCCGTACGTTGACGAACTCAAGAGGCTTGCCAAGCGGCTTGGAGTGAACGATCAAGTACGTTTCGTAGGACGTGTGTCCACTGAACTGAAGCACCTCGAACTGGCACGTGCCCACGCGATACTCTTGGCGTCGGTTCGCGAGGGCTGGGGGCTCGTGGTGACTGAGGCCAACGCGATGGGCGTGCCAGCGATCGGGTACGACGTGCCGGGACTGCGCGACTCCATCAGGCACGACAGCACTGGGCTGCTGGTCGATGCCTCGCCAGCATCCATGGCTAAGGGAATGCTTGATATGTGGGTTAGTCCGGTGCTTCACGACCGACTGTCCGCTGCTGCTCTTGAATGGGCTCGCAGCTTCTCGTTCGACAACACAGCTCAGGCCTTTCGCGCAGCGCTGGAGGCGGCTATTGGCAGTCAAGCCGCGCCAGGCAAGGGCCTGCGCGAAGTCAAGATGGACATTCCAAACTCCCCGGCGGTCTCCCACCAAACTGGACCGCAGCCTCGCGATGACTAGCCAAATGCGCTCCGCCCCGGAAAACGTCTCGCTTGAATGTCGGACGGACATGGTGTCAGTCGTGGTACCGAGCTTTAGTAGGCTCGACCGCTTGATGCAGTGTTTGGACTCTGTGGTGAGATCCGAACCTCAACCCCCTGGTGGAATTGAGGTCATCGTTATTACGTCGACCTACAGCGACGACGAAGTGGCCGAGATCGAAAAGCTTGGAGCAAGGGTCGTGCGTCGCGACGGCACCGTGTGGGTAAGCGAAGCGCGCAATATCGGAGCTGGTGCAGCAAGCGGTGAGTACCTCCTGTTTCTGGACGACGACAACACTCTTGCCCCGGATGCAATCTGGCATCTGTACCAGTCTTTCTTGCGCTGGCCAGAAACCGCAGTCGCCGGTCCCGTCATGTACTACGGGTCCGTGCCCCTCAAGATCTGGTGTGCCGGAGTTAGCCGTAGTCGCGTCTTCATGAAGACGCGCCTATCCACCTCGTTGCCGATCCCAACACCCGAGCGCCTCGAGTCAGAAGATTTTCCGAATTGCTTCATGGTTCGTGCGAAGGACTTCCGAAACGTCCACGGTTTCGACGTCGAGGACTTCCCGCAGCACATGGAAGAGAGCGATCTGGCTCGACGCCTTCGCGCGCAGAAGGGTGGATACGCCTACTGCGTCACTGCCGCAAAGGACTGGCACTACATCGGGGCCAGTTTTGCCCGGCGTCTCCATATGCATGATGCGCGCCGGGCATTCTGGATCGCGCGGGGGCGCACCTTCTTCACAGCCGTATACGGAGATCGACTCCAGTGGTTCGCCTATGTGGCAATCGGGCAGTGGGCCCTCGCGGCGGTCTATCTCGGAGCAACCGTCCTTCAGGCACCGGACCGAATCGCCGTGACTCTTGCGTACTTACGCGGGATGCTCGCGGGCTTCAAGCTCGGCACAGAAGCGCGGCACAAGGCTCGAATCGGTGAGCGGGCGTTGTCCATTGATTAGAGCGTTTCGCTCGGCCCGGACTCGGATCGAACCAGGCTAGGAAGTCATGGGAGCCTACGCACGACTCAGCTGGCTTCGCACTGAAATCAAGAAGAGAACGATGATGACGGCGCTCGACCCCATTGCTACGCGTTTCGCACGTGCGCTTTCAAGGGTGGGCCCGAAATTGGTTCCAAGTCCGACGCGTGAAACCGAGATTCGGCTCGACGACGACTCCACGTTAGTTCTTCCGGCAGGCTTGCCCAGCGCAAGGCGGTTGGCCGCGGCTGTGTATGAGCCTGAAGTTACGAACCTGGTGCGTTCACTGCTCCGACCGGGCATGACCTTGGTGGACGTAGGTGCCAATGTCGGCTACTACACGGTATTAGCCGCATCGTTGGTCAAGCCGACCGGGCACGTCTTCGCATTCGAGCCAGAGTTGGATGCGTATCGATATCTGCTGTTGAACATCGATCGGAATGCTGCGGCCAGGGCCGTTGCGAGTGCGGTAAACAAGGCTCTGGCTGATGTGGATGGAACGATGAGGTTCATTCCCAGCGCGCTGGAAGGTGGCTTCTTGGCCAAGAGCGGTGACAATGCAAGTCATTCAGCTGAGGACTCGCGATCACTCGACGTCGAAACGACCAGCTTAGATTCCTTCGTTGCTGAGCGCGGTTGGCCCTCGATCGACCTTGTCAAGATCGACGCAGAGGGCTCGGAGGCACTCGTTCTGGCTGGAGCGAGCAGAGTCGTGGCCAGGAACCCAGACATGAAGGTGATCATGGAAGTCAACCTTCGCGCCTTAGAGCGGGCCGGCACGACATCGCGTGACCTTACTGAGCTATTAACGAAGTTGGGCTTTCGTACCGCGTGCGTCATTGAACAGGGCCTAAGGCCAATCAACCTAGATGACGAGTTGCCCAGTAGCGGCCTCATATACAACCTGCTCGTCAGCAAGCAATGAGTCTCCGGATGGCTCCCGCATCCCGTGCGCAGGGGAACGACAGGGCTGCTGGGGCTCGGCCGCGCCAATCGAGACGTTGGCTATACCGTACCAAGTGGTGGCTTGGGATTGCCGTAGCCTTCCACCTTGCCTGCGCCGCCGTCTTAGTTCCGGTCGCATCACATCCGTACGATCTGGCTGTCCTAACGGGTAATGCCGAGGCTTGGCTGAATTGGGGATTCTCTCCTTTCTACAACTGGAAATTTGGTATCGACTACGCAGCCTTGGCGGTACTGGCCCAATCGTTAAGAGCATTTCTGTCTGCACTCGGGGTACCGGGAATAGCCGCTCTGCACATCGCTTGGAAGCTGCCGCTAGTGGTTGCGAACCTACTCACGGCTGGTGTCATTTACAGATTGGCCCTCAAGATTGGCCCCAATCGGGCGCCCGTTCTGGCAGCACTTTGGCTCGTTAACCCAGCTGTTCTCTGGATCTCCGCCGGTCACGGCCAAGTCGAGTCGATCGCTGTCCTTACTGTCTTTGCGGCAATGCTGTTCGCGTTGGAGGGACATCTGACGCTCGCTGGCATCATTACGGGGCTTGGAATCGGCATTGAATATTTTCCAGTGGCGGTGGTGGGGGCGGTCCTGATGTGGTGGAGGGGCGGGCATCTTCGTGGTCGACGTCCCTTAGTGGGCTATGCGGTTGGACTCTCAATCGCGCTAGTAGTTTGTTTTGTTCCTCTGTTGCTGGATCCTGTCGCGCGCGCAGGACTCTTTGGCGGCCTCGCCGCGAGTTCGGGATTGTCGATTCCGAGCGCGTCATTCTTGTCTGCCTGGGCATGGGTGAACTTCCAAGGGTCTGGCATCTGGCCAGTCATGTTCATTGCATCCACTCTGCTCTCTGGGACCATAGCTTGGCGTTATGCGTCAAGGGGAATGTTCGTTGGTGTGGCGTTTGTCGCAAGCGTACTTCTCCTGGCGGTCCTCTTAGACGTCAACTCACTTGCATTGTTCGCAGTGATTGCGGCTGCCGGGCTTTGGATGTTCGCGATGGTTGTTCCGATTGCGCCCGTCGCGTTGGTGTTGCTCCCAACGGCTGGCGCCGCAACCGCATTTTTATGGCTCGACGGTGGCGCAAGCGATGCAAACGCGTACTTCTACGACGACTGGGCTAATACTGGTGCGGAGTTGTGGCGGGTGCCCCAGAGCGAGCAGTTGGCGATCTTTGCGGGACATCTGTTCTCTTTGGGCCTGGTTGTTGCTGTCGTCTATGCGATCATGCGAGGACGAGCTGCATCTCGTCGCAGCTGGACGACCAGCGCCGCAGTCGGCGCGACAATATGCTTGGCCCTTGTCGTATGGGCGTCTCAGCCCGCAATCTGGCAATCGGCTCTTACCTCAGCGACCACGGCAAACCTGCCGGATTTTCAGCCGTTTGTCGCTTCCAGGGCTGGCACGGTGACAGCGGTGGACCGAACCACGGTGAGGGTGTCGTACCCAGAAGCACTCGTGCTGGCGGCCAAGCGAAGTAGCGTTCAACCCTCGGCTGCTTTGACGGTCTCGATGCAGGATCTATACAGTCGCGCTGCTTTAAACACCGCCCGACTCCCTCTGGCTTGGACAGACCGAACTGTATTGATACCTGGGTGGGGTCACATTCAAGCATCACTCCAGTCTGTTTGGGTCCAGTTGTTGCTGGGTTCTACTGACTGGTCCGGGTTCGGTCCGCCCGACACCTCTGGCCTTGGGCTAACCGTCAACGGCGTGTTCACTTCTCCTAGTGGGTTTAGGCTCGTTGCGGCTCAACCAGGCTTCACGGGCTGGGCATTGGTGGACTTTCGAGTGCCGACATCCGACATTGACCAGTCCGGCAGAATGGACCTTCTTCCTGCGCCGCTGTCAGTCCTCTGGAACGGGTCGGAGGCTGGGCCGTGGGTCAGGGTCGCGCCTGCATCCGGGGCGTTCGATGCGGTCATCGACGACTCGCCGGCACGGGTGAGCATTCAAGCCGAAGCCTCAGGGAACGGCTATCTGTCCGGCGTACCAATGAAGACGACGTTTGACGTTTCCGCCAGTGGAAGTGCTCTCCCGTTGTATCGAATTACAGGCGCTGTACTTCGTTGGCCAGAAACGCCTGAACTATGGCAACTCAACCCGTGGATCCGCGCTCTTGGGGCGCTCTACGGACTCCTTTTGGCGGGGAGCTGTACATACATGCTTCGGCTTGCGCTGAGAGCCAAACTGGTTTGGACCACAGCATCTCCATATCCTGCCCACGGGCGCCCAAACTCCACGATTGCGCCTCACTGGCCATCACCTTCACGCGACACGCCGGGCTCGGAGGCGCATTAGACAAGTTCCTTCCATGTGGCTGCGCCCTTACGAATGGCAACGATGTTATGGAGGAAGAACAGCTCGTGGGTTCTTGCATGGTACGTCCCCAGGGGCGCGAGGCCGTCAACAACCATCCTGTAAAGCGTGAAGTCCGACAGCAATTCATAGAAGTCACGCAGAAAGACTCGGCTAATCACGTTCATCTCATTGAACTCAAATTGGATAACGTCGATATGTCCAGCTGCGATGGACTTCGACGCACCTTTCAGGATTGCGTACTCGTGGCCCTCGGCATCTATCTTCAATAGGTTGAGGTGCTCAACACCTTCCCTGGAAAGTACTGAATCGACGGTCTCCACTCGGACTTCAAGCGCTGAGGTCTCCGAATGATGCAGTCCCTCAATAACGGCGCGGTGAAGGCTGGCGTGTGGAGAGCCGCTTCCCTCAGCGTAGTCGAACAGCGTCATCACGCCTGATTGATTGCTGAGACCGATGTTGGCCGCGTGAAAGCCTAAGTGCAGTGCCTGGCTGGAGAGCCGTGCGAAGGTGCTCGGGTGTGGCTCAAAGGCCCATATCTGGGCGCTCGGGCAGAGGCGCTTGAGCTCGGCAGAATAGGCCCCAATGTTGGCTCCAACATCGAAAACCGTCGGATTCGAGATCGTAGAGAAGTGATTTAGAAACGTCTTCTCTCCCGGCCCGATTGTCTTCAGCATCGGATCACTCACGCACATCCCACGGGCAGCAACAGTTAGCAAGAGCTGATTCCAACCGTAGAACACCTTTCGTCCAAACACGGATAGGTACAGTCTCGCCAGGAACCGGATAGGCAGTGCCGGCGGAACGTAGGGGTCACCTGTCCCCGACTGCTGCTGGGCCACTCCCACCAAATGCTAGCGGCGTGTGCCATCGACCGCCCCCTATATCACCCATTCATCGAATCGCGGGCTAGGCTGTGCCACAAGTCCCGGCCCGAAAGGCTGAGTCCGCGCCGATCGAGGACCTACCAGGCTCCGATGGTATTGTCGAATCGTCATAACTACCGTTCGGACGCTGCCTAAGAGACTCGCCTTACTCCTGGCCATTGGCGGCGGCCTGATTCCCTGGGCGGCGTGCTCGACATCTTCCAGCATGCCTGCGGCCGTTGCGGTAGAACCCGTCGGAGGAGTCCTGGCCGTGGGCGACGTTTCTTTCAGAGGGACTAGTGGCGGTGCCCTAGGTAAGTTGGCGGACAACTCGGGTTATACAAACGGGCCCGACACCTACTACGTAACCAAGCTATCGGACGGTGGAACTCTGGTGCTCTACAGGTTCGAGCCATTTATGCCGAGCATCACATCGGACCCGTATCCCGAAGTGGACGTCCCTGGCAACAGCGCGTCGTTTGTCGCTCCCACGCGAACACCACCGTTCTTCGCTGAGCAGACTGTGGCGGCACCGTATTCCTTTGCCTCTCCGTATAGCCAGATCAAATGGCCGGCGATGATCACTAACGCCGGCGCGGCTGTGTTCTTCCTTTCCGAATCCCCGCTATTCGAGGAGGCCATCGAGCCTTTTTTGTCCGCTTACCGAACCATACAGATCGGGTCGACTTCCAGTGGCGGGCTTGCGCTTCGCTTTGACCAGAGCGACGCTAGGGCTAGGTCGGCGGTCTTGCACTGGGCCGCCGTCGACCGGAGTGCGTCGTCAACGACTTACGTGGCCCCTGTCGTGGACCAAACGGTACGCACCCTCGCGATACACCTTCAATCCGGTAAGGCAAAGCGGGTCTGGTATTTCTCAGGCAACGCATGGACTGCCGCTCAAACGGTTACGGGGGGTCCCACCGACCCTAATCTTCTTCTAGTAAGTACCCGCAACCCGACAAAGCTCCTGGTCGAGACAGAGGGCAAGCCACCCGCAGATCAATCAACGTTCTACTCGACCGATGTGGGTTATGTGGATAGGGCACGGTGGTCGGCGTTCACCGTCTATCAACGAAGAGATGCGGTCTCGTTTTGGCGCACGAGCATGGTGCCAAGCATGAAGGCCTACAACGACCTCCTAGCCAGACTTGGCGACTCCGAACCTGCGAACAACTTTCCAACGAGTTGGCGCGACCTACTCAAGCAGCTGGCATTTACCCCGGCTAGGAACATTCTGAATCCCAAGTTCTTCGACAATGGTTTTGCTGGGAAGGGGGACCCCCTCTTCGACTCGGAGAGCGTCAAGACATCTGTGTCGTGGGTTAGCGATGACGCCGCGCTCCAAGCCGTAATGGGGTCGCGCCTGTACGGCTTCAGTATTGATGCCCGATATGGTCAGGGTGTTGGCGCGTTCTATGACGCAACTGCAGACTTCTATTGGGGCGCATACAACCGAGCGACGCATACCCGGACCAGCGCAGATACCGGGGGCGAGGGGGTTATCGTCGGCTACAACTACCTTCTGAGCCTCACTAGGCTTACGGAATTGATCGGTACTCGGCCGGGATTGCCCGCTGCCGCCGTTGAGAGGCTGGTGGATCGCGTCGTGCCCCTGCTGGTACCGGGCTATATCTCGGGTTACTCGCAGATCCCTTACCTATGGCGATATCCGGCTCTGACAGGAGTCCAGTGGGAGTATGGAATGGGCAAGGAGTTATCCGAGGCGCAGCTTTCCTATATCTGCGGCCTCTGGTGGCTTAGAACTCATGTGACCCGCTACCACGACTGTGAGATTGAAGCCCTGCGCCTCCCGGAGCGACTGCCGCTCACGTTCAGGGGCTCCGCTTACCTGTGGGGACTTGACGTTGTTCACGGCGGCTACGTCCTAGACGCACTCTTGTTGGCCTATCAGACTACCGGCGACCGGCACTATCTAGACGCTGCCATTGGTGGCTGGCGAGAAGAACTTCTTTTCCTGTTTTCGAAATTCAATTATCCAGAGACGCCCTTTGATGACAGGGCAATGGCCGTAACTTCCTTTGTCTCTACCTTCGCTGATCTACACGTAGGTAACACCTGGCGCGCGGACTCCTGGAACAACGAGAGGTCTCTATGGTCACTGGCAAAGGTGCTCGGTTACGTCGACGACCCCCGCATAGTGCAGCTACTGGACTTGGCCAATGCGACCCACAAACAAAGCATGCCGATCGTCGATGCAACGTACAATCCGATCCAACAGTCGGACATTCTGAACAGGGCGATTGACCCTAACGACTTTGAGCTGAACTATGAGGCGCTTCGATATCACTACTCAACCCAAGTCTCGTTCTCGACGGACGTGTGGCGCGAGGCATTCTTGTTCAGCATTCATTCGTCCGGCGGTCAGGTCTACCGCATACCCGGAATCCAGGTAGGGGATCCCGGGCTTGCCTACGTTGTTGGTAAACCCGGCAGCGTCCTCAAAATCGTCATAGACACACTGGATTGCACCTTTGAGAATGGCGCTACCACCGCGTCCGTCCAACTCAACGCGGACGGCGTTGCGCGAGTGTCCTTAAGGCTGCGAGCCTAGAAACGGAATAGCTAGCGTCCCTACTTGGGCCCCTTGCCTGGAAAAGGACGGTTTGGGCACACCTTTCCGTGATCGTGGAAACCGTCGCCCTTCACGCCGCAGTTGTTGGCGTAGCCAGACCCCGAGCTCGAGAACAGATGAGTGCCCGCCGCAGAGAGTGGCGATGCGTACGAGATGACCAGCACGATAGCGACGGCGGCGGCTGGAATCAGTTTTCGAGCGAACGTGCGCATCACGTTGCTGCACCCCCCCAAAAATGGGCCGTTCGGAGCCCGGATCCAACCATTGACTCTAGCGCGCTTGGCGCATCGCGTCAAGTTGAGCCAAAGCCGTGTGGGAGTAAAGCGATTCCGTCAGGGGTGAGGCGTAAAGCGATTCTGTCAG
>WNGH01004061.1_pt1 | contig 16248 bp, 15 predicted proteins | sample 5400631 | NCBI WGS metagenome assembly WNGH01 (sample SAMN13153373, study PRJNA577476) | soil metagenome | isolation source: 115 cm soil or saprolite under Garry oak tree replicate 1 | place: USA:California | collected 2016-06-15
AGGTCTGATAGCCGTCAAGGCGAGGCATCATGATGTCCACGAAGATGATGTCGGGCTGGTGGTCGGTGATCTTGGCGAGCGCGTCGAAACCGTCTTCGGCGAGGATCACCTTGCAACCGGCTTGAACCAGGAAAATCTCGGCGCTTCGGCGGATAGTGTTCGAATCGTCGATCACCATCACTTTGACGCCAGCAAGATTCGCGGTTTCGCTCACGACCTTCACCCCCGCAAACGTCCTGTCTTTCTCGTATTCCGACAGTTTCGTCGGCCCTCATGAGCGGTGGCTTGACTCCACCTCGTACGTGTTTCTACACTATACAACCAAATCCAGTCAAAACAAAGCCTTGTGCCGCGTATTTCAGAAGCGCTATCAGGATCGCCAGGTCGCTCATCGCTACTCTAATCGGATGCTGCGGATATAGCAGGGGTCATGCCCGAATTTCAAAGTTCGACCATCTCGAAGTCCTCCTTCCGGGCGCCGCATTCGGGACAAGTCCAATTCATCGGGACATCCTCCCAACGGGTCCCGGGCGGAATTCCCTCCTCGGGGAGGCCCTCCGCTTCGTCATACAGGAAGCCGCAGATCAAACACATCCAGGTTTTGAAATCTTGCTTTTCCGTCATCGGGTTGGGATGGGTTACAATGAATGGGCCCGCATCATAACCTAAAGCGACGAGCCGCCTGCCCGCTACCGCCGGCTCTTCGCTGCCCATGTCCTCCGCTACCCTTCCCCCTATCGTGCTTGCGTTTTCCGCTTCGGATCCGACCGGCGGCGCGGGAGTGCAAGCAGATCTGCTGACGCTCGCCTCGATGGGTTGTCACCCGCTCTCTGTGATTACGGCAATCACCGTCCAAGACACAGCCGGCGTCGAGAATTTGCAGGCCGTCGATCCAGAGTGGGTGGTGGACCAGGCGCGACTGGTGCTCGAGGATATGCCGGTCGCCGCGTTCAAGGTCGGAATGGTCGGCAGCATCGAGAACATCGCGGCGATCGCGGAGGTCGTGTCCGACTATCCTGACGTGCCGCTTGTCTTCGATCCGGTACTTGCATCCGGGCGCGGGGACGAACTTGCGACCGAGGACATGATTTCGGCCATGTGCGAGCTGCTTCTGCCCCAGACTACAATTCTCACCCCCAACAGCCGCGAAGCTCGGCGCCTCGTTCAGGGCGACGGCGAGGACGACGATGAGCTTGCCCTTCCCGGCGCTGCTGAGAAACTTCTCGGCCTGGGTTGCGAGTACGTGCTCATTACCGGCACGCACGAGAACACGCCGCAAGTCGTGAACACGCTCTACGGCCCGGAAGGCGTGGTGCGCTCCGACAGCTGGGAAAGATTGCCGGGAAGCTATCACGGATCGGGTTGCACGCTTGCCGCAGCGATCGCGGCGACGCTCGCCAACGGCCTCGAGCTGCCCGAGGCGGTGCGCGAAGCCCAAGAATACACGTGGCAAACGCTCAACGCGGGGTTTCGTCCCGGCATGGGTCAATACATACCGGACCGGTTTTTCTGGGCGCGGGAAATGGATGAGCCAGGCGCGGGCAAAGCCTGAGCACCGGGTGATTTCACATGCGGGATTTCGCGGTCTGTACGCCGTGACACCCGATGAGCCCGACATCGGGTTGCTCGCTCGCAAAGTGAGCAAGGCGCTTGCCGGCGGAGCACGCATCGTGCAGTACCGCAATAAATCCGCTAGTGCCGGGCTGCGCCGCGAGCAGGGCGCGGCGCTGCTTGCACTCTGTCGCGAAGCGCGCATTCCGCTCATCATCAACGACGATCTGGATCTGGCCAGCCAGATCGGCGCGGACGGCCTGCACCTTGGCCGCGACGACATGCCGGTCGCAGCTGCGCGCGCGCAGCTGGGAAAAGACAAGCTGCTCGGGGCTTCCTGCTACGACAGACTTGAACTCGCTCTCGCCGCGCGGGAAGCCGGTGCAGACTATGTCGCCTTTGGCAGCGCTTTCCCTTCCGCGACCAAGCCGGGAGCAGCGCGTGCGCCGCTTTCCCTTTATCGCGAGGCGAAGGGGCGCCTCAGTTCGCCCGTTGTCGCGATCGGAGGCATCACGACCGAAAACGCGCGTGCCGTGATCGAGGCAGGGGCCGACGCCGTAGCGGTGATCAGCGCGCTGTTCGACGCGCCCGACATCGAGGCGGCCGCGCGGAGCTTCAGTCGCCTTTTCGACACGAAGAACCCGTGAGCAAGAACGAATCGCTGTTTGCCCGCGCACAGAAAACCATCCCCGGCGGGGTCAACTCCCCGGTGCGGGCGTTTCGCGCCGTCGGCGGTACGCCCCGCTTCATCGTGCGCGGCAAAGGCAGCCGCATTTGGGACGTCGACGGTCGCGAATACCTCGATTACGTCGGCTCTTGGGGACCGCTCGTTCTCGGACACGCAGACCGGGAGGTCATCGCTGCCGTGCGGGAGGCGGCGGGCCGCGGACTCTCCTTCGGCGCCCCGACCGAGCCCGAGATCGAGATGGCCGAGCAGCTCGTGCGACTCGTCCCCGGGCTTGAGCTCGTGCGACTGGTCAGTTCCGGAACCGAGGCGACTATGTCGGCATTGCGGCTCGCGCGTGGATTCACCGGCCGGCCCCGCATCGTCAAGTTCGAGGGCTGCTACCACGGACATGCCGACAGCCTGCTCGTCAAGGCCGGTTCGGGCGCGCTTACCCTGGGCAACCCGAGTTCGGCCGGAGTGACGGCCGAGACCGCGGCGCAGACGCTCGTTCTTGCCTACAACGATGCGACAGGGCTTGACGCGGCGTTTCACGAGCTCGGCGATTCGATCGCCTGCGTCATCGTCGAGCCGGTCGCAGGAAACATGAACCTGATCGCGCCGCTACCAGGGTTTCTCCAGCGCATACGGGAGCTGTGCACACGGTACGGGGCCGTTCTGATTTTTGATGAAGTGATGACGGGCTTTCGCGTCGGGTTGCAAGGCGCCCAGCAGCGCTACGGAGTGCAAGCGGACCTCGTCACGCTGGGGAAGATAATCGGCGGGGGGATGCCCCTTGGAGCATTCGGCGGTCGTCGCGACATCATGGGGAAAATCGCGCCGCTGGGGCCTGTGTACCAAGCCGGAACGCTTTCGGGCAATCCGCTCGCGGTGGCTGCGGGACTTGCGACCCTCAAAAAGCTCGAGGCGCCGGGTTTCTATGAGCGCCTAGCCGGGAAAGCGCGCGCGTTCTGCGAGGGTTTGGCTTCGGCCGCGCGCAAGCGCGGCGTTGCGTTTTCGGCGCAGTCGGTGGGGGGCATGTTCGGTTTGTATTTTCGTGCCGTGCCACCTTCGACCTACGCCGAGGTCATGCAGTGCGACAAAGAGGCGTTCAACCGCTTCTTCCACACCATGCTCGAGCGCGGCGTGTACCTGGCGCCGTCTGCGTACGAGGCCGGCTTCGTCTCGGCTGAGCACTCTGAAGCGGATATAGAGACGACGATTGCGGCGGCAGACGCCGCGTTCCGTTCGACGCTCTAGGGCAGGCTCATGCTGCGTCCCGGTCGTTTCGCACACTGGCCGGTCACACCAGGAATAGCGTCGCCAAACCCAGGAAAATGAAAAACCCCCCGCTGTCGGTGATCGCGGTGATCAGAACCGAGGATCCGAGCGCGGGATCGCGCCCTAGCCGAATCATGGTGAGCGGGATCAGCACTCCGGCGATCGCGGAAAGAACGAGGTTCAGCGTCATCGCCGCCGTCATGACCAGACCGAGCGACACCTTCTGATACAGCCAATAGGCGATCAGGCCGAGTGCGCTGCCCCAGATGAGGCCGTTCAGGAGCGAGACGCCCAGCTCCTTTGCGAGCAACTTCTTTGCGTGCTCCCTTTGCACCTGGCCGAGCGCGATCGAGCGCACGATCATGGTGATGGTCTGGTTGCCCGAATTTCCCCCGATTCCCGCGACGATGGGCATGAGCGCGGCGAGTGCCACCAGCTTCTCGATCGAGTGCTCGAAGGCGCCGATGACGCGCGAGGCGACAAATGCGGTGACGAGGTTGATCGCCAGCCACGACCAGCGGTTCTTCACGCTCGCCCAAACCGACGAGAAAACGTCTTCCTCCTCGCGCAGCCCGGCCTGCGTGAGGAGCTCGCTCTCGCTCTTGCTGCGGATGAAGTCGACAACCTTGTCTACCGTCACCCGGCCGACGAGTTTACCCTGCTCGTCCACGACTGGTGCAGAAACCAGGTCATACCGCTCGAAGGCCTTGGCGGCGTCCTGCGCCTTGTCGCCCGACTGGAGCGTGACGACATCACTCACCATCACCTTTGCGACATTGTGCTCAAGTTCGGAGACGATCAGTTTGGAGAGCGGCAGCATGCCCCTCAAGCGCTCGTCCCGGTCGACGACGAAGATCTGGTCGGTATGGTGCGGCAGTGCGTCGAAGCGCCGCAGATACCGCGTGACGGTCTCGATCGCGGTGTCCTCGCGCACGCTGACCACGTCGAAATCCATGAGGGCGCCGACCGCATCCTCGGGGTACGACATCGCCGCGCGCAACTGCTCGCGTTCCTCGACCGGCAGGGCTTGGAAGACATCGTGGATGACCCCTTCGGGGAGGTCCGGCGCGAGGTCGGCGATTTCATCGGCCTCCAGCTGCTCGGCCGCGGCGACCAGCTCCTCCAAGTCCATGCTGCGAATGAGCGTTTCGCGCACCGCGTCGGAGGCTTGAAGCAGGATTTCACCGTCGCGCTCTGCCTTGACGAGGTTCCAGACGACGAGCCGCTCCTCCAGCGGCAAAGATTCGAGCACGTACGCGATGTCGGCCGGATGCATGGAGTCGAGCTTCGCGCGAAGCTCGGCGACGTTCTGCCGGTGCACGAGAGATTCCACCAGCTCGTGCTTTGGCATTTCCTGGCGCTCCACCAGGCGCTCGACCAGGCGGTGCCGCCGCAGGAGCTCTTGAACCTCACGCAAGTCGGCCTGGAGGTCTTCGAGCTCCTTCTTCGGGCTGAGGGTTTCGATCATGCGAGCCGGCCCTTCGCCGTGAATTGGTCCCGGGGTTTGCCGCAGACAACGCCCGACGCGCCGCGCGCGGCTGCGGCGATTCTAGCAGCCCGCTGTATGATGGCGATAGAAAAATCTCGCCCAACGGCACCCCATAGTCCCCGCTTCGGTTGACGTGACGGCTTCAAATCGCTTTGCCGACGACGTGCGCCCCAGGGAGGTTTTCGCCTGGGCGATGTACGACTTTGCCAACTCGGGTTACACCACGGTCGTGATCACCGCCGTATTCAACGCCTATTTCGTCGCGGTGATCGCGGGCAACGCACCTTGGGCGACTTTTGCTTGGACGGCCGTGTTGTCGGCCTCGTACGCTTTGATTCTGCTGACTGGACCCGTCATCGGAGCTTACGCCGACCTGCGTGCCGCAAAAAAGCGCTTGCTCGTTCTCACCACGGCTGGTTGCGTGATTGCGACCGCCTTGCTCGCGCTCACTGGGCCCGGAACGCTCGCGCTCGCGGTGGTGCTGCTGGTATTTTCCAATTTCTGCTTCGGCTCCGGGGAAAACCTCATCGCCGCGTTCCTGCCCGAGCTCGCCCAGGGCGAATCGCTGGGACGGGTATCGGGCTGGGGCTGGAGCCTGGGTTATCTGGGCGGGCTTTTGACTCTCGGTCTTTGCCTGGGCTACGTCACCTGGGCTCAAGCTCACGGCCAGGAACCGCAACAGTTTGTTCCGGTCACGATGCTGATCACCGCTGCAACCTTCGCCGCAGCGAGCCTGCCGACGTTCTTGGTGCTCAAGGAGCGTGCCCGCGCGGTGCCGGTCGCCGCCGGCGAAAACCTGGCGCGGGCGGCCTTTGCGCGGCTCGCCCAAACGCTGCGCCAAGCCACGCGCTATCGGGACCTCGCGCGGTTCCTGGTATGCATCGTCTTCTATCAAGCGGGAATCCAGACGGTCATTGCGCTCGCGGCGATTTACGCGGAACAAGCGCTCGATTTCACGACGAAGGATACGATTGCCCTGATCTTGGTGGTCAACGTGACTGCCGCGGTCGGCGCGTTCGCTTTCGGCAACATCCAGGATCGACTCGGGCACGTGCGAACCATTGCTCTTACTCTTCTACTGTGGATCGCAACCACCTTGATAGCCTGGTCCGCGTCGGCGTCCGGACTTTTCTGGGTGGCCGCCAATCTTGCAGGACTGTGCCTGGGTTCCTCGCAGTCGGCCGGCCGGGCGCTCGTTGGTTACCTGAGCCCCGCTGACAGGCACGCCGAGTTTTTCGGACTCTGGGGGCTGGCGGTAAAGCTGTCCTCGATTCTGGGGCCGATTACCTACGGCTCTGTGACCTGGATGACCGACGGCAACCACCGTCTAGCCATGCTGGCGACCGGTGGATTCTTCGTTGCCGGCCTTCTCTTGCTGACAGGGATCGACGTTTCTCGGGGTCGACGCGCGGCAGAACGGTCCTAGCAATCGCGGTCGGGGAAGATTAGGGGACCTGTGCGGCGGACATCTGCGCCAATATGCTCTCGCTATAGTTCGCGAGATAGGGTGAGCCGCGGTTGCGATCGTAATAGCGCGGGCGGGGAAGCATCGCAGCGAGGCGCGCAGCTTGCTCGGGTTCGAGGCTGGCCGCGTCAACGCCGAAGTAGTGGCGTGCAGCCGCTTCCGCTCCGAAGACGTTTTCGCCCCATTCCGCGACGTTCAGATAGATTTCGAAAATGCGGCGCTTATCCATGGCGGCTTCGAGCATCGCGGCAAGAATCGCCTCCTGCCCCTTCCGCAGGAGACTGCGCTCGCCCGAAAGAAACAGGTTCTTTGCGACCTGCTGAGTAATCGTCGAGCCCCCGGCGACGAATTTCCCGCGGCGCTGGTTCTTGTCCATCGCCCGCTGAATGCCTTCCCAATCGAAGCCTTCGTGATCGACGAACTTTGCGTCCTCGGCAACGATGATCGCGCGCTTCAAGTGGATCGAAATTCTCTCGTAGTCGGTCCATTTCTGCTCGAGCGCCTTGGATTTGTTCGGTCGCATGGCCTCCAGGCGCGCATCCATGACTCGCGTCGTCGCGGGATTATGCTCGACCCAGTACAGGATCTGCGCCAAAAACCAGAATTCGTAGACGGCAAGGCCAAGGACCGCCGCCCCGGCGGTATAGGAGAACATTTTCCACAATGAAACGAGCAGCCTCATTCTGCCAGCCGCCTTGCGCTACCTGGGCCGCTCGGCTCGCACTGCAGAAAGGGCACATCCCTTCCTAGTCACTGAATACCTTATCACCGCGCGCGAAATGCCAGGTGCGTGTGATCACTAGGATGTCGGTTTCCCTGCGAATGTCAGTGGGAAATTTGGCGTAGGGAGCCGCCAGTTGAACGATGCGCTGTGCGGCGGCATCGAGGATTTTGTATCCGGAGGATCGCTCGAGATCCATCGCCGCCAGCGTGCCGTCCGAGTTAATCGACACGGTGAGCCTGAGGCTGCCGTAGATTCTGCCGCGTGCACTCTCCGGATAGTTGAGATTCCCGATGCGCTCGATCTTCTGGCGCCAGTCCTCGACGTAAAGTGCGTAGCGAACTTCGGCGGCACGCGCGCCCACGAAGGTCTTACGCGGACGCTTGTTGTATTCCTCGATCTGACGCGCGATTTGCGCTTCCATCCGAGCGACGATCAAAGCGCTTTCGGCGAGATCCGCTCCGGACACCTGCGATTTCATCTCGGCCTGCGGTTCGGGCTCGGCCGATGCGATCTCATTCCGAGATTGCACTTGTGCGAGCAGTTGTCTTTGTCGCGCCTCTAGCTCCTGCACGCGGCGGGTTGCCTGCTTCAAGTCCGAGCCGCGCTCCATCGGCTGCGTTACCGGAAGGGGGGATTTCGCCCGACGATCCAGATCGGTATCACCGCCCCCGTCAAGATTGGACTGCGCGTTGACCTCGGGGCGGGCCGGTCTCGAGCGGGTTTTCGAATTCACCAACACTACCTCGAGCTGCGATGGGCTGAGCTTGCGTAAGGCGTCGGGCAACTTAAAATGAATCGAGAGCACGATCGCGTGGAGAACGATGGAGATGGACAGGGCCATCGCCAGAACGCGCGAATCGGGATCCAGCCTGGCAAGCGGCTGCGGCCACGCGAGGGCGTTAGAAACGCTCAACTTTCTGACCCCTAAAAGCTTGTCGAATCATGGCATTCTAGGCCTTCTTTCGAGTTTTGTCTCACGTATGCTGCCCGCCGAGCTACCCGATATCCTTGCAGCGGCGAAATACGCATTTGAGGTCGGCTTCAATGAGGTCGATTTCAGTCACTGCGATTTCGACGCCCGTACCCGGCGCGAGTTCGGGCAGCGACGGCACCCTGGTGTAAAGGGGTAAGCCGTCGAACTTGACCAGATTTTCGCGCACCACTTCGGCCCCCGCAATATCGATCGCCTCCTGAAGCAGCCACCTGAGGCACCAGTAATGCTCCATGCGCCGCTGGAATTCGTCGTAGGAAGCGTATGTTGTTTCAAAATCATGCACCGCAGCTAGCATAATGTCCGCATTCCGCGAAAACGGTGGCGCCTGCCCGTCGAGGAGCGCGAGGAGCTGCCACTGGTTTACCAGATCCACGTATCGGCGCAGGGGCGAGCTCGTCCAAGCATAGTGGCTGATTCCCAGGCCCAGGTGTGCCATGGCCGAAGTGGTCATCCTGACCTTGCCAGCCGACTGCACCCGGTAGATCGCCGCGACATCGTGATCGTCGAGCAGCCTCCCCCAAGTGCTGTTTACCGCGATCATCAGCTCGGCCACCAACTTGTCGAGCGGCGTACCTCGGCGACGCTCGATGATGTTGATGCGCACGTTTTCCCCGTGACCCTCGACGCGGAAGGTGTAGTCAGGACGTTCAGGCCCCGAAGAGGACTTGCCGCGCCCCCGCTCGAGCACGCCCGCAAACTTCCAGAGCGTGTTCAGTTCACGTGAATAGGGGATGTCCTCCCGCAACGTTCCGGCAAGAAAGGCCCCATCCAGCTCCTCGACCGCCTGATGGCGCAGGTTCGCTGCAATGTGCACCCGCTCGGCGCGGGTGTGCTGGGTCTCGATGGCAAAATCGTCAGTGCGTACATCGAAATAGAGGGAACACGCAGGGCGCTCGGCGCCTTCGGTGAGGGAGAACCGTTCGATCGCTTCAGGCGGCAGCATGGTGATCTTGCGGCCCGGCATGTAGACGGTCGAGAGCCGCTCGCGTGCCACGGCATCGAGCGGCGATCCGGGTGCGAACCCGAGGGCGGGGGCGGCAATGTGAATGCCGACGCGAAAGCGGCCGCCCGCAAGAGGGGTGAGCGAGAACGCATCATCGATTTCCGTCGTAGCCGTGTCATCCAGGCTGAATGCATCGGCTTCGGCGACTGGCAAGCCCAAGGGCTCGGCAATCTCGACGTTCAAAGGGAAATCAGTTCCCTTTGGAAAGTATTCGTACAAAAATCGGTTGAGATGGTAATCGTGGCTGGAGGGCAGCACGCCGCAGCGCTCCATAAGCTTTGCTGGCGACAAGCCGGTCTTTGCGCAGGCCTCCTCGAGCGCTTTGGTTTCCGCGCGATTGCGATCGGGCTTGTACAGGAGCTGTTCCCGGAGCAGCCGGAACTCTTCCGGAAACACGCCGTGCTCGAGCTTCTCGGCCCAGGCTGAAATCTGCGCTTGCTGTTGTTTCTTCCTTTCGATGCCAACAAGCGCCGCACGCAGCGTCTCCGGCGGCGCAGCCCGATAGCGCCCCCTGCCCTTCCGGTAGAAGTACATCGGCGCCGAGTGCAGCTTCACCAGAATACCGGCTGCCTCCACGGCTGAAGGCGCGCGGCCGCAATATTCTTGCGCGAGGTCGACGAACCCGAATTCCTCCGCGCCGCAGCATTGCCACAGAAAATCCGCGTCGATTCCGCCCGCCAGCGTCTCGGCTTGCACGAGAAGATCCGCTGCGCTGGGCTCAGGAAACCGCAATAGCACGTCCTTCGACTTGATTTTGGCCCGCTTCCCATGCGGCGCCTCGACCTGAAGCGCGTTGTCGCTGTCGGCGAGCACCGTGGCGACCTTAAACGCACCGCTGTCTTCGTAGAGAACGTTCACGAGATGGAGCCAAACGGGAAGGAGCCGCGTCGCGCCGGCCCGATGAGTGCGATAATTATAGCGCAGCATCGCTCACGCTCACGCCGACGACGACGCCAAAGCCCTCGCCAAATGGCAAAGATCGAATCGATTGCCGTAGCAACCGTCCGAATTCCGCTAGACAAGGCAACCAGCTTCGCCACGCGCACGGTTTCGGCGCGCGACTACGGACTCGTCAAAGTGCGCGCCGGAGGCTTCGAAGGCATAGGTTTTTGCTACGCAGGCTCTTCCGGCGGAGCGCTCGTCGCGCACGCGGTGGAGCAGTTGCTTGCCCCGGGTCTGCTCGGCCGCGAAAGTCTGCTCGTCGAAGGTCTCTGGCAGCGCATGTTCGAGGAAACATTGCTGCATGGACGCGCCGGCAGCGTCATGCGTGCGATCTCGATCTTGGACTGTGCCCTTTGGGACCTGAACTCGCGCGCGTCGAAACTTCCGCTTTACAAGTATCTCGGCGCTGTCGTGGATGAAGCCGTGCCCGCGTACGCAAGCGGCGGCTACTACCTCCCCGGCAAGACGCCGAAAAAGCTCGGCGAGGAAATGGCTGGGTACGCAAAGACCGGTTTTCGCGCAGTGAAGATGAAGGTGGGACGGCTTTCGCCCAAGGAGGAGGAAGCGCGCGTAAGAGCCGCGCGCGAGGCGGTCGGGCCCGATATCGAGCTGATGCTGGACGCGAACAACGCCTGGCACGATTTGCCTACCGCGATGCGTTATATGGAGCGTTTCGCGCCCTACGACCCTTATTGGATCGAGGAGCCGTTCTTCCCCGACGACATCGACAACCACGCGCGCCTAGCGAAACTCACTCGCGTCACGGTTGCCACGGGCGAGATCGGCGCCGGGCGCTGGCATTTCAAGGAAATTCTCGAGAAGGGCGCCGCGCAGATCCTGCAGACGGACGCTCTGGTATGCGGCGGGGTTACCGAATGGAGAAAAATAGCCGCCACGGCATCGAGCTACGGCGTCACCGTCTGCCCGCACTGGTTTCACGACCTTCACGCGCAGCTTGTGGCGGCAACACCCAACGCGCGCTACGTGGAGTTCTTCCCCGACGACCAAGTGCTCAATTTCCGGCGTCTCATCGATACCCAGCTCGAGGTCAAAAGCGGCATGCTGGTTCTGCCGAAAACGCCGGGCCTCGGGTTTGGGTTCGACGAGAACGCGGTCGCCCGCTACGCTCTCAAAGACGGAAAGTCGGCCTGGAAAGTACTCAAGTAGTCAATCCATTCCGGCGAATTCCAGTATCAGCGGGATTTGTTCGGGAAAGCTTGCAAGGCTGTGGTCTCCACCCTGCACCACAACCTGCTTCGCGCCTCTGTACTTTCTGACGGCCGCTCGGTAGTCGAGCACTTCGTCCCCGGTTTCCACGAGGAGCAGGTAGCGCTCGGGGTGCACTTTGATCACGAGGAGTTCTCTCCACCGCCGCAGGTGCTCTTCGGTGAGCTCGTAGCTCTCGCCCCCGTGAATGGCCTGCTGCAGGCCGAGATAGGCGCGCAGGCCCACGTGCGGGTCGATCGCCGGATTGATCAGCACCGCGCGCACGTCGTGCTTCTCCGCGAGCCATGTCGCATAGAATCCGCCGAGCGAGCTCCCGATTAGCGTGATCCTCTCATTGGACTGTTGCGCCATTTCGGCCTCAACGACCCCCAATGCGAGATCCGGTCGGTGAGGCAGCTGCGGGCAGACGAACTCCGCCCCCTTGCCCCGCTCATCGAGGTATCGCTTCAAATACTGTGCTTTGGCGGACTGCGGCGAACTGTTGAAGCCGTGGAGGTAGACGATCATGCCCCGGTCGCCGGGACCGCCCGTGTTGAGAGCGAAGTGAGCAAGCGCTCATGGATACCCCCGAATCCGCCGTTCGACATGACGAGCACCTGATCGCCGGGCTGCGCCTCCGCGACGATCGCCCCGACGAGCCGCTCCAGATCGTTCTCGACGGTGGCGCGATCGCCCAGCGGCGCGAGCGCAGCGGCGGCATCCCAGCCGAGGTTCGCGCTATAGCAAAAAACCTTGTCCGCCTGCTCGAGACTCAAAGGCAGGCGATCCTTCATCAGACCGGCTCTCATAGTGTTGGAACGCAGCTCGAGGACGGCCAAAATGCGCGCGCTTCCTACTTTGTCCCGCAAGCCTGAAACCGTCGTCGCGATGGCTGTCGGGTGGTGCGCGAAATCATCCCAGACTGCAACACCCGCAGCCCTGCCCCGCAGCTCCATGCGGCGCCGGACCCCTTTGAAGCGCGCGAAGGATTCGACGGCCCGAACCGGGTCGACCCCGGCAGCCTGCGCCGCGGCGACCGCCGCGAGCGCATTCTGAAGATTGTGCCCGCCCTGGAGCTCCGAGCGCATAAGTCCGATGAGCCTGCCTTGATTGAATATTTCGAAACAGCCCGGGCCGACCACGCCCGCACTCCACCCATCAGCCACGCCAAACCGTTCTATTGCGCTCCAACAGCCGCGCGCAAGGACGCGGTCAATCGTCGGGTCGGCGCCGTTGACTATCAGTTTACCGGACCCGGGTATCGTTCTGACGAAGTGGTGAAATTGGGTCTCGATCGCTGTAAGATCGGTGAAGATATCTGCATGATCGAACTCAATGTTGTTCAGAACGGCAACCCTAGGCCGGTAATGCACCATCTTGGAACGCTTATCGAAGAAGGCAGTATCGTATTCGTCGGCTTCGATCACGAAATGGCTTTGTTTTCCCAGGTTCGCCGAAACCCCAAAATTGAGCGGCACACCCCCGATGAGAAAGCCGGGGGCCAGTCCCGCATCTACTAAAATCCAAGCCAACATCGAGGACGTCGTTGTTTTTCCGTGTGTCCCGGCTACTGCCAAGACCTGCCTGCCGAACAAGGTATTTTCAGCGAGCCACTGCGGACCCGAAACGTAGCGATCGCCTCTGTCCAGTATGAGCTCCACAAGCGGATTGCCGCGCGTGACGACATTCCCAATCACCCACAAGTCCGGATTCACCGCGGCTTGATCAGCACCATAGCCTACGGTCAATTCGATGCCTTCCGCTTCAAGCTGCGTACTCATCGGCGGGTAGACGTTGGCGTCGCATCCTGTAACGCGGTGGCCCCCAGCCTTGGCGATCGCGGCGATGCCGCCCATGAAAGTGCCGCAGATGCCAATGATGTGGATGTGCACGGGCCGGGCAGGCACGCCCCGAAGGGTTGAAGGGCGCACGGGCCGAAAAAAGGGAACAATTCTAGCCTACTTCGCTGCGTTTTCCGGCTGCGGTATCATGGCCCGACTCCCGCCTGTTTCCCCATGCCGAAAGAGAGCAAGCTCAAGCAGCAGCAGATGCGCACGCGCATTGCTGCGGCCGCCGCACGCATGATGGCCGAGGATGGTCTTGAGGATTTTGCGCTCGCCAAACGCAAAGCCGCCCGCCACCTGGGCGCAGTGGACACCCAGGCGCTGCCGAAAAACGAGGAGATCGAGGCGGAGCTGCGGGCTTACCAGTCGCTCTACCAAGGTGAGGAACAGCGCGAGCGTATCCACTACCTGCGCGAGCGGGCGCTCGAGGCAATGCGTTTGCTCGAGCAGTTCCGCCCTTACCTCGCGGGCGCTGTGCTAAAGGGCACTGCCGGGCGATATAGCGATATCGACTTGCAGTTGTTCACTGATGACGGCAAGGCCGTGGAGTTTTTCCTCTTGAGCCGCAATATCGCCTACGATATCTCCGACCAGCGCCACTTCGCAGGCGACCAAGCACGGGCCGTGTCGGTGCTGAAACTCGATTGGCAGGGCGTGCCTGTCAATCTGGCGATCTACACCTTGAAGGAAGAGCGCGGCACGCTAAAGACGACGCCGGCTGGGCGCCCGATCGAGCGCGCCGGGATTCAGGGGGTCACACACCTGCTCTCGCCCCTAGGCGACTAAAGGGTTGCCCGCGTTCCCGTGAGCTCTTTTGTGGTCAAAAAGTGCCAAGAATGGCACCCAAATATGCGTATCGCGGTGGCATTTTACGGTAACTACCTTTATTGTGCTTGATTCGTCTGTGGGCCGGCTTTGATCCTCTGGCATCGTCGTCGCTCAGTCGATCTCTCGCCCTTGATCCGCCAGTCTTTCAGCTACAGAACCCTGGTCGAACTGCGCCGAACACTGGACAATTTCAGACATCGGCCCCAAACTTCCTTTATGTCCAAGCCAAAACGAGCATTGGGCCTACGTTCGCAGACACGAAGAATCCTGATCATCCACGGCCCCAATCTCGACATGCTGGGAACCCGTGAGCCTGGAATCTACGGAAATGAATCTCTTGCGAGCATCAACGAGCGGCTCGGTCGCATTGCAAAACGCGAGAGCGCTGCCCTGGAGACTTTTCAAAGCAATCATGAGGGAGATTTGATAGAACGCGTGCACAAGGCCAAGAAGCAGCAAATTTCTTGGATCATCCTCAACCCTGGCGGGTTGACTCATACCAGCGTGGCTTTACGCGACGCTCTGGCAGCGGTCGCGATTCCGTTTCTCGAGGTGCATCTGTCGAACATCTACTCAAGGGAGCCATTCCGGCGCCATTCGTACTTTTCCGACCTCGCGGTGGGTACGATCTGCGGACTAGGCAGCCGGACGTACGAGTTCGCGCTCCAGTACGCCTTGCAGTCAAGCTGAGAGCTTGTTTCGGAGTCGTTTCCGAGACCTCCGAAACCCCGCGGAAACGGGCGCTCGTGTCCGAAAGGAGGGCAGCATGGATCTGCGCAAACTAAAAAAACTGATCGACCTCGTCGAGGAGTCGGGAATCGCCGAGCTGGAGATCACCGAAGGTGAGGAGAAGGTCAAGATCGTGAAGGGCGGCTCAGGCGGAAATGAGGGCGCTATCCTTTCCTCGTCCGCCTCGGCGGCGAGCCCGCCCGCTGCTCAACCCGTGACCGTTTCGGCGGCCCCAGGGGCCTCGGCCCCTGCCTCCACCCAGGGCGAGGCACCGACATCACTCGAAGGGCATATCGTCAAGTCGCCGATGGTCGGCACTTTCTACCGCTCGGGTTCCCCCGGCGCAAAGCCTTTCGTCGAGGTAGGAGATACGGTCAAGGCGGGACAGGCCATCTGCATCATCGAGGCGATGAAGCTGATGAACGAAATCGAGGCCGACAAGGATGGCGTAATCAAGGCGATCATGGTCGAGAACGGTCAGCCGGTCGAGTACGGCGAATCCTTAATGATGATCGGCTAGCGTAGCGGGCAGTGGAGGGGAATGCGCCAAGGCGCGACTCCTATTCCATAAAGGGTCGCGAAAAACAGCATATCAATTCATGTTCGAGAAAATTCTGATCGCCAATCGCGGAGAGATCGCCCTGCGCATTCAGCGCGCGTGCCGTGACATGGGCATCAAAACCGTGGTAGTTCATTCCGAAGCCGACAGCGAGGCCAAGTACGTGAAACTCGCAGACGAATCGGTGTGTATCGGACCGGCAGCGTCCAGTGCGAGCTATCTCAATATACCAGCCATCATCAGCGCCGCGGAGGTGACCGACGCCGAGGCGATTCACCCGGGTTACGGATTTCTCTCCGAAAACCCGGACTTTGCCGAACGCGTGGACAAGAGCGGCTTCATTTTCATCGGCCCTCAAGCGGAGACCATCCGCCTGATGGGCGACAAAGTAAACGCAAAACAAGTCATGGAGAAAGCCGGAGTGCCGTGCGTCCCCGGCTCGGACGGTCCGCTGCCCGATGCCCCGGAGGAGGCGCTCAAGATCGCGAGAAAGATCGGTTACCCCGTCATCGTGAAAGCGGCCGGTGGAGGGGGCGGCCGAGGCATGCGTGTCGTTCACACAGAAGCCGCCCTTAAGAGTGCAATAAGCGTCACGCGGACGGAAGCCGGGGCGGCCTTCGGCAACGCGACCGTCTATCTCGAAAAGTACCTCGAGAACCCGCGACACATCGAAGTCCAGGTGCTCGCCGACGGCCACAAGAACGTGGTCCATCTCGGCGAGCGCGATTGCTCCATGCAACGAAGGCACCAGAAAATCATGGAGGAGGCCCCGGCGCCCGAGCTTACGTCGAAGCAGCGCGCGCGCATCGGCGAGCGCTGCATAGAGGCCTGCCGCAAGATCGGCTATCGTGGAGCCGGTACTTTCGAGTATCTCTACGAAGAAGGTGAGTTCTACTTCATCGAAATGAACACACGCATCCAGGTCGAGCATCCCGTGACCGAAATGATCACTGGCGTCGACATCGTCCA
>WNGH01005822.1_pt1 | contig 16247 bp, 14 predicted proteins | sample 5400631 | NCBI WGS metagenome assembly WNGH01 (sample SAMN13153373, study PRJNA577476) | soil metagenome | isolation source: 115 cm soil or saprolite under Garry oak tree replicate 1 | place: USA:California | collected 2016-06-15
CGATCCTGATCAAGGACAATCACATCGCCGTTGCTGGCGGAATAAAGGCGGTGCTGGAGCGCGCCAAACAAGCCGCCGGGCATCTCGTCAAGATCGAGATCGAAGTCGACTCGCTTGAACAACTCAAGGAGGTGCTCGATGTCGGGCTTGCCGATGTCGTGCTGATCGACAATTTCGATCTGCAATCCATGCGCAAGGCAGTCGCGATGGTGAGCGGCCGGCTCGTCATCGAAGCATCCGGCGGCATCACGCTCGAGACCGCGGCAGCGATTGCGGAAACCGGCGTCGATTACTTGTCCTCGGGCGCCCTCACCCACTCGATCCAGAATCTCGATGTCGGCTTGGACATCGAGATGTGAGGCGTCGACCCCACTGATCCGCTCGTCCCTGCGAAGGCGGGGACCCAGCCTTAAACTAGGGCGTGTACTCATAAAATCGAGATCGCGATGAGCGACTGGTGTCAATGTCCGCTTTGGATTGCGGGTTCAACCGGTCACTGCAACACTGCCCGTAGTCTATCGGCAGGGGTTTCGAAGCCCAAGGTCTTCCGCGGGCGTTGATTGAGCCGCAGCGCGATCCTGTTCAGGTACGCCTGAGAGAAGCGCGAGAGATCTGTTCCCCTGGGGAAATACTGTCGCAGCAAGCCGTTGGTGTTCTCGTTGCTGCCGCGCTGCCAAGGACTGCGTGGATCGCAGAAATAGACCTGCACGTTGGTGGCGATGGTGAAGCTCTTGTGGTCAGCCATCTCCTTGCCTCGATCCCAGGTCAAGGAGCGGCGCAGCTCCTGAGGCAGTTTGCGCACGTGTTTACCGAGCGCGGCTACTACGGTCGCCGTGTCCTTGCTCGGGACTTTGAGAAGCATCGCAAAGCGAGTATGGCGCTCGACGAGCGTCGCGATGTGCGTGTTGTTCGCTCCGGAGAGAAGGTCTCCTTCCCAGTGGCCTGGCACGGCGCGCTCCTCGGCCTCGGCCGGCCGCTCGCGGATGGAGACCGTATCGACGATCTGTCCCAGTCCGCTCTTCGTGGTGCCGCCCTTGGCTTGGCGCATCTGCCGCGCTGTACGCAGGTGCGCCATCAGCTGCTTCTTCAGCACGCCGCGTGTCTGAATAAAGAGACTCCGATAGATCGTTTCGTGAGATACCTGCACGCCTTGCTCGGCAGGGAATTGCCGCTTCAGCCAGCCAGAGATCTGCTCCGGCGACCACTGGAGCGCGAGCTTCTGCGCGACGCGCCATCGTAGCTCCGCATGGCGCGCCAGGCGACAAGGCTTCGGGCGCAACGCCCGCTCCCAGGCGCGCCTATCAGCCTCGCTTGCGCGGTAGGCAGTGTAGCCGCCGTTACGCCTTATCTCTCGACTGACAGTCGAGGGCGATCGCCCAAGGCCCTGTGCGATCCGCCGTATCGACCGACCGGCGGCAATGCCACGCGAGATCTCTTCGCGCTCCTCAAGCCTCAGCGCTACCGAAGCTCTCCGGCGTGGCGCTGGAGCAATTCCTCCATTGAGAGCCAAGACCCGATAGACGCCGCTCTTGTTCCTCCTCTCAAGCGCTCGGGCGATGTCCGCCACACATTGACCGCTCTTCCAGCGCTCCCAGAGCTCAGCCTTCTGCTTCGGCGTGAACCATGTCCGTGCATTCCCCTCCATACGCATACCTCCTCATCTGGCAAGATTAGAAGGTGTTGCGTCGATCGATTGAACCCACCATCAAAGTCGGTCCTTCAACGATGTCCGTGGCACGTCTGCTTTGCCCCCATTAGCGACCAAACAGCAGACATTCCGGCAAGTCGGTTCAGGGCCAGAAGCGGAAGTCGCCGTAATCAGATCAGTGGAATTGATAGTTCAGCCCGACCCCCGTTGTGCTATTCTGTACGCGAGGGGCCACGGTGGGAGACGACTATGCGCAATCCTATTCTACCTGTTGCAATCGCGTTCGTGCTAGTCGCCCCATGCACCACGCTTGCACAAAGCACTTCACTTAACTTTCAGAAAATAGAGCACGAATACAAGGAGCAGAAATCGGACGGGGCCGTGCGCGATCCCCAATCGGGCCTTCCCACCGGCAAACGCATGCACAAGCCCCTCGCAGTCACAACGTCAGTCGGCTCGGCATCACCTGCTTTGACGACACCGGACCAACTAAGCCGACGCTGCCGACCACTGGTGGACAACGTCAGTAGCTTTGATAGTTCAGCCCTGCACGCGAGGGGCCAGAGGTCGGAGACGACCATGCGCAATCCTATTTTGGCTATCGCAATAGCGTTCGTGGTGGCTGCACCTTGCACCGTTGCGTCCGCGCAAAGTTATCAGGCTTATGTGAAAACAGAGGCTACCAAGCAGGGTAAGTTCAAGGGGGGAGACGCAGCCACCCACAAATCAGCCCCGCCAAATCACACCCGGATGGAACACTTGCACGAGTGACGCCTGCCCATCGCCGCTGACCACCACCAATCCAGCCCTTAAAGGGAATGCTCTTTCGCCGTCACCAAAGGCCGGATATGACCTAAAGGCCAATAGAAAAATGTAGGCCGGACCTCGACAACCGTTCCCGGCTCATCCTTTGACAAAATTGTGGCCGCGCGACCGCTATCCGGCCTGTGTTGCTCTGTAGCCACGCGGTGTGAATGTCGGCTCAGGGTCAAAACCCGACGAAGTTCGATGTCCGAGATAGGTCTGCTTTAACGTCCGGACTTGTTCCGGCCATCCACGTCTTTGTTTGGCGCGGTATCTAAGACATGGATGCCCGCGACGAGCGCGGGCATGACGATGCATTCGACTTCATGGCGCCCTAAAGCCTCGCGCTCGCTGGCGCAGGCGAGACAGCGGCTTGCGGGCCTTTGACGGAATCCGACTTCGACGCCTCGGGCCTAGCGGGTGGCGTATCGGTATTGCTCGCGCTCGGCGCCGTCGGCGGCGACGTCTTGCCCCAGACCGGCTCGGCATCGCCGTCGCCCCAGTTGCGCGGCCGATAAAATGTGTGGACGCCGAGCTTGTACAAACGTGTCATTTCATGCACCCAGCTCGGGTGTACCCAGTAGGCATGGTAATGCGTGGCGTGCCCGACCTCGGCGAGCCAGATTTTGCCGTCGAGCGTATCTTTGGCAATGCTTTTGGCCTGCTCCCACATATCGGGCTCGTCGATGCGGTTGAGGTCCTTGCCCTCGCAAGCAAAGGTAAACTGGCAGGCCAGATGCCGATGCGCGTTCTGATAAACGACCCCGCAGACATCATGCGGATAATAGCCTGAGAACGCGCGGTTCATCACGACTTGGGCGACTGCTTCCTGGCCTTTGCGAACCTCACCGCGCGCTTCGAAATAAATTGCGTCGGCCAGGCATTTCTCGGCCTTGACGCGCGCCTTGCCTTCGAGGCCGAGCCGTTGCGCCGGAGTTTGCAAGCGGCTCGAGTCATCCTTGCCGGCGACCGACTCGCCGGCACCGGTGTCGCTGTCACTGCCCTCGAGCGCCGATAGTTTGATATTCGAGTCGACCGACTGCGCGGCAAGTTTTGTAGACGGTGAGACTAGGATGGGCTCCGCTCCCGGCGCCCAGCTTTGCAGTCTGCTAGGCGAGCCCATGACGCTGCCGCCGAAGTAAATCGCGCCACTGCGGTCGGCCGCATTCGCGTCAAGGAACGACATACTGCCGAGCGACGGCGGTCCGTCATCGGTCTCGCCTGGCGCCGGAATTTCCGGCGGCTTGTCGGCCAAGACGACATCGTCCTCATTGCTGCTGCCGGAAAAATTGTTCTGCGTTGGCCGCGACGCCGCTTGCGGCGCAGCACTAACAGGTTCGGCCGACCCAGCAGCAGGCGCCGCTTCTTGATGCACATTCATTTGCGAAACGACAGGCGCTGGTGTCGCGGGCGCGGCATCATTATTTGCCGGCGCGACCTGCTTGGCTTGTGCATCGGCGTCAGCCGACGCCGGCTCGTCGGGCAAAAGCGGACCCGCCGGCGCGTGGGTAATGACATTCGCCGCCAGACGATCGGTTTTATGACTTCGCTCGACGGTGGGATATTCGATCTGCCGCGCCGGACGTGCGTAGAGCGGCTCGTCGATTTTCCAGGAAAAAGCGTCGAGCGAACGTGGGTCGAGGTTGACGGGTTGAAAGCCGAGCGGCTCAGGAAGCGCAGTGCCTATCGGGCGCGTATAGCTAAATGTCGCGGCTTGGACTGGCGACGCGATCAAATGCCAACGTGTTACCGCGGTGCGCTCGTGTGCGATTAGGGCCGCGAGATCCTGGTATCCGATCGACGTCGGCATCAACGCGGCGCAAACCGCACTGAACCAGAAGCGGGCAGAACCACACGCGCCCGTTACTCCGCTACGCGACGCAGTCATTACCCCTCACGCCAACACGCGCCCAACACGCGCCTTGCCCCGCGCATTTGGTTATGGAAGCGCCACAGCAGTGGCGCGAATGCGACAGGTTTATTTATTGTCCGCTTAACCTTGCGAAGCTGTTAACCGCAGGATTCGCGGGCCTTCAGACACGCCGCGCCCGCAATAATGGTTGCCTCGCCGGCGAGCCAACCAAGCTGTTGCCGCGCGTGACGGTCGCGGATTCAGAATTTGTTAACTAAGGAGGCGAAGCGACGAAACGCGTGGTCCGGCGATTACGCATCCGCTGCCGGCAAATCGCCGAGCGCGGCTTGCGCTGCTGCGAGCCGCGCAATCGGCACCCGAAAGCCGTGCTCGCCGCAAATGCCGAGCTTGAGCTTCTGCCGCACTTTGCGGCCGCGCTCGGCGGCAATGCGGATCAGTTCGCCGACGCCGTCGCGATCGAGCGACACGAACGGATCGCTCGGTAAAATGCCTTTGGCCGTGTAAATGCCCAGAAAGCTTGCCGCATCGTCGCGGCTGATGCCGAATGCGGTTTGCGTGAGATCGTTGGTGCCAAACGAGAAGAATTCCGCAGCCTCGGCGATCTCGTCGGCTTTCAGCGCGGCGCGCGGCAATTCAATCATGGTGCCGACCTGATATTTGAGCTTGGCCCCGGTCTCGGCGGCGACTTTTTCCGCGGTCGCATCGATGCGTTCCTTGATCAAATCGAGCTCGCGCTTGCTGGCGATCAGCGGCACCATGATTTCCGGCGCCACCGGCTTGCCGGTTTCGCGGCCGGCTTGCGCCGCCGCTTCGAAAATGGCGCGCGCCTGCATTTCCGCGATTTCCGGGTACGCTATCGCCAGCCGACAGCCACGGAAGCCGAGCATCGGATTGAACTCATGCAGCTCGCGGGCGCGGTCGGCTAATCGTTGCGGATCGGCGCCCATGGCCTGCGCCACTTCGGCGATCTCCTTTTCGCTGTGCGGCAGAAATTCGTGCAGCGGCGGATCGAGGAGCCGGATCGTTACCGGCAAGCCGCCCATGATCTTGAACAGCGCGAGGAAATCGCTGCGCTGCATCGGCAGGAGCTTGGCCAGCGCGGCGCGGCGCGGCGCCTCGTCTTCGGCAAGGATCATTTCGCGCATGGCGCGGATGCGATCCTCATCGAAGAACATATGCTCCGTGCGGCACAGCCCGATGCCTTCGGCGCCGAACTTAATCGCGGCACGGGCATCCGCCGGCGTGTCGGCATTGGCGCGCACCTTCAATTTGCGCAATTCGTCGGCCCATTTCATGATCGTGGCGAATTCGCCGGCCAATACCGGTTCGAGCATTGGCACCGCGCCGGCCAAGACCTGCCCGGTCGACCCGTCGATGGTGAGCGTTTCGCCTTTTTTCAGCACTATGCCGCCGACGCTCAATGTCTGCGTGCGATAATCGACCCGCAGCGAACCGGCGCCTGAGACGCATGGCTTGCCCATACCTCGCGCGACCACCGCTGCATGCGAGGTCATGCCGCCGCGCGTCGTCAAAATTCCTTCGGCGGCATGCATCCCGTGGATGTCCTCCGGCGAAGTTTCGACCCGCACCAGGATCACTTTGCGGCCCGCACTTTTAAGCGCCTCGGCTTCGTCGGACGAAAATACGATCTCGCCGCATGCTGCCCCAGGCGAAGCCGGTAAGCCGGTGGCGATGATCTTGCGTTCGGCTTTTGGATCGATCGTCGGATGCAGGAGCTGATCGAGCGCGGCGGCATCGATGCGTTTGACCGCCTGTTTTTTGTCGATCAGCTTTTCCCGAGCCAAATCGACCGCAATGCGCAGCGCCGCCTGCGCAGTACGCTTGCCACTCCTGGTCTGCAGCATCCACAGCTTGCCTTGCTCGACCGTGAATTCGAGGTCCTGCATATCGCGATAGTGGCGCTCGAGAGCGCCTTGGATGCGCTTAAGCGCGGCAAAAGCCTCAGGCAGCGCCTTTTCCATCGACGGCTTGTCGGAGCCGGCCGTTTTGCGCGCGGCCTCGGTGATTTCCTGCGGTGTGCGGATGCCGGCGACAACGTCCTCGCCTTGGGCGTTGATCAGATATTCGCCGTAAAGCTTTTTCTCGCCGGTCGACGGATTGCGGGTGAAAGCGACGCCAGTCGCCGAGCTCTCGCCCATATTGCCGAAAACCATCGCCTGCACATTGACCGCGGTGCCCCAGCTTTCCGGAATATTGTGCAAACGCCGATAGGTAATGGCGCGCTGATTCATCCATGATCCGAACACAGCGCCGATTGCGCCCCATAATTGCGCGTTCGGGTCCTGCGGAAAGGGCTCGCTGCGCTCCTCTTGCACCCGCTTTTTGTAGCGGGCGACAAGCTCGTGCAGATCGTCGGCATTAAGATCGGTGTCGAGCGTATAGCCGTTGCGGTCTTTATGATCGTCGAGGATCTCTTCGAAATGATGGTGATCGATACCCAGCACGACGTCGGAATACATGGTGATGAAGCGGCGATAGCTGTCCAACGCGAAGCGGCGATCGCCGGACTTGGCCGCGAGTGCGTTGACCGTCACGTCGTTGAGCCCAAGATTGAGCACGGTGTCCATCATGCCGGGCATCGATGCACGGGCGCCGGAGCGCACCGAGACCAGCAGCGGATTTTCGCGGTCGCCGAACTTCTTTCCGGTGACGCGGCCGACCTCCACGAGCGCCGCATCGACCTGCCGCTTCAAATCTTTCGGATAAGTTTTGCCGTGCTGATAGAAATAAGTGCAGACCTCAGTCGTTATGGTGAAGCCCGGCGGCACCGGCAGGCCGAGTTGCGCCATCTCGGCGAGACCGGCGCCTTTGCCGCCGAGAAGGTTACGCATCGAAGCGCGGCCTTGCGCCTTGCCGCCGCCAAAGGCATAGACCCATTTTCCCTTGGCGGCTTTTGCAGCGGCAGACTTCCGCGAGACTTTGGTCGCGCTCCGCGCCAGCGATTTTTTTATCGGCTGCCGCGAGATTTTTGCGCGCGATTTGGCCATGACATCATGCATGCGGATATTCCAAGGTAGTTTGCAGTTCCTGGCAAATGGCGCAACTGCGCATCTTGCGCTCCGTCAGTGAAGGAAATGATGGACTGCATTGAGCCCGACCAACCCCTCAACGATCAAGTACACCGCGACGATGATATTCAACAGCCGCGGAATGATCAGAATGAGAATGCCGGCAATGAGCGCCACAATGGGTGAGAGTTCGGCGGCGGTGATGACCATGATTTGCCTCGAAGGGTGGAATTAAATGCGGGCGTAAACGGTGCTGGCGGAAATCAACAAACACTCAACGCCCAAGCGGCCATTCGGTTCTAGGCGACAACCACAAAGGATACCAGTCTCTCTGTGCCGTGCGACAATCGCACTACATTCCCCTCCCGCCCGCGCGCGCAGCGCGTGGTGGGGAGGGGTTAGGGGTGGCGGGCACTTTCAGTTCGTCCCCCCACCCCTGCTCATATCGCTGGCGCGATATTCGCCGACCCTCCCCACCGCTTCGCGGGGGGAGGGAATAATCAGCCCTCGATCTTGGAGAAATCCGCCACCGCGCGCGTGGCTTCACGGATTTGATTGAGCAGCTTCAGCCGATTTTCGCGCAACGCCTTGTCTTCAACGTTCACTGTCACTTTGTCGAAGAACGCGTCAACGCTCGGCCGCAGCTTTGCCATGGCGCGCATGGCAGCAGCGAAATCCTCTTTCTGTACTGCTTGGGCGGCCTCGATCTTGGCGGCATCGATTGTTTTCGCCAGCGCTTTCTCTTCTGTCTGCCGATAAAGCTTCGCTTGCGGCGCGCCGGTATATTGCCGGCCGTCCTTCTTCTCTTCGATGCGGATAATATTGGTCGCGCGTTTGTAGCCGGCGAGCAGGTTCTTGCCGTCTTCGCTGTCTAGGAACTGTGCCAAGGCCTCGACCCGGCGCACGATCAGCAAAAGATCGTCCTGAGCCTCAAGCGCGAAGACGGCGTCAACGAGATCGTGCCGCGCACCCTGCTCGCGCAGCTGCACCTTCAGCCGGTCGGCAAAGAAAGCGAGTAGATCGACCGGCAATTGGCTCCGGTTTACAGGATCGCGCACGCCAGCGGCGAACAGCCCGGCCGTTGCTGATTTCGTCGCGTTGATCAACGAAAGCCGAATCTTGTTGTCGAGAACAATTCGAATAACCCCTAGCGCCGCTCTACGCAGAGCGAATGGGTCCTTGCTCCCGGTCGGCTTCTCATCGATCGACCAGAACCCGACCAGCGTATCGAGCTTGTCGGCGAGCGCGACCGCAACCGTCACCCGATCGCTCGGCACCAGATCGTCTGGCCCTTTCGGCCGATAGTGATCCTCGATGGCGTGCGCCACGGCCTCGTCCTCGCCTTGCGCCTCGGCGTAATACTTCCCCATCGTGCCTTGCAGTTCAGGAAATTCGCCGATGATTTCCGTCAGCAGGTCCGCTTTACACAGCCGCGCCGCGCGTTTTGCTTTTTTCACGTCGGCGCCGACGAGCGGGGCGAGTTCGCCGGCCAATCGTTCAATGCGCTCAATGCGCTCGGCCTGACTCCCCAACTTCTCGTGAAAGATGATATTTTTGAATCTTGGTAGCCGATCTTCAAGCTTGGTCTTTAAATCGGTTTGGTAGAAAAACCGCGCATCCGAGAGTCGGGCGCGGATCACCCGCTCGTTGCCGGCGACAATCGCCTTGCCGCCGTCCTCGGCCTCGAGATTAGCCACCAGCAGGAACTGGTTGACCAGCTTGGCATGCGCACCGTCGCGCAGCACAAAGCATTTCTGGTTGTTGCGGATGGTGGCGCGAATGACTTCTTCCGGGATCTGCAAGAAGGTTTGATCGAACGCACCCATCAGCACCACCGGCCATTCGACCAGCCCCGCCGTTTCCGCGAGCAGGCCCTCGTCCTCGACCAGTTCGAGCCCTTGCGCGAAGGCGAGCTGCTTCGCTTCGGTGAGGATGATGCTGCGCCGCCGCTCCGGGTCGAGCACCACTTTGGCCTTATCGAGTTTTGCGGTGTAATCGGCGAGGCGGCGCACGGTGAAAGCTTCCGGAGCAAGGAAGCGATGGCCGCGGGTTAGGTTGCCGGCCGTCATGCCATCGACCGTGAACGGCACGATATCCGGTTCCTCGGTCTCCGGCCCGAAGGTGGCGAGAATTGAGTGCAGCGGCCGCACCCAGCTCAGCGCACCGGCATCTTTGGACTGCGGGCCCCAACGCATCGACTTCGGCCAGGGAAAGGACTTGATGACCTCCGGCAAGATTTCGCTGATCACTTCGAGCGCTGCGCGGCCGGGTTTCTCGACCACGGCGACATAGAAATCGCCCCTTTTGTCGGGTTGCACTTTCGCCTCGGCGAGCGATTTAAGTCCGGCGGCTTTGAGAAATCCGGCGACGGCCTGCTCCGGCGCGCCGACGCGCGGGCCTTTTTTCTCCTCACGCCGATCGGGCTGACGCACCGGCACGCCCTGCACGGCGAGCACAAGCCGTCGCGGCGTCACGAACGTCTTGGCGCCGTCATAGACCAGGCCGGCATCGACCAGCCGGTCGGTAACCGCTTTGCGCAAATCCTCTGCCGCCCGCGCCTGCATGCGCGCGGGAATTTCCTCCGAGAAAAGTTCGAGCAACAGATCAGGCATCGGACAAATTCATCAAAGCCGCTTATGGCTGCCGTCGCACATCGGTTTTTTGCCCGACCGCTTGCAGGCGCAGAACCAGGCTTCTTCGGCCGCCGCGGGCTTGTATTCGACCGGCGTGAAACCTGTGCCTTTGTGCGAGCCGTCACAAAACGGCTGCGATTTGGAGCGCCCGCAGGCACACCACCAATAGCTTTTGCCGGCTTCCACCGCGATGGGAATGGGCCGCCGGCCGCCGATCTCGGGCATTGCACTCGTTTCGCTCATGCACTTGTCCCTCCGCCTTCGGTTGCGAGCCACGCTTCGCCACAAGCCTTGGCGAGTTCGCGCACCCGCAGAATGTAACTTTGCCGCTCGGTCACCGAAATCACGCCGCGCGCGTCGAGCAGATTAAAAATGTGGCTCGCTTTGATGCATTGATCGTAGGCCGGCAGCGCCATCAGATGTCGGCTGCGATTGCTCGCTCCGCTACGATCGCCGGCCCAGCCCGCTTCGAGATACTTTTGGCATGCCGCCTCGGCCATGCGGAATTGCTGGAACAGCATATCGGTGTCGGCATATTCGAAATTGTGCCGCGAATATTCCTGTTCCGCCTGCAGGAAGACATCGCCGTAGGTTACCTTCTTTGCGCCGTCACGGCCGTTGAAGTTGAGCTCGAAAACGTTCTCGACCCCCTGCACATACATCGCCAGCCGTTCGAGACCATAGGTCAGCTCGCCCGAGACCGGCGCGCATTCGAAGCCCGCCACTTGCTGAAAATAGGTGAACTGGGAAACCTCCATGCCGTCACACCAGCATTCCCAGCCGAGACCCCAAGCGCCAAGCGTCGGGCTTTCCCAGTCGTCTTCAACGAAGCGGATGTCGTGCAGCTTGGGATCGATTCCGATCGCGTAAAGCGACTTGAGATAAAGCTCCTGCAAATCGTCGGGCGACGGCTTGAGGATCACTTGCAGCTGATAATAGTGCTGCAGGCGATTGGGGTTTTCGCCGTAGCGGCCGTCTTTGGGCCGGCGCGACGGCTGGACATAGGCCGCATTCCATGGCTTTGGCCCGAGCGCCCGCAACGTGGTCGCCGGGTGGAAGGTGCCGGCGCCTACTTCCATGTCGTAAGGCTGCAGGATGACGCAGCCCCAGTCGGCCCAATAACGCTGCAGAGCAAGGATAAGGCCCTGGAACGACCGTTCGGGCCGCATATGGAACGGCAGATCTTCGTTCGACGGCTGCGTCATTAGGCTCCGTTGTTGGTGGAAGGCCGCGGCAAGGTCAAGTCGCCACAAGGCCATATCAGGCGTCGGAATCGAGACTTGATATCCGATTCCTGATACCTGATTTCAGATTTTGCCGACCGAAATGGAGGGTTAGGTGGGCCCAGTTCACAACATGCTCGGCGCCGCGCTGCTGGCGCTCGTCGCGGCTCAATGTGCCGGCATGGCCGGGCTTGCGCATGCGCAGGATTTTCCGACGCGGCCGATCCGTGTGGTGATCGCCTTTCCGCCCGGCGGACCAACCGATTTCGTCGGCCGCCTCGTGGCCGATAAAATGGCGGCGTTGCTCGGACAGCGTGTCTATATCGAGAATAAGCCGGGCGCCAACGGCACAGTGGGCGCCGATATCATCGCCAAGTCCGATCCGGACGGCTATTCGTTGTTTCTCACCACCGCAGGCGCGGTGACTATTTCGCCGCATATCATGGCGAATATTTCCTACGATTCATTGCGCGATTTCGCACCGATTGCCGAGGTGGTGACTAACACCACAGTCTTGGTTGTCAGCCCCAAAATGGGCGTCAAGACCGCGACAGAACTTGTGGCGCTTGCCAAGCAAAAGCCCGAGGCCATTCCGTTCGGCTCGACCGGCATTGGCTCGACGACACATCTGGCGCAGGAACTCCTTGCCGATGCGGCGAGCGTGAAATTTCTGCATGTGCCTTATCGCGGCGCGGCGCCGGCGCTCACCGATCTTCTGGGCGGGCAAGTGCAGGTGCTGGCGGCTGATCTTCCCGTGCTCATCGCGCAGATCGAAGCCGGCAGCATCGTGCCGATCGGCGCGGCGGCCGATAAACGCAATGAAATTATTCCCGCGGTCGCCACGCTCGCCGAACAGGGCTATCCAAATACCGATGCGTCGAACTGGTATGCATTGCTTGCACCGGCTAAGACTCCGCCGGCGCTGATCAAGAAGCTCAATGATGCAGTCAATGCCGCGCTCGCCGACCCGGACGTGCGAGGCAAAATCGTCAAATCAGGCGCGGTGCCGGTCGGCGGCACGCCCGACGCGCTCGGCAAATTTCTCCGCGCCGAATACGACAAATGGGGCCGCGTGGTCCGCGACCACGGGATCAGGGAAACGCAATAGCAGTGATCAGCCCGGCCGGTATTCGCCGGTCTTTGGATCGGGCTTTAACTTCGGCATCGCAGTGCGGTCGTGTGGCTCGACCGAGGCTTTGGCGCGCATCTCGTCAAGCTCGGCATTGACGCGCTGCACTTCTTTGACGCACCAGCGCGCGAGCACTGCGGCTCCCATCACTCCCAGCGCGAAAACCACAAGTGGCGGCATTGCCTTGCTCTCCTGACCCGATTTTGCACGATCTTTTGCAAAACGGCCAGTGGTTTCAAAAGGAGCTAGAGGCCATAACGCGCCCAGATGGCGCGCGCTTCAAGCGCCGAAATAAAGTCCTCGGCAAAACCGAACTGCCCGACCGGCACCGCTTCGCGCGGGCCTGCGCCAAGGAGACGCCGGCCCAACCAGCCGCGTTCGGCCGACACCAGAGGCATAACGACTTTGTCGCCGAATCGTTCGCGCAAAACGCTGCGGAGATCGCCGATCGCATCCACCAGGCCGAGTTCCAACGCCCGCCGTCCGGTCCAATATGCGCCCGAAAAAAGATCGTCTTCCGGCCCGGCAAGCTTGCCAGCGCGCCGCGATTTCACCAGCGCTATGAAGTCGTCGTGGATTTCGCGCTGCAGTTTTTTCAACCGATCCACGTCATCCGGATTTTCCGGTAAGAACGGATCGAGCATCGCCTTGTGTTCGCCCGACGTATACAGCCGCCGTTCGACGCCAAGCTTGGCGATCAGCTTATCGAAGCCGAACGAGCCGCCGACGACACCGACCGACCCGACGATCGAATGCTGATCGGCCACAATTTCGTCCGCCGCGCAGGCGATCATGTAGCCGCCTGACGCGCCAGCATCTTCGATGAAGCCAATCACGCGGCGGTTATGCTGCTCGGCCAGTTGGCGGATGCGGCGGAAGATCAGGTGCGATTGGACGGCCGATCCGCCGGGCGAATTGATGACGAGCGCGACCGCGGCGCCGTGACCAATGGCGAATGCGCGATCGAGGGTGCGCGCAACGGTGGCAAGCGTCAGCCCGGGGCGTAGTGGGGTGGAAAAGCCAACGATTCCGGTGAGCCGCACCACCGGCACGATGGGACGATCGCGGCGGAAACGTTGCGGAACGAGCGTCTGCAAGCCGCCAAGCGCGCGGCTGCAAATCTCGCGAATGCTCGCCGCGGTCGAGCCATCGGCGGTGGAGCCATCGTTCGTGGAGCGATCGGTCATGGTGCCCAAATATGATGGCTTGAGGGAGCCCTCAAGTAACCGTTTGTTAACGCGGTGGAACGCTTCTTGCTTGAAGTGGGGACGCCACTCATCTGCGGCGGAGGCGACGGGCTAATGAAGATCTACTTCCTTCTGATGATTGTCAGCGTGTTTGTTGCTGTTTCGTACATTCCCATTCGTATTGAATCGAAGCAAAAGGCGGCGGCGCCAGCCGATTCAGTACCGGCGTAATGCCTAAGCCTTGAGCAGCAGTGCGCTGAATCCTTGATCGGCCAAGGCTTCGCGGACACCGCTTAGCGTCTTATCAAATCGAGCGCTGCGCCAGCGCGCAACACGGCTTCGGCTTGAGCGCTAGGTTTGTTGTCGGTTTCGGCAAGTATGAACCCGGGCAGCAAGACTAGCGGCCCTTTGCTCCCTTTTGCTGCACTCACCAGTACGCGAATCGCAGCGGCGCCTGGCTTGGGATGAACCGGCAGGATCGCGATCGCACCGAACTTGTCGGTCAGCGTGGCGAGGACGCCGGCGAGACCGTCGGCACGCCAGATCAGGGTTAAAATTCCTTGCGGTCTTAGAATCCGCGCCGCCGCGTCCACCCACTGCACGAGCATACCGGGCGATGCGCTCCGCGCCAGTTGGCGTGCGCGGTCGGGCGACGCATTCTGGGGCGCGTTGAACGGCGGATTCATCAAAACATGATCGGCCGAGTCGGAAGTGACGCCCGCAGCAGAAAATTCTGCAATGCCCGCGGTGACGTCGAGACAAACCGCGCGTACGCGCTCGGCCAAAGCGTTGCGCAAAATGTTTTCATTCGCGAGCGCCGCCAGCGCTGCATCAAGTTCGACAAGCGTGACGGTGAGCCCTTCGACGCGGCGAGCCAGTGCCAGTCCGGCTGCACCGACGCCGGAGCCAAACTCGACTGCATGTTGGTCGGCCTGGGCTGGCGTTGCTGCAGCGAGCAGCACCGCGTCGTGGCCGAAGCGATGGCCGCGTACTGGCTGCCGCAAAATGACTTTGCCGCCCAGGAGCGCGTCTTCGCTGATCCGGCCGGCCTCAGCGGCCATCGGGACGAAGCTCGTGGCCGAAGCCCGCGTCCTCGAGCAGGCGGCGCGCCATCTGGATTTCGTCGGCGCGAACCAGGATCCGGCGCGGGAAAATGCCGATCGACCCTTCCAACACGCTCATATTGTTATCGGCCACGACGTGCCTGATCCGTGCGCCGTTGAGCAGCGCCTCGATTGCCGAGATAAGCACTGGATCGGTCGTGCGGACAAGTTCGCGCACGTTCAGTTTCCCCGCGCCGCCGGTCGGGGTGCTCGATTTTGGTGCACGCAGCTAAAAGCGAAGCAGAGCACGGGCAATTCTCCTTTCCGTCGAGCTAAAGCGAGGTGATCTAATCGGCGCTGGCGGACCGGCGCGGGTAAATCTATATATGCCCGATATTACCTTCGTTCTTATCGTGCGATCATAGCGTTTCCGCCCGTTCTCGTCCTATCCGGAGAATGATGTCGTGGCCGTCATCGTACCATTTGAAAGCGCGCGTGAGCCATCCATTGATCCCTTGGTCGATCTCGTCGCCACCGACATGGACCGGGTCAACGCCACTATCATCGCGCGTACCGGCTCCGAGGTGACAGTGATTCCGGAGGACGCCAATCACTTGATCAATTCCGGCGGCAAAAGGCTGCGGCCGATGCTTACGCTGGCTTTATCGCGGCTCGCCGGTTATGCCGGCGACGGCCACATCAAGCTCGCGGCCGCGGTCGAATTCATGCACACCGCGACGCTCCTTCACGACGACGTGGTCGATGAAAGCGAGCTACGGCGCGGCCGTCTCGCCGCGCGCATGCTGTGGGGCAACGAGGCGAGCGTGCTGGTCGGCGACTTTCTGCTTGGCCAGGCTTTCAAGATGATGGTCGAGGTCGGCAGCCTCAAAGCGCTGGAAATTCTCTCCGCCGCGGCCGCGGTGATCGCCGAAGGCGAGGTCATGCAGCTCGCGGTCGCCAAGAATACCGCGACCACCGAGGACGAATACATCGCCGTGATCCGCGCCAAGACGGCCGAGCTGTTCGCTGCAGCGTGCGAAGTCGGCCCTGCCCTATCCGGAGGGCAGAAGGCGGAGCAGACGGCGAGCCGCTCGTTCGGAATGAATTTAGGCATTACTTTCCAGCTAGTCGACGACGCGCTCGACTATGGCGGCGTGTCATCGCGGCTCGGCAAAAATATTGGCGATGATTTTCGCGAGGGTAAGATTACTCTGCCGGTCGTGCTCGCCTTTCGGCGCGGCAGCGACGCCGAACGCGAGTTCTGGCGGCGCACGCTCGAGCACGGCGAAGCTACCGATGCCGATCTCGATCACGCCATTGGACTGATGATTAAGCATCGGGCACTTGAAGACACGATCGGACGCGCTCATCACTATGGCGCAATCGCGCGCGACGCGCTGGCGCTGTTTCCCGATTCAAGAATGAAGGCAGCGCTGGCCGAGACGGTCGACTTCTGCATCGCGCGCACGCATTAGCAAATATGCAGCTGCGATCTGACCTTTCGCTCAGCGCGAATCAATCGGAATCTTTAGCGCCCAGCGTTGTCTCGAGAATCCACCATTGAGGAAACTTGGCACGCAATATTTTCGCCGCCGCTGCGCTTTCCGCGGCTGAAGAAAACAATGCGAAGCACGTCGCACCCGAACCCGACATGCGGGCGAGGCGGCAACCGGGGAGA
>WNGH01003567.1_pt1 | contig 16236 bp, 16 predicted proteins | sample 5400631 | NCBI WGS metagenome assembly WNGH01 (sample SAMN13153373, study PRJNA577476) | soil metagenome | isolation source: 115 cm soil or saprolite under Garry oak tree replicate 1 | place: USA:California | collected 2016-06-15
GTTACGTCGGGAGTGGCGAGCTTTTCGACGAAGCGATTGTCGCGGGGCATCCAAGAGATGGGAGTATTGTCGCCGTCGGCGACGATTTTTTCACGGCATGCGCGGCAAATCGGTTTTAGGGGATCGTCGTTGATTTCGCAGCCGGCAATGACGGGCATTTCCGGATCGAGCAAGTTGACTAAACCGCGAAGAATGCGGCTCTTGGCCTGACCGCGTAAGCCCAGAAGAATGAAATTGTGGCGAGAGAGCAGGGCATTGACGATTTGCGGGACGACGGTGTCATCGTAGCCGTGGACGCCGGGGAAGAGCGTCTCGCCTTTTTCGATGGCACGGAGCAGATTGCGGCGGAGCTCATCCTTAACAGAGCGCGATGCGCCGCGCGGATCGAAATCGGGAATGCGCTTTAGCTCGCCCAGAGTGCGCTGTCGGGAATGTGCTGAAGACTGTATCGATGTACTCATCGTCATAGGGCCCCGTTCCGCGTCCCGACAAAATCAGGCCGCCCACAAGCTAATTCAATCCGTGTCCGTTACCACCGGCGCGCTGGCGCAAGGCCTCGGACTTCTGTAAATGCGGGGCCCACTCACGAAGGTACGCTACCAGACGCTCCTGGCGGTCCGCTTCCGTGCGGAGCTCGAGGACTTGCTGCTTCCACAATAGGTCCATGGGCAGCGTGGCGGCAACGAGATAAGAGAGTCCCTCGGGAGCGGCGCCTTGGAGATTTTTCGGATAGTCGTCGAAGATCAAGGTGTGGCAGGCTTCGAACAGCTCCACGAGTTCCCGCTGGATGCGCGGATCGGCGGGAGTTTCTCGGTCCTCCAGGTAATCCACGTGGCCTTCCAGGAGCGGGTCTTCCGTGAAAAGCTCCACCACGCGAAACGGGGCGCGGCCGGCTGTGAGGATATCCATCGGGCCGTTTTCATATCGTTTGACGACGTGGAGGATTTCGGCGGTACAACCAACGCGCGCAACGCCTTTGGGAAGAGAGAGAAGTATGCCGAATTCAGATTTTTCCTCAAGACAGTCTTTGACCATTTGGCGGTAACGAGGTTCAAAAATATGCAAGGGCATTTCAGCGCCGGGGAGAAGTACGACGTTCAGAGGAAACAGCGGAATGCGTTCAGGCCGCATGGGTCCCAGACAACAATGATACCAGACGTAGCAAACGACGGAGATGAATCCTGGCTGCGCAGTTCGAGGTATTGCGACGGATGAACTCGACACTCTTAATCGGAAATTTCGTCCGCCATAGCGCGTTACGGACTCACGCCCAATTGCCAAAACAAGAAGCTCCACAACTCCACGTAGTCTTCAATCTGCTTGTTGATTGGCTTACCGATTCCGTGGCCGGCTTTTGTGTCGACCCGCAATAGAATCGGATGATCAGGCCCATTGGCTGCCTGGGCCTGAAGAAGCGCTGTCATTTTCTTCGCGTGCATGGGATCGACCCGGCTGTCGCTGTCCGCTGTCATGAACAAGATGGCCGGGTAGAGGGTGCCTGGCTTCACGTGATGATAAGGAGAATACGCGTGCAACCATTCAAATTGCTTGGGATCGTCTGGTGAGCCATATTCGGGGATCCAAAATTTTGCGATCAGGAACCTCTGATAACGCAGCATGTCGAGAAGCGGAACTTGGCATTCCACTGCCCGAAACAGGTCAGGGCGTTGCGTGAGCGCCGCACCCACAAGCAGCCCGCCATTGCTTCCGCCCGTAATGGCCAAATGCTCCTTGTCGGTATATTTCTGCGAAATCAGATACTCGGCAGCGGAAATAAAGTCGTCAAATACATTCTGTTTCCTCTCCAGCATTCCCGCGCGGTGCCATTCTTCCCCAAACTCATTTCCGCCCCGGAGTTGAGCGTCCGCAAATATTCCGCCGTGCTCCAGCAGCATTAGCATCGCGAACCGGTCAAAAAAAGGAGTCCGGCTGAGGTTAAATCCTCCGTAGCCTGCGAGAACCGTGGGGTTCTTCCCACTCAGCGCCAAATTTCTTCGGTGAACCACGAACATCGGCACGCGCGTGCCGTCCTTGGAATTAAACCAAAGCTGCTTGATTTCGTAGCGGCTGGAGTCCACGTCGGACTTCACTCGCGCCCATGCCGTCACCTCACCGTCGAGACTTACCCGGTAGACGGTCGGCGGCACAACGTAAGAATGAAAGGCAAAGAATCCTTCCTTGCCGTCCCACTTGCCGCCCAAACGGCCAAAGATACTGCCCAGCGTGGGCATCGAGGCATTAGCGACGGGTTTGCCATTCAGGTCATAGATGGAAAGTGCAGAACTTGCGTTCCTGAGGTAATGCACAAAGAGCCGCTGCCCGATGATCGCCGGGGGATCGTCAATTTCAATCACACCGTCCGTCTGGGGAATAAGCTCTTTCCAATTCCGGCGGTCGGGATCCGCGCACGGCGCCTTGAAAACGTGATAACGCGGTGCGTCTTCATTGGTAGTGATGTAGAGCTGATTGTTGAGGACTGTCCCGCTATACAAGAAATTCTTGCCGGTTGTAACCGGCACAAACTTGCTGCTTGGGTCCGTAAGATTCCTCAGAAGCAGCTCGCTCTTGGCCCATCCTTCGTCAATTTCGATCATTAACCACTTGCCGTCGTTCGAAACAAAAGGATGAGGGCTGTAAGTGGGGTCAAGCCCTTCTCCAAAAATCAGCGCGTCTTTCAGTCCGTTGGCATTTTCTCCGTATCCCAGCTTATGGAAGAAGACATGTCGGTTGTACATTTCCTGGCCTGCCGGTACATCGCCCGGTCGTGGAAATCGCCCATAATAAAACCCCGAATGATCTGGTAGCCAAGCCACATCCGCGAACCGCGTCCGCTCAATTTGCTCCGGCAGGAGTTTGCCGGTAGCGGACTCCATCACGCTTAACGTGCTGATCTCGGATCCATTCGGTGAGGTGCCGTACGCTACATACTTCCCGTCCGGTGATGGGTACCACCAGTCGAGCGCCACCGTGCCATCGGACGCCAGAGTGTTCACATCGATTAAGGCGCGGTCTTCCCCCTGTAAGCCCTCGCGCACGTAAACAAGCGGCTGATTCTGGTTTCCCTCCCTTCTTTCGTAGAAATAGTAATCGCCTCCCACCTTCGGCGCCTCCACTCGGCCAATCGTGAGCAATTGTTCCAATCGATTGTGTAATTTGTCTTTGCCAGGTTGGGAATCAAGTATCTGCTGCGTGTACGAATTCTCCTCATCGACAAATCTTTGCGTCTCCGCCGACTTGCCGTCCTCCAACCAGCGATACGGATCAGCAATCTTCTTTCCATAGTAGTCGTCTACGACAATTTCAATTTTTGCTTTCGGCGGTGCAGCTACGTTTGATGCTGGGCCTCCGCCTTTGAAATCTTGACTGTTGGCGAGAAACGGAAATGATGCAATGAGGATCAAGACGCGGGAGGTCATGCGCATTCGGATTTCCTTTTCGAGTCTGTGGGCGGTGGGCATTCTACACCTGCTGGCATTTCTCGGACGTGATTGAAATTAAGAAAGTTCGTTTAGTAAAGTCTCCATCTCGGAGCGGGCGTGTTGATCGCCTTTTTTCGCAGCTGCCGCCATGCCGCTTGAAAGGATCTGCCTGGCTTCGCTGGTGCGGGATTCGCGGGCGAGCAGTTGGCCGTACATCAGGTAGGCGGGGATGTAATCTGGATTGCGCTCCAAGAGCGCGCGAAAATGCTGATCGGCGGCGCTGGGGTCGCCGCTGTTCATGCACTCCATGGCCAGGCCGTAGCGAGAGAAGGCGTCATCTGGCTTCTTGGCGACGAACTCTTCCAGGGTCTGGCGACGGGTTTTCTTTTGTTCCGCCATAGGGTCGTCTCGTATTATACGGGTAGCACCGGCGGCATCCAAAATCGCGCCGGAGCCAGGGGTTTCGATGAAGCGGAGAAACGAAAGTAAACAAGAGCCCCAGACCGAACTGCCGGGGAAGCCGGTCAGCGCCTCGCGTTCCGAGATGACAGAAATCGTGCTGCCGGCGCAGACGAATCCGCTGGGAAAACTTCTAGGAGGACAGGTGATGCACCTGGTTGACATGGTTGCGGCATTGGCCGCGCATCGGCATTCGAACAGCTATGTGGTCACCGCGTCGGTGGATTACATCGACTTTCGTAATCCGGTGAATCTTGGCGAAATCGTGAACTTGAAATCGCAGGTTAATCGGGTGTTCCGCACCTCGATAGAGGTAGGCGTCGAGGTCTACTCCGAGAATGCGTTGACCGGAGAGAGGAGGCATACGACAACAGCATATGTGACGTTTGTGGCTGTTGACGAGCATACGCGGATGCCCAAACCCGTGCCGCCGCTGATCGTGAAAACACCGGAGGAGCGGCGTCGATTCGACGAAGCCGCCGAGCGGCGCAAGACGCGCTTGGCGCTGCGATATGGAAGGTAGTGCGCTAAGTCCTTCAAAATAAGTGCTTTCTTCTACTGCGAGTTCAGGGGACCCATCATCGCGCGAACCTTTTCGCCGCCGCGCTTCTCGTCGAGCTGTTCTTCGCATTGAGGTATTGCAACTTTCGGGGGCGTTGCTTCCGTGTGGTCCTCGCTGCGGCGCTGGCGTTCGCTCTTTAAGCGCTGCGTGTCCAGAGCGCGATTCCGGCCAAGAGTGAGCAGCCAGAGAACAAATGGACTCGTCCTATTGACCGCCGTTGCGCCAGAGCTGGAGGAAAGCGTCCTGGGAGACCTCTTCGGCCGTCCCTGCCGGTTGCACGATACGCAGCAGCAGGCGGTAGACAATGCGCGAATGGTGATCGTAGAACTGCTCGCACATCCTTCTGACGAAGCCGCTGAGCAAGTGTCGCGTTGGGCGACACGTCGCCATTTGCGATGGTTAGTAACGGCTCCAGAACACGGGTTAGCTTCCTCGTCTCTATACGGCAGAGCAGTGCAAGCGGATGATCTTGCAAGAGGTTACCGCGCCAGCCAGTCCCGAACTTCATCCGCGACCGTCAGGGCCTGCTCGACGCAGGAACCGATGGAAGGTCCACGCAGATAATTGCCTGCGAGCCAGATTCCGGGAAATTGTGCCCGGAGATTCTCGATACGTGCCAAGCGATCTCCGTGACTGAGATTATATTGTGGAAGCGCGCGTGGCCAAATCGTGACATGGGAGAAGGCCGGGTTACTCTTGATGAAAAGGACAGGTGAGATTTCGCGATGTGCCAGATTTGCAAGCTCTTCTAGTTTCAGATTTGTGACTGCCGGGTCGGTTGCTCCGCCCACGAAAGTGGTGAGCAGAGTCTGGCCATCGGGGGCGCGACCTGGGAAGAGCGATGAATTCCAGACGCTGCCGAGAACGCGGAGGCCGGCTGAGCGAGGCACGAGGAAACCGAAGCCGTCCAGGGAGTGCGCGACATCCTTCTTACGATAGCCCAGTGAGACTACGGCGACAGGGGCGTATTCCACAGAACCCAGAAGTGATTCGAATTGCGAATCAAGCCGGACCAGCAATTTTCCTGCTACCTCCGTGGGTGTGGTCACGACCAAGGATTGCGCCGTGACGGATTCTTGCCGGCCATTTGCGTCCAGCTGAGCTGCAAAGGAGCCATCGCTGCGCTTAACAATTCCGGTGAGGCTCGTTTCTGTCAGCAGCGCAGCGCCGAGTTTTCGCGAAATGGCGCTTGCCAGGGTTTGATTGCCATGGCGAAAGGTTTGAAGCGTGGACTGCCCGCGAGGAGCTTTTTTTGTTTTGGCGAGCCGCAACATACCGCGAACAATGCTTCCGGAGCCTCTTTCTGCTTCATAGAGTTGCGGGAAGGCACTTCGAACGCTTAGGCGTTCGGGATCACCTGCATAAATCCCAGAAACAAAGGGCCCAACCAGACGATCGAGGAGCTGAGCGGAGAATTTTCTGCGAACGAAGGAGGCCACGGATTCGTCGCCATCGGGAGGAGTGCTTTTTCCGAGGATGTCAAGCACGAGAGCCCATTTGGTCGCTCCATTGATCAGCGAACTCACGAAAAGCGCAGGAGCACTGAAGGGCACCGACCGGAGTTCGCCGTCGATCAGGATATATCGCGGTGCACGTGGCGGGGCCAGAACGACTTGATCAGAAATGCCGAGGTCCTCAGATAGCTGATGAAGTTGGGCCGTGCCGCTGAAGCTTTGAGGTCCCAATTCAAGTAGGAAACCGTCGCGAGTTACGGAGTTGATGACACCGCCGGGACGCGGAGAGGCCTCGACTAGTTGCGCCTCGATCCCCGCCTTCCGGAGAGCGAGAGCGCAGACTAGGCCGGAGATGCCACCACCGACCACCAGTGCTGGGACGTGACGGGTCACTGAGATGTGAGCATCCTCTCGCGGGATCAGAGAGTCTTCGAAAAGAGCGGCTTGGCGATGAGCTGCTGTTTTTCGAGATAGGGGTCGAAAAGCATGGCCAGATTGCGGATGAAGATGCGGCCCAGCCAAGTGGCGCGGATCTCGCCTCGTTCGAGGTGCACTAGGCCGTCTTGGCGGAACGGTTCCAAGCGTCGAAGCTCTTCCGCAAAATGCTGGTCAAAATCGATGCCGAATTCGCGTGAAATTTCTTCTTTGAGCACGATGGTATGACACAGCAGGCGGCTGATGACAGTGCGGCGCAGGCGATCCTCGTTCGAAAGATGATAGCCGCGCATGGTGGCGAGGCCGCGTTCGGCGACGGCTTTCTCCCATGTCGGGATGTCGCGGTGATTTTGAGCATAGGCGTCTTGAATGCCGCTGATGGCGGTGATGCCCATGCCATATAGGTCGGCGCCCGCTTTGGTGGTGTAACCCTGAAAATTGCGGTGCAGCGTCCGGTTTTGTTGCGAAACGGCCAGCTCGTCCCCGGGCTTCGCGAAGTGGTCCATGCCGATGTAGAGATAGCCGGCCTCCAGAAACTTGAGCAGGCCCACGCGGAAGATCTCAAATTTTTCCATACCCTCAGGAAGGTGTGCGGCGAACGAGCCTTGCTGCTTCTTCAACCAAGGCACGTGCGCGTAGCTAAACAGAGCGATGCGATCCGGGGCGAGTCCGAGAATCTGATCCACGGTGTGGGAAAAAGTGTCTGCGGTTTGGTAAGGAAGGCCGTAAATCAAGTCGACGTTGATGCTATCAAAGCCCAGATCGCGCGCCGCGAAGAGTAGATCGCGCGTCATTTCGTACGGCTGAATGCGGTGCACGGCCTCCTGTACATCGGCGTGAAAGTCCTGAATGCCCATGCTGAGCCGGTTAAAGCCGAGCTTGCGCAGAGTTTCGAGATGCTCGCGGGAGGTCACGCGTGGGTCGACCTCGATGCCAATTTCACTGTCGGCGTCGAAATGGAAATGCTCTTTTGTAAAGGCAAACAGATCCTCGATCTGTTCGGGCGTCAGGTAGGTTGGTGTGCCGCCGCCCCAATGGAACTGGACCACGCGGCGGTTCTTCGAGACGCTGAGGCTGACGCGCTTCATCTCTCGCTTCAACACGTCAAGATAAGGGGGCGCGACATTTTTGTTCTTCTGAATGACGACGTTGCACGCGCAAAAGAGGCACAGGCTTTCACAGAAGGGAATATGCATGTAGAGAGAAACAGGTGTACTGGCACGCTCAGCCTCTTCGTGCACCCTTTCGAGATCGTCTGGACCGAACGCGTCGTTCCAGACCGGCGCCGTGGGGTAGCTCGTATAGCGCGGCCCCGGGCGATTGTACTTGGAGAGAAATTCCTCTCCGACGTGGAGCTCACCGCTCATTTGTGGCAGGCTTGGATGTGCGAGTGACATGCTTGGCGCCTCCTACCGCACCTGGGCAGCAGGTCTTGCATGGTGAAGCAACGCTCGTTGGCCCATCTCGATAAATAGCTGAGCATTCTCGACCGGTGTATGCTGCAAAATGCCGTGGCCAAGGTTGAGGATGTGACCGTGGCCGCCGAGAGAATTGATTGCGTCCAGAGTTACTTCGCGAATTTTCTCCAGAGGGCCAAGTAAGACCGCCGGATCGACATTGCCTTGTAACGCGATTTTCGGACCCAGCGTCTTTCGAATCTCTGCCAAATCCACGCGCCAATCGACGCTGAGCACATTCGCGCCGGTGCGCGCCACGGCGGGAAGCAGATGTTGTGACGCTTTCGTGTAATAAATCACGGGCACTGAGCCGCTAAGGCCCGCTATGATCTCCTGAATGGCTGGAAGCGCGAAGTCTTCATAGTCCTGCAAATTCAGCTCGCCGCACCAAGTATCGAACAACTGGACGGCGGTCGCTCCGGCAGCGATTTGCGCCCGCAGATAGGGAATCGTTGCCTGGGCGATACGATGGAGTAGAGCGCGAAAAGTTTTTGGCTGGTGGTAGAGGAAACTCTTTACCGTAGCAAATCCTTCTTTGGTCTTGCCTTCCACCATGTAACTGGCCAGGGTCCACGGGGCACCAGCAAAACCCAAAACGGGAACCTCGGGGCCGACGGATTTCACGATGCGCCGGATGGCTTCTGGCAGAAAGCCAGTGTCTGTCTCCGGGTCAAACATCTTGAGCCGGTCGACGTCCGCCTTGGAACGCACCGGATTCGGCAGGTTTGGACCGACGTCGCCGAGTTCCAACTGCAACCCCATGGCTTCGGCGGGAATCAGAATGTCCGAGAAAACGATGACCGCATCAACGCCCAGCCTGCGAAAGGGCTGGAGGGAGACTTCGACCGCAAGTTGCGGCGTCTTGCAAACGTCAAGGAATGCGTGCTTTGCACGGATTTCGCGGTATTCCGGTAGGTAGCGGCCAGCCTGGCGCATCATCCAGACCGGAACTCGCGGAACGTCGTCCCCACGGCAGGCACGAAGGAATAGCTCTTTTCGGTTAATCGAAGCCATCTGTTGAGTCATATTTCGTCTGAGACATCAAGGATAGCAAATCCCGGCCGGTCTTGCTGGTAGGAGTACTAAGGCGGTATCGAATTGTGCGAGCGCCAGCAAGGGTAAGTTATACTCGAAATGTTGAACAATCGGGTGGGTTCAGGGGAGCAGGACAGTTGTCAATTCGGTGCGGGCAGATGAGCCAGGGGCTCAGGTGCAAAGAATGAATCATTTATTCCCAATTTTGACTGCGCTCGCCTATCTATTGAGTTTTGTCCTATATGTTCGCTTTCTGGGTACGGGGAAAAAACTCACAGGTAGATTAGGCACGCTGGTCTTGGGGCTAGGCCTGGTTGCGCATTATTTTGCGCTTTTGGAGAGGTCCCGCGGTTTGCACACGGTTCCCTACCATGACTTGTACGGATCCATGTCGCTCTTTGGCTGGCTTCTGGCGCTGACCTATCTGGGCCTAGAGTTGTATCACCGGCAGCGATCTGTCGGAGCCTTCGTTATGCCCTTTATCTTGGTGTTCTTTCTCGCTGCGCATCTGGCCCCGGCCGACCGGCTTTCGCCGCCTGCGGCGCACGGGGCCACGTTTGCGTTTCACGTTACCCTAAGCATCCTCGCCTATGCGGGGTTTGCGCTCTCTTTTGTTCTTAGCCTGATTTTCCTGGGGGAGGAACGCCTGCTACGAAGCCACAAACTCGGCAACATGGTCTGGCGGTTGCCACCGCTCGAATTGCTGGAGCGCATGAGCAAGTCGAGTGTTCTGGTAGGGTTGGTTTCCATTGCGATTGGAACAGCCTTGGGATTCGTCTGGGTCGACCGGCTGAGCGAGTATTCGTTTTACGATCCGAAGTACGTGGTCACGCTGCTGGTGCTCCTGCTGTATGCGGCTTACCTCCGTCTGGCGGGCACTGCGGCGTGGCGTGGGGCGCGGGCTTCAAGATTGTGCGTCTTCAATTTTTTGATTGTGGTGCTGAGCTTTACGGTCGTAAATCTATATCTCTCGCAAAGTCACCGCTACTTTTAGGAGCGCTTGAAGCGCGCTATGGAAATTGTTCTTGTCGGACTGAATCATCGCACAGCGCCCGTAGAGGTGCGTGAGAAGGTGTCTTTCACGGCCGAGCAGGCCCAGCGCGCGTCTGAGGAGCTACGCGCTCGGGGAATTCTCGAAGAGACGCTGGTGCTCTCGACCTGCAATCGCAGCGAAGTGTATGGTGTGCCGCCGGAATCCTCCCATGAGTGTGCCCCGGGCCTTTCTATTTTTCTGAGCGAGTTCCATTCGGTGCGTCCGGATATCCTCAGCGTGTCGCTCTATCACCACTACGATCGCGAAGCCGTGAAGCATCTCTTTCGAGTTGCGGCGGGGCTCGATTCCATGCTGCTCGGCGAAGCGGAGATTCTGGGCCAGGTGCGGGAAGCGTATCGCTTCGCGCACGAGCGCGGCGCGACGGGGCCCGTGCTGAATCGCCTCTTCCAGGGCGCTCTGGAGGTCGGGAAGCGCGTGCGCACGGAAACGGAGCTTGGCACGCGGCCAATGTCAGTGGCTGCTGCCGGAGTGAAACTGGCAGAACGCATTTTTGGAAAACTGAACGAACGGAAAGCGCTGGTATTGGGGGCCGGCACGATCAGCGAGCAAGTGGTGTCGCAACTTCGGGATCGTGGGATCGCGCAGCTCCATGTCATGAACCGCTCACGCGACCGCGCGGAGGAGCTGGCCAAGCAGTTCAGTGGAAAGGTCGTCGACTGGGGTGAGTGGGATACCGCGCTGCAGTCGCCGGACGTGGTGGTGTCGTCGGTTAGCGCGGATGAACCGGTGCTGCGCCGCGATATCGTCGAGCGAGCAATGGCGGCGCGCGGAAATCGCGCGTTGTTCCTGATGGACCTAGGCGTGCCACGGAACATAGACCCCCGGGTTGCGGAGCTATACAACGTCTACGTTTACGACACGGATGATCTAAGCGACATCGTCCAGCAGAATCGCAACGCTCGAGCAAGCGAGGTTCCCCGGGCTCAGGGCATCGTCGACGAACATGTGACCAAGTTTCTCTCTTGGCAGGCGAGCGTCGAGCTGGTTGGACTTGTTGATGCGCTGAGGAAGAAAATGCGGGAGGAGCGCGCGTCATTCATCCGGTCACGTATGGAGCCGATGAAGCATCTGACGGAGACGGATCGCGCCCAAGTGGAAAAATTGATGGATGAGATGCTGGAGAAGCTGCTTCTGGAGCCTGCGGAACGCCTGCGAGGTGAGAAAGAACTCCGGCGGAAGATTCAAAACGTCGAAGCTTTGCGCGATCTGTTTCTTTCCAACCGAGAGAAGCCGTGAGAATCCTGCGGATTGGCACTCGCGGCAGCATGCTCGCCAAATGGCAGGCGGAGTCCGTTCGCAAACAGCTGTTTGCCGCGACCGGCATGGAAGCGGAGATTGTCATCATCAAGACCAGCGGGGACAAGATGCAGCAAGCGCCGCTGACGCAGATCGGGGGCAAGGGGATTTTTATCAAGGAGCTGGAGGAGGCATTGCTGGAGGAATCGATCGACCTTGCGGTGCACAGCGTGAAGGACGTGCCGACCGACCTTCCTTCCCGGCTCATCTTTCCTGCGGTTTGCCGGCGTGATGATGTGCGTGATTGCCTGGTAGGCTCTACGCTGGCGAATCTGCGGCAAGGAGCGCGTGTTGGAACGAGCAGTCTGCGGCGGCAAGCGCAGTTGAAACACCTCCGGCCGGACCTCGATCTCCGCGACCTCAGGGGAAACGTAGATACTCGACTACGCAAAGTGGAGAGCGGGGAATATGAAGCGGTAATGGTCGCCAAAGCGGGCCTCGATCGACTGGGTTTGAGCCAGCGGATTTCCGAGGTGCTCTCGCCGGAAGTGTGCATGCCGGCGGTCGGGCAGGGCGCTATCGCGGTGGAGTGCCGGCTGAAGGACACGGAAGCAGCGGACCTCCTGGCACCTTTAGACGATGCCGAGACCCACACGGCGATCATTGCGGAACGCGCACTCTTGTCTGCCTTGCATGGTGGATGCCAGGTTCCCATGGGGGCTTGGGCGCGTATTGAGCGCAACGAACTATTGCTCGACGCGTGCGTTTGTTCCGTGGACGCGTCGCAATACGTGAAGGAACGCGCCACCGCTCCCCCGGATCAGGCGGCACAACTTGGAGAGCACATGGCGCGGGTACTCATCGAGGCGGGCGCACAGTCGATCCTAGAAGAAGTGAGCCGCCAGCGTGGCTGAAGCATCTCCAAGTGCCTTGGACGGCAGGCGAATTGTCATAACACGTTCGGCGGCGCAGAGTGAGATGCTGGCGAAGGAACTCTCTGCACGTGGAGCCATTCCCGTAGTGCTTCCGCTAGTGTCGTTCGCAGACCCGGAAGATTTCGCGCCGCTCGATCGAGCGATCGAGGAAATCCAGCAATTTGATTGGATCATTCTTACCAGCGCGCAGGCGGTTCGCGCGGTGGTAAAGCGAGGGAAGGAGCTGGAGCGTAGTCTGATTCGCTCAGGGCACAAGCTGCGAATCGCTTCTGTCGGTCCGGTAACCGCCGAAGCCGCTCGGCAGGCCGGACTTCCCGTCGAGTATGTTGCCGAGACGCACACCGGGGCGGCGCTCGCGGAGGAGCTGGGTGACCGGCTTCAAGGAGCGAAAGTATTCTTGCCACGGAGCGATCGTGCAAATCCGGATTTGCCGCCAGCATTGCAGCGACGTGGCGCACAGGTCACAGAAGTGATCGCCTACCGCACGTTGAAGCCAACCGATGTGGATCAAAGAAACTTGAGGCAGATGGCCGAAGGCGCGGCGGACGCGGTTCTATTTTTCAGTCCGTCGGCGGTCCAACATTTCGCCGAGCTGTTTGGGGGCGAGCAATTGCGCGCTCTGCAAGATAAACTGGCCATCACGGCGGTTGGACCGGTCACCGCGAACGTGTTGCACCAGGCCGGTGTCGGGCGCACGGTGTTGGCAGGAGACACGACGGCAGCCGCGGTGGTCAATGCGTTAGAGAAACATTTTGCGGGTACCGTGAAACGGGCGCCGGCAGGAACAAAGAGAGCATGAGCTTCCCCACCCATCGACCGCGGCGTTTGCGGCGGAGCGCCGCGCTGCGTGACCTTGTTCGCGAGACGCGCCTTACCACGTCGGGTCTTATCTATCCGATGTTCGTGTGTCCGGGTGCAAAGGTTCGCCAGGAAGTCAGCTCCATGCCGGGCGTTTACCAGCAGTCTGTCGATCAGATTGTGGAGGAATGCCGCGAGGTTGAGTCGCTCGGGATTCCCGGGATCATTCTTTTTGGATTGCCCGAATCCAAGGACCCACGCGGCACCAGCTCCCTCAGCGCCCAGGGCGTAGTCCAGCTCGCCATTGAAGCGATTCGCAGAGCAAAGCTGAAACTTCTTGTCATTACCGACGTCTGCCTCTGCGAATACACGGACCATGGTCATTGTGGCGTTATCGAGAACGGCGAAGTGTCCAATGATTCCACGGTGGCGATTCTTGCTCAGCAGGCGCTCTCACACGCGCGCGCCGGCGCCGACATCGTCGCCCCGTCGGACATGATGGACGGGCGGGTGGGGGCCATTCGTGAAACACTGGATGAACACCAGTTCGACAACATTGCCATTCTTTCTTATGCCGCAAAATATTGCTCTGGCTTCTACGGACCCTTCCGGGAAGCGGCTCAATCGGCTCCCCAGTTTGGCGACCGGCGCAGCTATCAGATGGACCCAGCCAATGCGCGAGAAGCGTTGAAGGAAGTGCAGCTGGATCTCGAAGAGGGTGCCGACATGGTGATGGTAAAGCCCGCGCTGACGTACCTGGATGTCATCCGCCGCGTGCGCGATGCGTTTGATGTTCCGGTCGGTGCATATAACGTCAGCGGAGAATACGCCATGGTCAAGGCGGCGGCGCAGAAGGGTTGGCTGGATGAAAAGCGAGTTGTTCTGGAGATCCTGACGGGCCTCCAGCGCGCCGGAGCAGAAATCATTCTTACTTATCACGCCAAGGATGTCGCACGCTGGCTGAAGCCGTGATAAATTTGATCGAGAAAACATGAGTACTGCACCACCCCGATTGAAGCGCGAGCGCAAGCGTTCCCGCGAGATTTTCGAGTGCGCCGAGAAGGTGCTGGTTGGCGGCGTGAACAGTCCCGTCCGGGCGTTCCGGTCCGTCGGTGGGGAGCCGCTGATCATCGAGCGTGGCAGCGGGCAACGCCTTTACGACGCGGATGGAAACGAACTGCTCGACTATGTGTGCTCCTGGGGGGCGATGATCCTGGGACACGCAAATCCCGCCATCAGCGAGGCGATTGCCGACCAGGCACGCCGAGGCACAAGTTTTGGGGTGACAACCGAGCTGGAGCTGGAGCTGGCCACCCTGATTACGCGGGCGATTCCTTTCGTTGAGAAGATTCGCTTTGTCTCGAGCGGCACTGAGGCAACTATGAGCGCGGTGCGACTGGCACGCGGAGTGACGAAGCGAGACTTCATCGTCAAATTCGAAGGCTGTTATCACGGGCACGCGGACAGTTTCCTGTCGCAGGCGGGTTCTGGTCTCGCTACGCTCGGAATTGCCGAATGCCCGGGAGTGCCTGCGGCGCTGGCGGCGTTGACATTGAACGTGCCTTATAACGATCTCCAGGCGGTCGAACGCATATTTCTTCAGCATAAGGATAAGATCGCTGCGGTCATCGTCGAACCGATCGCCGCAAACATGGGAGTTGTTCCTCCGGAGACCGGTTTCTTAAAAGGATTGCATGAAATCGCCAACAAGAACGGCGCGTTGCTGATTGTCGACGAAGTGATCACGGGATTTCGCTTGCACAATGGCTCCGTGCAGGAACTTCTCGGCGTCGAAGCGGACCTTACGACACTCGGAAAAATCATCGGAGGGGGAGTTCCCGTGGCAGCTTATGGAGGGCGCGCCGAGTTGATGGACCATGTCGCGCCGCTCGGCCCGGTGTATCAGGCGGGCACCCTCGCAGGCAACCCACTGGCGATGCGAGCGGGCATTGCGGCGCTCCAACAACTCGCAGAGCCCCGTCTGTATGAGGAGATGACGCAACTGGCCCGGCGGCTGGTATTGGGTCTCCGCGCTGAACTAGCTGATGCCGGAATTCCTGCGCAGGTCAATGCCATTGCCCGCGCAGGTTAATGCCATTGGCTCGCTCTCGACGGTTTTTTTCACACCGGAGCCGGTGAGAAATTACAGTGATGCCAAGCGTTCCGACACGAAAAGATACGCGAGGTTTTTTCGGGAGATGCTGGATCGGGGCATATTTTTGGCACCGTCACAGTTTGAGGCAGCCTTTGTCTCCGCGGCGCACACCTCCCGAGATATTGACCGTACGCTGGGGGCGGCGCACGAATCCCTGCAGGTCATTTCTTCTGATTCTGCGGTTTAAACCCAAAGTAGGAGAGGAATGGCATGGGCGAGGGTATCGGACTTCCCGAAAGTCATCAGGTGCACGAGGATCATCCGCTGGTCCTCCCCGTCTCGATTACGATCTCGATCATGGCGGTATTTGTGGCTGGTGCGTCCTTGCTCGGTCATCGGTCGCATACCGAAGCGTTGCGCCTAGAGACTCAATCCGCCAGTCGCTGGACACAGTACCAGGCGAAGAGCGTCCGCCTTCACGAAGCTCAGGGATTCTCCGACGTGGTCAGGCTGGTGGCACCGCTGAACAGAAAGATGGGCGAAGAACTAAAAGAGAAATATACGAAGGAAGTCGAGCACTACGAAGGTGACAAAGTCGATGTCAGCAAGGAGGCGAGGAATTTGGAGGAAGAGCGCGATTTGACGGTGCGCGAAGCGGACCGCTTTGATGGCGGAGAGGCACTTCTGGAAATAGGTCTGGTCATCTGCTCTATCACCCTGCTGACCAAGCGGAAGGGATTCTGGTTCGGCGGCGCGCTAATCGGTGCTTTGGGCATCGCCCTGGCAATGACAGGATTCTTCCTTCACTAGACTAAGCGCGTGCGGGCGGTTGCGAACCCCTCAACAGGGCGATTTCCTGTGTTAGGTCTTCTAACTTCCCAAGCAATTCCTTGTGACGCAATTCCTCGCTGGCTGGCTTCTTCCCTACGAATGTAAGCGTCCCGCCGGGCTCCAGCACGCATTGCTCGATTTCGGCGAGCGACTCGAAGCCTTGCTTCCGTGCAGCCGCTTCTAGCTGCGCCACAGTAATTAGTTCCCTCTTCAAGTTCCGGGTGCGCACCTTGCCGCCCTCCACTAAGACATCAGATCTGCCCTCGACTAACTGGTCGAGTTTCCTGTGATCGTAGAGGAAGCGGACGACGAGGTAGTTGGTGACGAGCAGGGAAGTAGCACCGACGATTCCGCCCAGGACCGTGTTGTCTTCTCCGATGATGGCGTTCTGCACGGTGTTCGAGAGCGTCAGCAAGACAACCAAGTCGAACGGATTGAGCTGGACGAGTTCGCGCTTCCCGGAGAG
>WNGH01002941.1_pt1 | contig 16233 bp, 9 predicted proteins | sample 5400631 | NCBI WGS metagenome assembly WNGH01 (sample SAMN13153373, study PRJNA577476) | soil metagenome | isolation source: 115 cm soil or saprolite under Garry oak tree replicate 1 | place: USA:California | collected 2016-06-15
GCGCTGCCGTTGGCGAAAACGGCAGACGACTTCGAGGCGCTGTTGCCCTGGCGCCTCTTCACGCCCACCTCTTAAACTGAATCCCGCTACGCAACGAATCTGGCACCGCCGTCAATGGCGCTGTCAAAAGGTCGCTTACTCTAAGCCGCGCCAATACTGGGTTTCGCAGTTTCAGTACTGTCGTTAACTGAGAAATCTAGGATGATTCGTGAACGGCCTTTGCCGACATTCAACTAACTGAACGTTTCAGTCGGCTATGCACCGGTACGCAGGCGACTTCGGGGCCGGCAAGATCATCTTGATCACGTTCTCCGCCAGCGCCGGTTCAGGTATCTATCCCTTTGAACGCATCCCAGAGTGCGTTCGCAATGGTAGGCCCTCGGAATATCACACCGACCTGCCGCTTATCGTGTGTCGTGGAAAGGAAGTTGTAGCCCGATACGACAGCTACGTCGTCATAGACCAAAACCCGGGCATGTGTCCCTTCTCCAAGGCGAATCGAGCCATCGACACCCTTGACCAATCCTTCAAGTCGATTTTGGTCTTCCGAAGTCCAGCTATCTGCCTTGGGATTCCTACCGGTTACGAGGACAAACTGAAATCCAGAGACTGGATTTCTCCTAGCCAGCCAATCCAGCTTTCCACCACCGTTGTTGGCGCTCCCCGTGGCACTACGGTTGAGTTTGTGACTACTCACCAGAAGTCGCTGAGAGGCGTTCACAAGTCCTTCGCGGAGAATTTCAGCGTGACTCTCATCGTAAACTACGCGTACCTTCGAAACTGCGGCGTCATCGCGCGATACAGGGGATGGATCCTTTTGGGCAAGACTTAGGCCAATATTGCGCCATCGAAGGGCGACGCCGTTCAACTGCTGGCCACGGGCGTCGAGCCACCCTGACAGGGTCGTGCAGATGTTACCGATTAGCCGTGGATCGTTCAGTCGGATGCCAACCTCTGAGCCAAGGCGTTTGGCGGAAAGGCTGTCCAGTCCATAGAGCCAGTTATAGCTGCCGACGATAGCTTGGTAAGAGCCATCCGGAGCGTCCCAGACCAAAACCTTGGCGTCCGAATTGAGTGGTTCTTCATTGACAGTCAGGTGATCACCTGCACCGTCGGAAAACGACTTACGTGTCTCCTGCAACCACTTCTTGGTGGTTTTTGCATGAGGCTCTCCGCCTTCATCAAGGGCAGGAAGGCCCCAAAGAACATCCACGCGCACGCCACGCTGAATTGCTACTCTGATGGGATCCTTGAGTTTGTTCAGGACCGTTTCCGAGACATGTGCCGACAGAATGAGTAAATGGCTATGGGCCTTTTCGATGGCTTTGGCCAGCACGTCTTCATGATCGGAAGCCTTAAGTAATAGGTCAGATTCGTTGATGCTGATTTTGGTCCAGAGCGCGCCATCTTGTTCGTTTTCGCGGTCGCGCAGTGGTGCCGCATGGCGGATGCCCGTGCGCTTTTCAGCTTCGGCCTGAAGTAGTGGTTTAAGGTGGTTCCATTGACTTGCTAGGCCGGAGATGGAGCCCCTGTCAACCGTTACCTTGAAACTGATGCCGTCACGCACAGGAACGATGGATTCCACCGAGTGGAGATGCTTGCCGTCTTTCTTGAGTTTCTGGACAAGAATTTGCTCAATTTCTCCGTGCGGGATGCTCCCTTGAACCCCTGGCGATTGCACATCGCCCTTTTCACGGTCGTACCGAATTATCTGTCCCAGAACTATGCGACCCGCCAAATCCTCACGCAGGAAAGTGATTTCATCGGCGTCATCCAATCGCTCTCCGAAGGATGTCAAGTTCTGATCCAGGCACCGCTCTCCAAATTCAGTAAGCCGGAACCCGCTGCCGCAAGTGTCCAGCGCAAGCAAAGCCTTGTCCATCAGATCCACCAGGCATTCGACCAACAGGCTTTCTGGAAGGTGGAAAATGGATTTGAGTCTTTCGACGGAACTGGGACCAGCGGCGATTGCCTGAATAACCATCCGATCCAGCTCCGTGATGGGGCGTTGTGTACTAGCCCGGAATGTGACCCGGATCTCGGTCAGAGGAATGCGTATTTCCGTACTTGTCATTGCAGTGCCTCCTCCACGGAGATTTTCAAGGCCCGGCCATCGTTGAACATTGCATCGAGCTCTTCAAGCGTCTTCTTGAAAGGCCCGTACTCAGGGTCGTTGTAATTCCCCTGCGCATCCGTGCCGGATGAAACCGCAGCTACGCAGGCCGAAAGGTATTTCCAGCATCCCACGACAACCAGCATGCGTTTGGGCCGGGAAAGCATTACGTTCAGGCGATCGGGTTGGGCTATGAACTTGATGTCCGTTGCCGTCGGCATGCCTTGCGCCTGCAACTTGTTACGTACGAGGCTCACCACGATGATGTCTGCCTCGTCACCTTGAAAAGAATCGATCGAATACGCCTTGTACTTACCCGGATCAAGGCCCTGCGTACTGCCGAACTGGCAACCAACCGGAGCCGTGATGTCCTTGATGCCGTTTATCCCATTCTTCTGCATGTTGTACGGGGTGAGAATTGCAATGGTGTAGGGCTCTGGGCGCGACTCATCGGCCGCTACCTCCGCCATTTTTAAGAGGCGGGAAATGGCTTGCCGCTCACTGCTGTTCGAGTAGCCTTTCTTCTTGACCTCCTTGTATTCCTGCGTCCAGGGAATATCCAGCCAGACCAAAGACCTTCCGACGAGCCACGATGGTGCAACAAAGGGGTTGCAATGTTTCGCGTCAGGGCCGCCATCCGCATTGGTGGTCGCATTGCCCACTTCTCCGTTGTAAAAAACGACGGAATTAAGGTCGCCAATCACCGGCGGCATCCGGTATTGACTTGTCAGCAAGCCCGCCGAAGCGCCGATGGATTCACCCTGGGTGATACCATTGAGCCTACGACGATCCTCGAAGACTTTTGCGAAGCTGGCGAGCCAGCCGCGTGCGAAATTCGGAAAAGATTTCGCCCAGTTCGGATCGGAATCGAATTTTGCCTTGAGCCATTCGATGTCGATAAGGCGAGCATTGCGCGGTTTGCTTTTTAGTTTGTCCAAAATTTCGATGGCGCCACCGCCAGTTACGTCATCTCCCTTGAGACGGTTGAAGCAATCGGCGAACTCTTCGTACAGGAAAGGACGCAGCTGCTTGTGATCGCCTAGCAGGAGCCACCGATGACCAGCCTGAAGTGGCAGGGCAAGGTCGAAGCCATGGGTCTTTCCCGCTTCTTCGATGATGGACCAGTCGAACGAGCGCGACCCCTTTGCCAGTTCGCCGGCGCTGGTCGTGCAATACGTGATGCTTGCGCCACGTCGTACCAAGTCCCGCAGGGAGTTCGAGAATGCCTGGACGTTGTCAGACCTTGCATCGCCTTCGCTGCATGATGCCTCAAGCAACCGTAGCCACCTGTCGCGGATGTCGCCATACATGTCATCGGCTGCCGGCTGCGCCCGGTTGCGGAGCGCGTCAATAGCGGTGTTCACCAACTTTTCGACCAGTTCCGCTGCGTGGTCCTTCCCGTCGCGGCGGTTCAATCGAACGGCCAGCGGATGCTGTTCTTCCGCAACCTCCTTGTATGCCTGACGAATGACCTTTTTGAGCAGTACATTCACTGCGGCATGATCTTTGGCCGTAACGAGGATTTGGGCCATCGGATCGTCGTCCAGTATCTGCCGCAGCAAATGGGCGACCAGCGTACTCTTGCCCGTACCGGGCGGGCCTTGCAGCGCGTACTTCGGGCGCATCCGGAGAATGTCTTTCATGATGGCCAGCTTGTTCTCATCGATGATCTTCTTGCCGTCTTCGTCTTCGTTTTCGATCTGCGGCCAGGGGAGTTCGCTGGGCCCGGCATCAATGGGGGTGAAGCCAGGCGATGCCATCGTGCGCAGCAGGTAGGCATGGGAGGAAAGCCTGTCGATGGACTGCTTACGCCGCTCGATTAGCCGGATCTGGCCGTAGTGGCCACGCGTGCGCAGATAGCCTTCTGAGGAGGGCGAGGCTATTCCCGGCGAATTCTGCCGGAACAAGGTGATGATTTCGTTCTCCGGATCGATTTCTGAGATCGTCCACTGTGCCTTTTCTACCCACTCTTCCTGGCTCCCCTTGAACTCAGTGTCCCGTGTCACAAACAACGAGTCCGACTCAGTTAGAAATACATACTCACAAAATTGCTTTCCTGCGTCGCTCTCTTGCTGAAGGAAGTCGGCGAGCTTTTTGTCGGCCTTGAAGAATTTCCTTGATGGGCGGTCCTCATCAACGGGTGAAATGATGATCTCCGTGCTACCAGGCTTTACTGTCTGATTGACAATCCTGTATTTGAACAACTCGGCGTCGCGGAGAAGGATCTCGAACTGGTTGGAGGCACAGAGAAACTGCCTCAGGTTCTCAGAATCCTGCTCTAAGCCATGGGTTTTGTCGTCCTTCGGCACAAAGGTGTCCCACGCGATGTATCCGGAACCAGGTTCGATTCTTTTGCTGACTTCCCGCCGGTCCACCTCGACCTCGATACAGATATTGTCAAAACCCATTGCAGGCACCGACTCCAGCAAACGCGTCGTGCCATTGAGATAAGCTTTCGCGGCCTTCCAGGATTGCTCCTTGCTGTCGCCGTAGTCCATCCATCTTTCACCCAGAATGAAAAGACAGCTGCACTTCAGTTCGAACTTGCGCTTATCCAAGCTCCATCTCAATGATGCGTTACGCAGTTCATCGGCGAGAAAATCCTTCAGTTGCACTTTGTGCTCGGAAGAAGCCGGATCGAACGCCTCGAAAGGGTCCTCCGGATTGGGCGTGAAACCAGCCCTTCTTGCCGCATCAATCACTTGTGGGCTCTTGTGGTCGAGATAGAGCAATACGCGAAGACCACCAGCTTTCGTCTTCTGACCAAAGTCGAGGGCTTCGATAATTATCTCGATGCGCCCTGGAATGTCCGTTGAGCGTTGCAGGCGATCAAGCCGATCCGGAGCCGTGATTGCCTTGATGAAGTCTTTTTCCAGCGGTTCGAGGCTGCAGGGATTTTCCCTTGAAATAGCCGCAGACAGGGCCGCTGCCATGGCATCGGGGCTTTCATGGTTGAGGTGTTCGACTTTGTGGAAACACCTGGCGACCGTCGTGCCGAAGCCGTACCAATCGGAAGCAAACGAATACCCCACCTGCTTTAGTTCTGGGGGCGTGGCCCACGGACTACGTTCGGAGCTACTGGCTACGTGCCCTATGCGGGCGCTCCAGTCGAAGCCGCTCAGGCGCAGTGATTCCGGGCCTTCATCCCGACGGCCCCAGATTGCTTCCGGGGTGACATTGCGGTGAATCAGTTTTTGGTCATGGAGTGATTTCAGCCCCTTGGCAAGCTGCAATAGGGAGCACCACAGCACCCTCCGAACGTGACGCTCCCGCAGTTTCTTGAATGAAAGCCAGTCCGTCTGCTCACGATCTTTAAGTAATTGGGCAAAGGTGACGTGCCGCCATCCTTCATAGACAAGGATCATCGCGCGCCTAGTGGCGTCGATCCCGGCATCCGTCATGACCACGAGTTGCCCGCCCGCGCCGGCGCTGCTGCTGAGCCGATACATCACCCGCAGGTCGTTGTCCCACATGCGGCGAACCTCGGACGGCGGCTTTTCGCCAACGTAGGGGGTGATTTTCAGCGTGTGGACTTCACCCTCCTTGTCCTCGGCTTCCCAAAGCTCGGACGACTGAACTTCGGGTATGGCGATTCGCTGCGTCAGTGTGTATCGCCCATTAAGTACGGCGTCGTTCTTGTTCATTTCAGATTCCAGGTAGATGGAACGCCCGGCAAGGGCGAACGCTTGCCGGGGCGATTCAGATCTCTTAGTCCTTCTCGTTTTCCGAAATCACAATGGCGAGAACAGCAGCGGCAATCTTTAGCCACAACATGGCACGCCCCCTCAGTCGAACAGGCTTCGGAGGAGCGCAATGGCGCCGGCGAGTATCGCGACCGGCACAATCGCAGGGGCAGCCAGAGTAGCAGCCGCCGTGAGGCCAACGGCTTCCAAGCCAATGGCCGCGCCGCTGGCCGCGAGGTAGCCGAGGCCGGCACCTGAGCCAGTGGCGATGGCCGATCGCCCTGTGGAGACCTCGCTGGTGCCGGTGATGGTACGGGAGAGCTTTTCGCCGGCCAGGCCAGCAAGTAGGGATTTGTCGATCATGGTCGATTCTTTCATCAGGGTTGCAGACGCGGGATTGCGTCCAGTGAGTCGGAATGTATGCGCCCGGCCGTCGTAGTTAGCGGAGAAGTTCCGGAGCAACTGAACTGTCATGCGTCTGGCGAGGTTTCGGAGATCCTCCGGAGTCCCTCGACCAAGCACGGGGCGTTCCCTTTGGTGCTCCACAGTCTGCGCAACCCAATGCCTCGTACCCCTCCACCTAACTGTTCACGCAGGGTTCTTTCCCAATCACCTGAGGGTTCATCACCTTTTTCTAGCTCCCGCAACGTTGCCACAGTGTTCCCATTCATATCCCTTTCAAAGATGTCTCCAATTAGGCTGCCCCAGGGCGTGATGACGTCAAGCCGCTTGAGTTGGAGCTTTCCTCCTGCCCTATTGCTGCCAAGGATTTGATAGCGGAACAGACCAACGGGAAGGAACAGGATATCGGGCAAAATGCGCAGAGACACATAACAGTCTTCACGAATCTCCAACAGGCCGGGCACGACCGGTTGGGTTTTTTCGTGAAGACTGCGAGCGAGTCGGATAATGCTCGGCGCTTCAATCCACGAATTTCCGAGCAAGCGAACATCGACATCGGGAGCCATCTGGATTTGATAGCCGCGCGTATGCCAGCCGAGCAGCATAAGCAGTTGCCATTCGGCCTCCTCCAGTGCCGCGACAGGGCGAATGGCTTTTTCCTTGCCCGGTTTGCCGAGTTGAAAGGCGGCCTCGGAAGTCCCCGGTAGATCCAACATCATGGATTCTCCCGTATACACCGGCAGGCTTTCGCGTGAGTCTGGCACTGTTAACAAGTACTTTCCTAAATTCTTGCCCCAAGCCTGATGCAAGGCATCTACATAAGCGGAGGCTCCGTCCGTGCGTTGTGAGGCGGCGATTTCGACGGCGGTGAACCATTTCAGCCGATCCGAATGCTTGGAACTCTGCGCAAGCAAATGAGTCTCGCCCGCATGAGTGAGCTTGGCCTGGTAGAGATAGAATATGTAGATGCTGTAGGCGTGCCGGTTACCTGCGCCATTGACTGCCTTATAAGGCGGAAGAGGCTTCCCGAGGGCTTCGTAGGTGTAATGCGTGTCGGGATTCAAATCCGTTTCTTCTTTGAGTTCACGCTCCAGGGTCGCATTGATGTGTTCGGCGACGATTCCAGAGTCCAGTCTGAAGATTTCTTTCAGAATGTCCGTCCGTGACTGAACGGTAAATGGCAAATCATCCAGGTTGAAGCGGCCGCCGGGGAGTCCATAGGACTTTTCGCCTTGGCGTGCCTTGTCTTCCCGCCGGTGCATGAGGAACTTGTCACCGATACGAATCCAAGCCCAAGCGACATGCACGACGCGGATGGGATCGGCTCGCGAGTTGAGCCGTACCCGGCCAATTTCAATTCTGTGCAACAGCGCGCGCTGTTCTTCCTTATCACGCTCGGGGGCATCTTGCCCCCAGTAACCAGCCGGCAACAAGGCTTGCCCGGACGTGGTCAATGTCGTCAGCCACGAACGCCCGAGCAAAGAGGCAGGGAAGGAAACGAAAGCCCATTTGCCGTCGCGTAACTCTATCGGATCGAGAAGTGCCAACGCCTCGAATTGACGCCGTAGGGTCCAAACCAAAGCCTTCGACGTCTCTTCCGAAGTATCTTGCTCGATGAGGACTTTCACCAGTTCGCTCTCGGAAAGCACTTCGCGCCGCCCACCTTCTTCCGCATGCAGAGGCAACATCGAAAGTGCAATCTTAAGTGCCGCGTCAGCAGTGTTTGCGCTCATTATTTTCCCCCGGTGCAGGAGTCTGAGTGTATGTGTAATCGACGTCAATTAGAAAGCTTCTGGAGGAATAGGACGGCGCCATCGGCGGCCAGGACCGGGCTCTTCTTGTTGTCGCTCTTGATCTCAGACAGCGCTTCCTTGATGCGTGTGACCGCCGGCTCTGATTTCCAGCCGAACACGCCCCGGCGAAAACCGGAGGGGAAACGCCCACGAGTATTTCCCGGTCGCGGCAGCCAATATCAGTCCTCGGCTCGCTGCATGCCGAGTTCCAGAATCTCACCCTCGATCGCGTTTGACTCCACGACGCGATGGAGTTAGTGCAACATGCTTTCTGTAAATTCCTAGCCTACGGCTGCTGGCCTCCCCGTTGCTGCCGCTCGTGGCGCAGCACACCATTGACCGGATTTTGGCCGATCTGCCGTCCGATGGTCTGCGAAGCTGAAGGTCTCCTTCGGTAGGAGTTACCCGCCGTTCAACTCGCCGTGTTTTTCGCAGGCGCTATGACCGCACCTGGCCGAGGGCTGCCTTTGGGGGTAGGTACATGAAAGCAGCCCTTGGACATCTGACGGAATGTTTCCACCGGCCGCTTACGGGAACCGGAACGAACCGGGGCTCTCGGCCACAAGCGGTCGTTTAGGCGTTGCAACCAAAAGAACAAACCGGACACCCTAGTCTGCACCTAATCGGCAGCAATCCAAACGATGGGCGCATCTGCGAAGTCGCTGCCGGTTCGCAACGAAGGTGAAATGATTCAGAAATTCATGGTATTCCCTGGCAGCTGCTAAATTATCTAGTCGGCGCAACGGGCGTGCCGAAAGTTCGAGTGTCCGTCAGGTGACAAAGAAGAACCGAGACGATTTCAAATCGGCAACGAGGCTGCAGATCGCGAAACGCGCGGGCTGGCTGTGCTCATTTCCGACGTGTCGCACGCCAACGGTCGGCGCAACGTTGGACGGCGAAGGCGTGATCGACATTGGCACGGCGGCACACATATGCGCGGCTGCGCCCGGTGGCCCCCGCTACGACGAAAAGCAGTCGCCCGAGGAGCGTTCCTCTGCAAAGAACGGCATCTGGATGTGCCGCGATCACGGCAAGGCCATCGACTCCACCGATTCGGAATTCACCGTCGAGCGGTTGCTCGAATGGAAGAAGCAGGCGGAAAACGAGTCGCGGCGGCGCGTGCTGCGCAATGAAGCGGCGCGCGGGCCAGCCGTCACCACGGAGGTGCAGTTGGCGGCAAGTATTCGTGCCGCCGCAGAAGCGGATCTCAACGTTTTCCGTGAGACTGCGAAATGGCCGTCCACGTCGGTCGCGCTCGCGCTGGAAGTGGATGGTTTTGAGGAGCTAGTGACGACAAGCACACTTGCGTGCGCTGTCACATCTCTGGATGATTTGATCCTCGTCGCGTCGCCCGGCATGGGCAAGACTACTACGCTCTTCCAAATCGCCGAAGGCTTGTTGGCCAGCGGCAACGGCACGCCTCTCGTGGTGCCGCTCGGCGATTGGGCGACGGAAGGCGTGACGATGCTGGACTCGATCCTCAAGCGCCCGGCGTTCCGTGGAATCTCGGAAGATGACTTGCGCAAGGCCGCCACCCAGCCTGGCGTCGTGCTACTGCTCGACGGCTGGAACGAGTTGGATTCGCTAGCGCGGAGCCGAGCGCGCGTGCAGGTTGCAGCCCTAAAGGCCGAATTACCCGAACTTGGCCTCGTCATTTCGACGCGCAGGCAAGCGCTCGACGTTCCTTTCGGGGGAACGCGCATCGATCTCCTGCCTCTCAGCGAAGACCAGCAAATGCAGATAGCGGTTGCGATGCGTGGCGACGCTGGCGCGAAGATTGTGGATCAGTCGTGGCGCACGGCGGGCGTGCGCGAGCTTGTGACGATCCCCCTCTATTTGACGGCACTACTATCGCTTCCTGAAAAAACGCCCTTCCCGACGACCAGGGAGGAAGTGCTGCGGCACTTCGTAGCCGCGCACGAAAACGAGGCGAGCCGCGCGGAAGCGCTTCGCGCTGTCGCGCAAGGGTTCCAACAGCATTATCTCGAAGGACTCGCTGTCTTCGCCACGCTCACGGCGAACACGGCCATTGCCGACACTAACGCGCGGCGGTCGATCTCCGAGACGGAGACCCTGCTAGCCGACAGCGGGCAGATAATGCTCAAGCCGCAGCCCGACGCGGTTCTTGATGTACTCGTCAGCAACCATGTTCTGATGCGCGCAGGCGACACGCCGGGCTATTCGTTCCAACACCAGCAGTTCCAAGAATGGTACGCCTCTCATTCGGTCGAGCGCCTTATCATCGCTGAAGTCACCGATCCCAAAGGGCGCGAGGCGCTGAAGGCGGAAGTCTTCAATCTGCCTACATGGGAGGAAGCCATTCTGTTTGCTGTCGAGCGTTTGGCTCGCGGCGACGCGCAACAGCGTGCCGCGTGCGGAATGGCAATCGTCGCCGCGTTCGAGGTCGATCCAATCCTCGCCGCCGAGATGATCTTCCGCTCCACTGAAGAAGTGTGGGCGCAGATCGCCGGGACCATTCAAGGACTTGTAGCGCGCTGGCACGCGCCCGGAAAGGTAGATCGCGCCTTCCGATTCATGCTCACGTCGGGCAGACCTGAATTCCTTGATGCGGTCTGGCCGCTCATCACTGACGAAAACGAGCAGATCAGCCTCAAGGCGCTCCGCAATTGCAGTCATTTCAGGCCATCGATCCTCGGAAAAGACGCCGAGAAGAAGATCAAGGCCCTGTCTCAGCATGCCCGGACTGTGCTGCTTCAAGAGATGGCCTCGCACAGCGGCATGGATGGACTCGATCTCGCAAGCGCCACTGCGAAGAACGATCCCGATCCTGAGGTGCAGGCAGCCGTTGTCGAAGCGCTCGCGTTTCGACGCGCGGACCGCCATGTGGCAGCGGTGTTGCAGGAGGCGGGCGACAAGGCCTTCGACCTAATTGCCCGCAAGGGCCTCGTCGATGAAGTGGACGACGAACAGGTCCAGAAAGGCGTCGCGGCGGCGCGCAAGCGGCAGACGGCGGAAGAAAGGTCGGCTTATGATCTGCTGCGCGTGATCGTCTACGCACAAGGCGGTGGGGACCGTAGCGCCGAATTGACCGACATCATCAGTACGATGGAGATCGGTGGGCTGCAAGATGCCGGAGTGCAATTGATCTATGAGGCCCGCAACCGTTATCCGGGCGCAGTCGCGGATGGCCTGCTGGCGCGCGTGCGTGTGGGCCGCACGCTGTTCTATGGCGCGGACAACGTTCTGGCGTCCGCCGAAATGACTGTGGAAGACGACGCGCTGCTTCAACTGGCGCTGGCCGATCCCGTCCGCCACGACAACCGCGCGGAAGCCGCCGCGTCGGTGCTCGGGCCGAAAGCCGTGAGCAGCCTGGTTGATGCGCTCCTAGGCGTGGGTTCGCGCTTGCTCGTGGACGGTCAATACGACCGCGAGGCAAGCGAGACGTTTAGGGGACTTCAAACCCGCATCGCGCATGTGCCGGGTGCGAGTCTCGTTGCCGCTGTGCTTGCCCGCTCGGCGCAGGCGGACAACGGGCAGATGGCGCACTTGGCCGACCTTCTCTCCCGCCATCCCAATGGCGAAACCGATCGCGGCAGGCCGTTCGACGCAGCCGCGCTCGCGGCCATTCAGGGCCTCGTCGAAGAGTGGGGCAATCGCATGCTCGCTTCGGGCGACGCGAAACGGCGGCAGACTGCCAAAATTGCGACGCTTGCGAGCCATGCTCCGTCCCTGAGCCTGTTGCCGATCTTGAAGCGGCTGCTCGACGACAATCTGCGGCGCTACCGGGCCTTTCGCGCGGAAGCGCAGGCCGCTGGCTGGCAGCACAGCGAAGCCGTGAACGAAGCGCAATCGCCTTACACGGGCGAGTATCAGCGCGCGTTCTTGGCGATCCAAACGCCGGAGACCGCAACCATGATGTCGGAATATATGGCGGACGAGCACTTCGGCGCGCTCGCCGCGCAGGTACTCGCCGACCAATGGCGCACCACAAACGAACCGCCGAAGGACAAGTACTTTTTCGGCGGCGCCGATTTCTCGGGCGTGGAAGAGAAGCGCGCAGCGCGCGCCGTCGATCCTGACGCAACGTCGGCGGAAGCGGAAATCATCTTCGCGGCGATCGAGTCCCTGATCGCGGATCGTCCGACGGACGAGCAGATAAGGCTCGCGGTCGCGCTCGGTATCGTCGCGTCACGGCTCCCGCACGGCGAGCGCGACAGTACGATCCAGACGCTCATCACCCTCGCGCCGAGGCGCGCGCGTCCCGATCTGATTCTGAACCTCGTTCTTTCGGGTGAGGAAATCGACATCAAGGTCGTCGCCGATGGGATTTCCGAGACCTTCGAGGCGGCAAAGACCGCGACATGGATATTGACGCAGAGTGAGGGCTACGAACTTAAGTCTTGGCTGCGGCTCCTGCCGTTCGTGAGCCCTCTGATCGAGGCGCTGGCCGTCGTGCGCGGCATGCCGCCCGCACAATGCGAGCCGCGCTTCTTAGAGGAAATGGTCGGTGCTCTCGGCGATGCTCCTTCGGACGAAGCCGAAGAAGTCTTGTTCGGGCTCGCGGGGGACGACCCGCGCTTCTATTTGAATGAGCGCTGGCGCGCGACGGCCATGCGATTTGGCACGTCGTCTTCAGCGCGTCGTATCCTTGACCTGACCGTCATGGGAGCCTTTGACAAGACAACGGACGATTGGCGTCTGGCGCGGGAACTCGGGAACCTGATCACGACCCACCCCGATTTGCGCGCCCATGTGTATAGCCTATTGCAAGGCGGCCCGATTACGCGCGGGCTCGCGATGCTTGCCCGTACAGTCGCCGAAAATCCTGACGAGGACGGATTGCTGTTACTCGTAAAATTCGAAAAGGAACAGAAGTTCGGTTTTGTGGGGTGGCAGACCGTCGAACGGGTTGTCACAGAGCATGTGCCTGCCGAAGATTGGCCAGGTGCGTACAACATCGTGCCAGTCCCTGCCGGCGACTTGCGTCAAAAGCTGTTTGCGCTGATAACGGATGGCGGCCTCGCGGACGCCGCTGCACGCTGTCTGCGTCTTATCGACCAGTACAGGGACGAACACGGAATGCCGGAAGCCGAGCCGCGCCATCCCGATCTAGCGTCCGGCAAGCCTTGGCCAACGTTGCAGCCCAGCCCGGATGCGGAGGGCTTGCCGGGTTGAATGCTGTGGTGCCTAGCGCCAATGATGTCCGTTATCGGCACGCCAAGCGCGAATGTCCCCTTAGGGCACGGTCCTGCCGTAGCGAGAAGGTCAAAGCTGCCGTTCAGAGCGATTCCATGCCGATTGGCCGGTAATAATCCCACACCGGCCATCGGTGGGTCAGGCAGCCACCCGGCAGCAATGGCCGACGAACTGTCCGTCATAGTGATCGCCGCGAAGGACCCCACCTCTTCCACAGCAGTCAGTCGCTTCACGCCGTCGGCGACGCAGCGACTTCGGCGATGCCGCAACATGCGCAAAGGCTACGTTTGGCCATCGGCATCGCACCCATTCGCCTGGATGCCCACGAGATTTGGGCATGGCCGGTTGGGCTCATGCCGCTTCAGATTCGCTGGTAACCGCGACTGGATAGAAGCCCTTACTGCGGGGCATCCTTCAACTTCTTCAGCGGACGCACTTTCACCCGGACGCTCGCCGGTTTCGCCGCGAACCATTGTTCCTGACCCGTAAAGGGATTCTTGCCGAAACGCTTGGCCTTGGCCGGTACCTTCTGCGCCACGATCTTGAGCAGTCCGGGAAGGGCAAATTCCCCCAAACCCTTCTTGTGCAGTGCTCCGAGGACCGAATCCTGTAGGGCTGCCAGCACCTTCTTGACCGCTTTCAACTCGACCTCGGATACTTGCGCGAGGTGGACTGCGAGACTCGCCTTGGTGAAGGAATCCTTGATCGGCTTGACAACGGGAGTCTGCGCAACGGCCCTTGCCGGACGGGTGGCCTTGGTGGGCTTGGCGGTGGGCTTGGGTACGGCCTTGGCTGATTGCTTCTTAGCCGGCGATTTGGGTGCTGCAGGTTTCTTTGTGGCCATGTCTAGTCCTTGAAAGTATCGAAACGATGGTTCGCCCTGGGCATAAGCGTATGGCCTACCCGGTAGCGTAACCGGTCGCAAGGCTAACCGTATTCGACCGCCATGCCAAGGACCTATGATGGTGGTAGGCGCAGATTCCGGTACTTTCAGCCGAGCCCCACTCGCCCTTTCGAGTTGTCAATGGTCTCGCGAGAGTGCTCGGTGGGGTCGGCGGCTCACATTTGCAGGGCGGCGTCGAACGCCTCGACTGGCGGCACGCGCACCAAGCTGGCGGCCTCGTCGGTCGATCCGCCAGGCATCAACATCGGCCGGTTCGATCGGGATGACGCTGCGCTTGTCCTGTTCATCGGGCGGCAGCTTCGGATCAGGCTTGTGCATGCGCGACATCAGCGGGTGATGGTCGGCATTAACGGTGAGCATCGAATAGCACTCTAGGATTTCGCCGGTGGCCGAATCAGTCCATGTGTTCCACAGGCCGGCCGCCAGGCGCTCCAGTTCGGCAACTACGGCAGATTTGTCGTCAGCAGCTTTCAGCAGCATGGCTAGGTCCATTGGCGAGTGGTCGGCAAATCATGCCACTGTCGACGCCTTCGCGAAGACAAGCAGTGTCGAAAGCGCCGGCCAGGATCATGCCATGTATTGGAAACTGGCGGCCCGGCTCAGTGACTTCGCCTTGACCAACGGACAACATTCCAAAGCCGCCGAGCGCGCCCAGACGGTGAAACGCTGACACAACTCCGCGCTTGCGAGGGCTTATCTCGCCCCCTTTGGGGAAGTTCATCCACGAGTACAACTTGGCCGTTCTACCTTATGCGAAGCTTCCCAATGGCCGTTTTCGGCCGAGCACTTTTATCGGCACCGTTCCGCATGCAGCCAATAAGGAAGATCGCAGTTCGGATCGCGACGGGCTGCCGCCAAGGCGTCGAGTCGACGGTCCATCAGGAACCCCCAAAGCGGCGGAACAAGCGCCACGCAGAACATCGTGAAGTAGCTGGCCGGCAGCCGCGGGGCTCCGTACATCGAGTGCAGTTCGTAGTACGGCGTGCGCGGCCGCAAATGATGGTCGCTCTGGAACGTGTTGTTGAAAGTGAGGCAGTTTGTAATCCAGCAGTGGTGCGCCCAGGCGTGTTGCGGTCCCGCCTCTTCGCCTTCTTCCCGTACCAGGCCGTAGTGGTGAATGTAGGTAATAGCCTCGAAACAAAAGACCGCGAATACCGCCTGGCCAGCGAAAATAGCGAGCCCTGCGCATCCGAAGCTGGCGAAGAATACGATGACCAATCCGAGCGCCAGGGCGTAATCCTGGAGCACGCGATTGTGCCACCACCCTACCCCGCATCGTCGCAGCCGCCCGCGTTCAACACGCCAGCCGTTTCGCAGGCCCTGCAGGAAATCAGCCGGGGCAAAACGGTAGATCGACATTCCGCGCGGCGCCGTTGACCCTGCCGCTACGTCGCCAACCGTTGCGTGGTGGTGGAAATGCTCGACAAGCATGTGGCCGTATAGGCACAACGCCGTCATCAGCCGGGCCAGCATCACGTCGAATGGCGAGCGGCGGTGCATCAGCTCGTGCGCCGTGCAGATCGCCGCCGCGCTTGCGAATCCGATACTGACGGTCAGCGCGGCAAGGTGCGCGCCGCCCAAATCCATGTGGGAGGCGAATCCTGCCGCCCACGCTAGAGTCGCCATCCAGACGAGGGCGTAGATTCGCGGCAGGAAATCCAGATACGCCACCAACAACGGGAAGCGACGCAGCCCGACGAGCGGCAGTGAGTGGTCCTCCCCGATCAGGAGTCCAAGTAACGGAAAAAGTCCGAATATGACGATCGGCGAGAGCCAGGGCGTGTGCAGCCACACCCCCGCTGGGGCGAGCAACGGCAGGCATAGGCAGAGCGGGTAGCCGGCGAGCTTCAGCGTCGCGTTGTCGGCCATTAAGCACCCTTAATCAGCCCTAGCGCGACCGCCTTTTCGACGGCGTTGCGCTTGTTGTGCGCCTCGAGCTTCCGTGTGATCCGTTCGTAGCGCGCTCTCACGCGCGACAACGTGACCCCCAGTTCGCGCGCCGCTTCCGCGGAAGTTGCATGTTCCTGCGCCTTGGTCAGCAAATCCACGTCCAGCGGGTCGAAGTCCAGATCCTCCAAGCCGGATTCGCGCAGCTTGGCGTCCCACCATTCGAGCATTTCCAATCCGAACGCGCGCATGAGGCTGCGATGCTTATGGACGCTCGCGCGGGCGTGCTCCGGC
>WNGH01006590.1_pt1 | contig 16228 bp, 11 predicted proteins | sample 5400631 | NCBI WGS metagenome assembly WNGH01 (sample SAMN13153373, study PRJNA577476) | soil metagenome | isolation source: 115 cm soil or saprolite under Garry oak tree replicate 1 | place: USA:California | collected 2016-06-15
GCACCAAAGACCTTGCGAAGCACTTCCCGCATCGCGCGCACGTCTACCGAAATCGCCCGGTTAACTGATTCGTCGTAGATGAAATCACCAACCAGCGATTGAATATTGCCGTCGAAGATCAGGCCGACCAACTCAGCGTTTTTATTGATGGTTGGGGACCCGGAGTTGCCGCCGATGATGTCGTCGGTCGAAACAAAATTGAACGGCGTGCTCGGATTGATTGCCGACTTTTTCTCCATCCAGCGCGGCGGCAGGTTGTATGGGAATTGATACTTGAAGTTCGCCGCCCGATCGTACAAACCGCCGAGCGTGGTGAACGGCGTAACTCGTTTACCGTTCTCCATGTAGCCCTTCACGGCGCCGTATGAGAGTCGCAGCGTGAAGGTCGCATCGGGATAAATCGAGTTTCCTTCGTTCGCAAACCGCGCGCGGGCAATCTTTGCGTAGTTCGTGCGCTCGACGCCGGTGACTTCGTTTTCGAAACGCTTGCGCAACTCGCGGGCTTTCGGATCGATCAGACGGGCAAGAACGATCATCGGATCGGCCGATGATTCGATGGCTTGCTTGCCACCTGCCGCCAGTTCTTTGCGAAACGCGACATCTTTAAGCTTCGTCCCTGCGATCAATTCAGTGGCGCGGACTTCAGGCGTTTTGCCGTTCATGATCTGTTTTACCAACGGATGATCGGCGCCCAGCAGCTCCACCATGAAACCGAGCGAGTCGGCCAATTTCAATTTCTCGAAATCGTCATAGATGGGCGCGGGCGAATATAGCGCCAGCTCCAGCGACGCGCGTCGCGCCTCGGTGAACTCGGGCAAGCGTTCGGCGTTCGGCTTTTGACTTTCATCGGCGAGTCGAACCAGCGTGCGCGCAAAGCCAAACGTCGTGGTGTTGAATCCGGCCGCTTGATCGAAAATTCTTCGCTCACGAATGTAGGATGGCAGGCTCTGGTGCGCTTTTGCGATCGCGTCCCAGGCATCGCCGTACATCTTCTGTCGATCGGGATTAGCAGCGATCCATTGGCGCAGGGCCATTTCGTCCATCATCTTGCGCCCCATTAGCGCCTGGTCCTTCAAACCGGCGAGCTGGCCGCGATAGACCTTCAAGCCATTCTGGATGCTGTTCAACTCATTCTCGGCGCGGCGAGTCTGCTCTTCGCCCAGGGCCATATATTTTTTGAGCATTGCTTCGCGGCGTTCTAACAGCCGCAAAATGATCGGAATGCTCGCGTCGCGCAGCTCTTCAAGATGGGCGACCGTATTCAGACGTGCCGTCGAGCCCGGATTGCCGGTGACGAAAACCAGATCGCCTTCCTTTGCTCCAGTCGTCGACCATTTGAAATAACTCGGCGGATGAACCGGCTGATCGTTTTCGTAAACGCGCACCAGCGCCATGTCGATGTTGAAGCGCGGAAAGTTGAAGTTGTCAGGATCGCCGCCAAAAAATGCGGCCTGGAATTCCGGCACGAAAACCAGACGCACGTCGGTGTATTTTTTATAGCGATAGAGATTGTACTGAGCGCCTTGATAGAGCGCGATGACGTCGCAACGAAGCCCGGTGGCTTTCGTCGACTCGGCTTCGATCGCCGCAATCTCGGCGCGCCGAGCGGCAAACGCCTGCGCATCCGACATTCCCGTTTTGACTGCTCCATTGACGCGCGCAGTCACGTCTTCGATACTCATGAGCACGTTGAGTTCCAGGCTGGGCGCTTTGATCTCTTCCGCCGGCGTGCGCGCAACAAATCCCTCTTTCGCCAGATCCTTCTGCGGCGTGCTCACGTCGTTAACGATGTCTTCGACGATATGATAGTTCGTCAGCACCAGCCCGTTCGGAGAAACGAACGAGCCGGATCCGCCGTTGTTGAACCGCACGGAAGCGAGCTGCACCTTCCGCAGCCATTCGTCAGTGACATCGAAGCCGTACTTCTTTTTGATCTCGGCCCGGGGAACGTTATTGAACGGCCACATGCCTTCATCGGCAAGGGCGGTGAAGTTCAGAGTTTGTAGACTAAACAGCGCCAGAATTAGCGCGCACAGGAATTTTCTAAGCTTCATTGGTAACCTCGATAAGTTGGTCTAAAGGGAGAAGATTTTAGAGCATCTTGCTGTTCAATTGGATGCCTCAGGATGGTAAATCGTAAATGGTAAATCGTAAATGGTTGGGCGCGCGACATGGCTGGCTCTGCCGGCTATTTACCATTCACGATTTACCATTTACCATTCACCACTGGATGGATAACGAAGAAATCGCTCGTCGCTTCAATCGCATGGCCTCGCTAATGGAAGTCCGTGGCGAGGACACGTTTCGCGTTCGCTCGTACCGCATGGCTGCCGAAGCGATCGAAACCTGGCCTACGCCAATGAAGGAAATTGTCAACCAAGACGGCGCCGCAGGTCTACAAGAGATTCCCGGTGTTGGCAAAGCAATTGCGGGTAAGATCGTTGAATTGCTTGATCGCGGGACGTTCGATGCCTGGGAAAAGCTGACTGCCGAGACTCCGGAGACTGTGCTGGATTTGCTCGAACTGCCCGGGGTCGGCCCGAAGACGGCGGCGATGTTGCATCAGAAGTTCAAGATCGCTTCATTGGCCGATCTGCGAAAGTTTGCGGAAGGCGGCGGGCTGGAAATGGTTGATGGCATCGGGGCAAAGACGGCGGAGAGAATTAAGCGGTATCTGTAGGCTTTTGTTTCTTTACTCTCTTCGTGGACCTAAGCCCTGGCCTAAAAGCATTTCGCGCAAAGGCGCTAAGAAACGAAAATCGAAAGGCGCAAAGCCAAAATAAGTTATCACCCGGAGCGAGTTATTTCTTGCGCCCACGCCGTGCCTGTCCTACAATGCGTCACAGGCCCGGACTGCTTTCGGCGTCGCGCAGCGTCTCCCCGCAGTAGTCATTTCCGAAAGTGAAAGCTGCGTCGGTCACTTATCAAAGGGTTTGGCGCAGGTTCGCGTGAATTAGTGAAGGCGAAAACTTTTCGATCTTCGATCCATCCGCGACTCACATTCAACGTGTGTACAAACGGATCGCGCAGAAATCGAGTGCGTGGATTTCAGAGCGAGGCTCTTCGCCAAAGACAGGGGGTATCAATGGAATCGCGTCGTCACGCCGCGTCGGCCGCACTTGTCGTTTGCTTGGTTCTGGTTGCGACGTTCTTCGCCATACAGAATTCAAAGGCGCAGGAAAAGCCCGGCCAGAAGCCTCCTCCGGCTCCGGAAAAAGAACTGCTCAAGGTCGAACCGGCGCCGGCGCAAACACCGGCGGATAAGTCGCCGCAAAAGTTGGTCCCGCCAACCGAATCGTCCGGCGATAAGCAAAAGCCCGGGACCGAAGTCGATGAGCGGCAACAGCTCATCATCAATACCGACTTAATCACCTTTAATGTGACGGTGACGGACATCTACGGTCGTTTTGTTTCGGGCCTCGGCAAGAACGCGTTCACCATCTTCGACGAGAAACAGCCGCAGGAGATTACTTTCTTCAGCGATGAAGACGCGCCGGTTTCGGTGGGCGTGCTCTTTGATGTGTCAGGCTCGATGAGCGGCGATAAGGTTCGGCGCGCGCGCGACGCCCTGGCCCACTTCATTCAGACCAGCCACGATCGCGACGAGTACTTTCTGATCGCCTTTAATTCGCGGGCCCAGTTGTTGATGGATCGAACGCGCGACGGAAATGCGGTGCTCGACAAATTGACTTTCGTCCAGACGAAGAACAATACCGCCCTTTACGATGCTTGCTATCTCGGGGTCGAACGTGTTCAGCGTGGCACGCATCCGAAGCGGGCGCTGCTTTTGATCAGCGACGGCCAGGATAACAACTCGCGGTATACCTTCAATGAGCTGCGCCGCGTGCTGAAAGAATCAGACGTAGTGCTTTACGCCATCGGGATTCTCGGCGGGAGCGATGTCGGCAGCTCGCTGGGCATGGAAGGACAGGGGATCCTGGACGAGTTGGCCAGCGTGTCTGGGGGCAAGGCTTTCTATCCGCGCTCGGCCCCGGAGATGGACGACATCTTCGAGCAAATCGCGCTGGAGTTGCGTCACCAGTATTCGATCGGCTACCGTCCGCCGAACTTTAAGAATGACGGCAAATGGCACCACATCAAAGTGAAAGTCGCTCCGCCGCGTGGCTTGCCGCGATTGTTTGTCCGCAGTAAAGAAGGTTATTTCGCGATCGCGAATCCGAAGTGAATTTTGGAGTGCGGCGGCAGCGACGCCGCTTTGGATCGCGCCGCTATTGAAGGGTTTCAACGTCAACGGTGCGAAACAACCCAAAGCGCCGTCGCCGCTGCGCTCTGCCGGCGCAATCCAAATTTGGCGCTGCGGCAACGCGAGCTGACCTTTCCGGCATCATTAGCATGCGCCGAGGGCTTCTTTCTTTGAAATTCATCCGAGCCGTCACCGCTCTCCCCGGCGTCGAAAATAGTTTGACATTAGCCGTTTCTTAACAGAAGGTTTAGCAGGAATGAGACTTCGCATTTTTCCGTTTTTCCGTGCGCGTCACAACACGCTGGTGCTCTTCACGAGCCTGAGTGCAGTGTTTTCGTTCATGATCGCCGGCGCCAGTAGCGCGCAACAACCAGTTGATTCACGTCCGCGCACGACGGGAACTGCAACTGTTGCCCCGTCGCCGTCGCCCCAAACTTCGCAACCTACACCAACACCGGCGCAGTCTTTGCCGGGCCGACGCATTGCCCCGCAACTGGGGGCTCCGCCACCGGCACCGGTCTTGAAACAAAAGCCTCCCGATCCGACGAGTGCCGAGATTGACGAAAACTCAACTTTGAAAATTGATACGGAATTGGTGACGCTGCACGTGCGCGTGATCGACCGTAACAACCACCCGATTGACAATCTCAGGAAGGACGAGTTCAAGATTCTCGAGAATGGCGACGCGCAGCCCATCTTCTCGTTCACCCGCGAAGAAGTACCGGTGATCTATGGACTGGCGGTGGATACGTCGGGTTCGCTGCGGCCGGCGTTCGAGCAAGTCCTCAACGCCGCGAAGGCAATCATCAACAGCAACAAGCGCGGCGACGAAACCTTTCTCGAGCGCTTTATCAGCAGCGATAAGATCGAAACCGTCCAGGACTTCACCGCCAACAAGGATGCCTTATTGGATGGTCTGGACTCGCTCTATATCGAAGGTGGCCAGACGGCAGTAATTGATGGCGTGTATCTGGCCGCCGAACACGTCGCCGAATACAAGAAGGGTGGGGATGACGATCGCCGTCGCCGCGCGTTGATCGTGGTGACAGACGGCGAAGATCGCGCCAGCTACTATCCGGAAACAGAACTGTTCAAGAGGCTGCGCGAAGAGGACGTCCAGATTTACCTGATCGGACCTGCGCACGCAGTACGTGATTAGCTACGATCCGACAAACAAAGCACATGACGGAACATATCGGGCAATCAAGGTGGTACTGAATCAGCCAACTGGGAGTGACAAACTGATCGCGTTGACACGACCCGGAAGGACCGCCCCGCGCCCAGGCGCAACTGTTTCGCGTCCGGCGACCAAAACGACTACTTCACCTGCAAACAACAATGCCCGACAGCCCGCGACGAATCCTCGCAAATCTCCGTAAGCGAGAATTAGAGTGCCAACTTCAGTTGGGCTCACGTGTCAGAACCGCGAGCGGTAGCGACGGGATCATATTCCATTTCTCATTTTCCATTTATCATTGGCCATTTGGAGGATTCATTTCTCATCGCACCACGTCCAACAATGAGCAAATGAAAAATGCTAAATGGAAAATGACAAATGATCCGGTCGCTACCGCTCGCGGTTCTGACACACCAAACCCGGCTAAAGCCGGTACTCTGAACGGCGTTATTTCTTCTCCCGCGTTCCCTGTAAAGCCGCCAGCGTTTCGTTGAGCTGCTCCATCTGGGCGTCGCGGTATCTCTGCTTGCGGATTAATTCTTCCAGCATCAACTCACTTTTGAGATTGACTTTGAAATCCTGCTCAGCGGCGAGACGATCTTTTTCCGCGGCACGGTTTTGCGACATCATGATGATCGGGGCTTGCATCGCGGCCGTCATCGACAGCATCAGGTTCAGAAGAATGTACGGATAGGGATCGAACTGGGCGCCGTTTTCCCCGCGACCGTAGTAAGCCAGAACGAAGGTATTCACGGCAATCCATATAAGCAGCGCCCCGCCGTAAAGAAAGATGAACGTCCACGAACCGCCGAACGAGGCGACCCTGTCAGCCACTCTTTCACCGAAGGTGTAGCGGCGTTCCATCTCGACATTTACGTTGCGCGACGCGCGTTGCGAGACGAGTTGATTGGTCTGCCGCATGCGCGCCCCGATCTCGCAAATGACATCGATGGCGCAATCCGCGTGCTCAATCAGGAACTGTTGAAAATCGTCACTGCTCAAGCGATGAAGGTGTGCGTCGGTGATGGCGGTGGCGCTGCTTGAGCGCTCACCACGATCGAGCACGGCCAGCTCGCCAAAAAACTGCCCGGGCTGCAACTCCGCCAGCGTGACCTCGTTCAGGTCTTCATCTGTTACCCAGATGCGGACCGAGCCTTCTTCGACGACGTAAAGCGCGTCACCATGGTCGTGCTCGTTAAAGATTACCTCGCCGGCCTTGTAATCGACCTGATCGATCTCCTCCGCGAGCTTTTCCAGTTCATGTGGCTCAAGGCGTTTGAAAAGAGGGACCCGCGCCAGGCTCTGCGCTTCGTCACTCAGTTGGGTTGGGTCAGTCGGCATAAATGTTTTCTCCGTTGGCGATAGCAATCTGGATTAAAGGCGAAACCTGTGACTAAGTTAGTCGTTGCAGGATCTCATCGGTGATCGCAAATGGATCGACAGGTTCCTGATCCTTGCTGGCCTGCTCGACATCGTCCACCAAACGTGTCACATCTGCGCCGAGTTCCGCGTCGTCGGAATTTATCTCGATACAATCGGGCGAGTCGAAAGGCGTGATCATCAAATATCGCGGCACGCTCATCTCGTTCAAAGGCGCTGCCGGTCCCAAGATCAGAAGGTTGTTATTCCAGCGCGCGAATCGGTGCGCCGAACCAACCTGCCTTTCCCAATGCAGCTCGCCTTTTTCGGTTAACGATTCGATCCTCGAAATCAGATTTCGCAATCGATCAGTTGTGGCCGCGTCACGATCCATGCGCTCCTCCCGGATATTCAGATTGACTAAGGCGGTGAGATTAGCATCTTTGGCACTCAATGGAAAAGCGCAAATTCCATCACGGCAAACCCGCGGTCTGATATGCTAAGCCTCGTTCACTTACCTAAAGGAGAGCAACCAAACGTCCGATCGTCGCAGTTCGAGGTCCGAGGAAGCGCTCGAATCGAGAGTCGAGCTCGAGCGGAATCCGATCAAGCGTTTTCTTATGCTTCTCGGGCCCGGCTTGATCACCGGAGCATCGGATGACGATCCGTCGGGAATTGGAACCTACACGACTGCCGGCGCGTCGCTTGGTTTCGCGACTTTATGGATCGCAATCTTGACCTTGCCGATGATGGCCGCGGTGCAGTTCATCTGCGCGAAAATCGGAATGGTAAGCGGCCGGGGTCTCTCTGGGGTGCTCCGCCAGTATTATCCAGGTTGGCTGGTGTACTCGGCCATCTCCCTGCTTGTGATTGCCAACACTATTAATGCCGGAACCGATATTGGAGCGATTGCGGCCGCCCTCAATTTGCTAATTCCGATCCCCGCGGTCGTGCTGGTCCTGCCCATCGCGCTAGCGATCCTCGGGCTGCAAATTTGGGGAACCTACAATTTGATCGTGAAGATTTTTAAGTGGCTGACGCTGACTCTCTTCGCCTACGTGATCGCTGCCTTTCTGGCCAGGCCCCATTGGAGCGAAGTCCTGAAAGCCACGTTCATTCCGGCGCTTCGTTTCGACAATCAATACTTGATGACGTTGGTGGCTATTCTGGGAACGACGATCTCGCCGTATCTTTTCTTCTGGCAAGCCAGTCAGGAGGTCGAGGAAGAGCTACAAATGGGGCGCGCCACGATCGAAGAACGTGAGGGTGCATCGGACATGGAGTTGCGGATTGCCGAGATTGACGTGGACGTGGGAATGGTTTTCGCGAGTTTGGTTTTCTATTTTGTGATCCTCGCGTCAGCAGCCACGCTGCACGCCACGGGTAACACGAAGATCGAAACGGCCGTCCAGGCGGCTCAAGCCTTGCGTCCTTTGACGAGCGGGGTAGCCACTATTCTTTTTGCTCTCGGATTGATCGGATGCGGTTTCCTGGCAGTGCCCGTGCTAACCACGTCGAGCGCCTATGCGGTCTGTGAGGCTTTTGACTGGAAATACGGCCTTGATGAAAAACTTCGGAGCGCGAGACGCTTTTATGTCATCATCGCGGCTTCGACACTGATCGGTATGCTCATAAACTTTTGGAAGATTCCGCCGGTCACCGCGCTTTTCGGAACTGCAGTGATCAATGGGATATTGGCGCCGCCGCTGCTCGTCATCATAATGCTGGTATCCAACAACCCGAAAGTCATGGGTAACCGCGTGAACGGACGACTGACCAACTTTATCGGTTGGACCACGACTATTGTCATGGCCGTGGCTGCTTTGGGAATTCTGGTAACCTGGGGTCACTAAGCACGACGCTAACCTTTAATGGCTGAGATTGACATGCCTGAGATTGAAACCGAAAGACTGTTACTGCGAATGTTTTGTCCCGATGATTTGGATAACCTCGCCGGCTTGTTCAGTGACCCGGAAGTCATGAGATACGTGGGTGAGGGCAACACGGTTAACAGAGAGGAAACTGACAAGGCCTTACAGAGCATTATCAAACACTGGGAAACACATAGATTTGGACGTTGGGCCGCCGTCGATAGCGTGACGAATGAATTCGTCGGCTTCGGTGGACTGCGATCGCTCTTAGGCACGCCGGAAGTTGTCTATCATTTCGCCACGGCTCATTGGGGTAAAGGACTGGCGACTGAGTTGGCGCGCGCCAGTCTCAGGTTTGGATTTGAAGAGCGCTCCTTCGATCGCATCGTCGCGATCGCGAAGCCGAAAAACGCAGCGTCAATTCATGTGATGGAAAAGCTCGGGATGCATTACGAAATGCACGCGAGCTACTACGGCATCGATGTGATTCAGTATGAGATTGGGCGTGAAGAATTCAACTCTGGGAACTCGGCGTATTGTCTAAAGATCTGACGCAGAGAGTGCCGAGGTTTCACGCACAGGTCGCTGAGGAAGAACCTTTGCGTTCCTTTGCGAAAACCTCAGCGCCCTCTGCGTTAAAATTACACCTCCGCAAAACAAGACGTGGGCCAGAAACGGTTACTGCTGTTCCTTGCTCGCTATGTTTCTTTTCGCCGCGCCTAATTCCTTCAATAACTCATCGACGGCGGATCCCAGCTGACGGTCGCGTCCGGCGAGATTGTCTTCCGGGGAATTGTCGACCCGGAGATCAGGTTGCACGCCATAGTTTTCCATGTTCGTCTTCTTCGGGTCCGCGAGATACACGCCCACCCCGGGCGTGCGCACGGTCGAGCCGTCAATCAGGGAATAGCTACCCGTGCCGATCACAGCGCCCATCGTTGGCGTGCCCACGACTTTGCCTAAGCCCAGCGCACGGAAGCCGGCCGGAAACATTTCGGCATTCGAAGCAGAGCGCCAATTCTGCAAGACGACCTTTGGTCCAAAGTAGCCGGCGAAGGGACGACCGGAAGCTTCCGTTCCACGCGGCTGCCAAATCTGATATTCCCGCTGGACGAGAATTCCGAGTAGCTCCTGTTCGATGTTCCCGCCGCCGTTCCATCGTTCGTCGATGATCATCGCATCCTTGTTGCGGAACTCGCGAATCTCTTTTTCGAACTTGCGCAGGCTTGGTTGGTCCATCGCACGAATGTGAATATAACCAACGCGCCCCTGCGAAAGCTCGTCAACCTTCTGCCGCCGCTCTTTCACCCAACGCTCGTAACGCAGATTCGAATAAGCGTTGGAATTGATTGTTTCGATGCGAGTCTTCCACGCTCCTTCGTCGCTCGGTTTGCTATTGAAGGTGACTTCGACTTTGCGGTTGAGACGATCGTTGAGCAGTTGCCAATACTCATCGCCGGCCTTTACCTGCTTGCCGCCGATCGCGATCAGGTAATCGCCAACTTTGACTTTTACCCAATCTTTGTCGGCCGGGCCATCTTCGTAAACGTAGGCCACACGATAGCGTCCCGCGGCTGAGTCAGGCTCGAGTTCGATGCCGAGATTGCCGGTAGAAACTCCTCCGGCAAGCCGTCCACCCGGAGGCGGCGCAGCACCCGTGTGCGAAGCATTCAGCTCACCTATCATCTCGTTGATGATGTTAAGCAACTCCTGCCGATCGCCAACGTCCTGGACCAACGGTTCGTACTTCGCCTTGGCCGCATCCCAATCCATTCCGTGCATCGCCGGATCGTAGAAACGATATTTCATCGTGCGCCACGCATCGCCAAACATTTCCGCCCACTCAGCCGGGCGATTGATTTTCACGCGTACATTAAAACTGATGCGACGACGCGCGCCTTCGACTCCTCCTCCGCCAGTTGCCCCACGGCCAGCAGCGGCGGTTGTGGTGGCGCCAGTGGTGGCAGCGCCTGTGCCCAGGGGCACTGAATAAATTCCATCGCGTTCTTTGAAAAATAGCGTGCGACCATCGCGTGAGATATTTAAATCAGAGATGCCACCGCCAAAGCCAAATCCTGCGCCGCCTTCACCTTCTGCCTGCGGCGGCCCACCGGCAGTGATGCGCGTCAGTCGCTTTCCATCTTCCTGAATTGAATATACGACCGGCGTGGGCGCGGTCGCGGATGGTTCGGAAGTTACAAAAACGATCGTGCGACTGTCTGGAGCGATGGTGAAGTTTGAAATCGGAAACGGCATGCGCGTAACTTGCCGCGTGCGATGCTTCATACCCGCCCAGTCAACTTTGGTTTCGTGCGGCGGCCGATTCATCGGACGACGCGGCGCGCCAGCGCCTTCGCCCTCTCCGGCTGGCGGTTGCGGGCTTTCGGCCTCAGGTCGCTCTTCGGGATCGTCTGGATCGCGTTCGAGGCGTTCGAGACCGACTGAATGAATCTGGACCGAAGCGTTGCCGAAACCTCCTCCACCACCGCCGCCGGTGGTTTCCGAACGGACGAAAAATAACTTGCGTCCGTCGGGAGCAAAGCGCGGACTGCGCTCATCGTAAGAATCAAACGTGATCTTGTGTGCCTGCTTGTCTTCGCCGCTGGCAGCGAGTAGATAAATGTCGGTTGTGCGACTGGAATCCGCCTTCGAATAAGCGAGCCATTTGCCATCGGGCGACCATTCAGGCGTCGAGATATTGCTGTACCGAGACGAATCAAGTTCGACGATCTGCTTGCCGGCCACATTCACCTTGCGCAGTTTGCTGTCCGAAGAAGTGAAAGCAATCTCTTTCGAATCAGGTGACCAGTTGTAGCCAAACTTCAGCGCGTCGATGTCCGTGAGCTTCTGCACTTCACCTGAGCCGTCGATCGCCACCACGTAAAGCTCTTCACGTCCGCTGCGATCTGAAATAAACGACAGCCACTTGCCATCAGGAGAATAGTTAACGGCGCGCTCGCGCGCGGGGCTGTCGGTGATCTGTCGGACGTCACCTTCTTCAACCGGCACGGTGAAAATCTCACCGTGGACCGAGACGACGATGCGGCGCGAATTGGGCGCGAGATCATAATCATCGGCCTCGGAATTGAACGCCCGCATTTCTGTGTCGTTCTCTTCCGTCTCGGCGTTGATATCGAGATGGATTGGGGTGACTTTCTTGCTTGCGGTGTCGAGCTTCCAAATTCCAAAGTCGTGCTCGAACACGATCGCGCGGCCGTCTGAACTAATCGACGGAAAGCGCACGTCGCCAGACTTGAATCCAGTCACGCGTTCAGCCTTGCCGCCGTTTTCGGAGATGCGCCAGATGTTGGTCAAGCCGCCGCCGTCGCGATCGCTGACGAAATATACATCGCCGTCGTGGCTCCACATCGGCCACGAATCCAGCCCGTCGAAATCGGTCAACTGCGTGAACTTCTTCGCCGAGATGTCTTCGATCCAGACGTCGGTTTGATATGCCCCGCGATAATACTTGCGCCAGTAGACCTGGCCTTTTGGGTTGTATGCAATGCGTTTGCCGTCGGGAGAGAAGCTCGCCGAACTACCCATGTCCGGTCCCGCTTTCCAAGGCATGCCGCCGTCGACGCTCACTACGTAGAGCTGTGCCATAAAATCTTCGCCGCGCTGACTGCTGAATAAAACGCCGTGCCCATCGGGCGCCCAGCCTAACACCACATCATCGGCCGAATGAAAAGTTAACTGCTTCGCCGGGCCGCCGGTCGAGGGAATGACGAACACATCCAGATTCCCATTGCGGTCGCTCGAAAAAGCGATCCACTTGCCGTCCGGCGAAAACTTGGGATAGGCGTCGCGCGCTTTGTTCACCGTCAAGCGCTGAACATTCTGGCCGTTTTCATCAGCCGTCCAGATATCGCCGAGATACGTGAAGGCGATGCGGCCGTTGTTGTAGCTGGGATAGCGCACCAGCTTTGCTTCGCGAGCAAAAGCGAACGACGCCATCGTGAAAATGAACAGAGCTATCGCGAATGGGTAGACTTTTTTCATGGCTTTCTCCTGGTAGTGTGACAAGGTTCAGTCTTAGGAGCGCCGACATCATTGTCGGCGGTTTGCGGGCATCCCGCCCACTCGACTAGAACGTTGACCGGCCTTCAAACAGTTCCTATTTTGATTAGATTCCGAACCGATAAGATCCCTATGACGTTCCGCGGACGTTTTCGGTTACGCCGAACCGCATTGACTACTTGAGAACGTGCGGCGGGGCGCACTTGCTTAAGCGGGTGGTACTGACACGCGGACGACTCAATCGCTTTCTTGACTTTAACCAGCGCCGTCGGTTAGATGATAGCGCTTCAAAATCAACTTGTGGAGGCTTTCCCTGATGCGAACTAGAGTTCTCGCTGTATCGATCGCTCTTGCTTGCCTGCTTATTAGCGGCTGCAAAAAAGACGCGGAAATCAAAACGTTGCTCACCGAATTCGATTCATTCACGGACGAATTGATCAAGCGAGTCGACGCAGCCTCGGATCCGTCCAACGGGGTCGACGAGGCGCAAAAATATTTTGATTCGAAGAAGACCGCGATGAGCGCGAAGATGGACACGCTGAAAAGCATCCGCGGCTATCAGGTCGGCGAAGAAACGAAAAAGATGATGGAATCGAGTCTGGTTGAAGACGCGAAGAAGATCGCTAATCTGCAAGTGAAGTACATCGGCACTTCAATGCGCGACGCCGCCTTCAAAGCCAAGCTGGACAAGTTGATAAGGGATTATGAGAGCCTCTTCAAGATGTAATTCACCCTATCTCAACTGAGCTTTGATTCTTCCGGTACATGCCGCGTGATACAATTCGGCCAGCAGAGGAATTGGGAATTAAAGATGACCCATCAGCAAACAATTCCGGTGCCGGGCAGACTAAGCGAGGCGGGGAAGCGTGTCTATGAGGAGAGACTAAAGGCTGTCCTGGAGCCCGATCATATTGGGGAGTTCGTAGCCATTGAACCAGAGTCAGGACGCTATTTTCTCGGTGAGTCGGGGCTGGAAGCAACTATAAAGGCGAGAGAGGCGATGCCCGAGAGTTTTTTCTTCCTGGCTCGCGTGGGTTATCCGGCGGCAAACAAGATTGGCGGACGCAGTATCAAAACACGGATGGGTTGACGATCTCGATGATGCTCTGATTTCCGTGGAGTTGGGCGGAGGCAGGGCTATTGAATTCGTAATCGACACCGGATTCGATGGAGAACTCCTTTTACCGCTGGACTTCGCTGAAATCCTAAAATTGCCGCTGCTTGGTGAGCGAAACCTTCTCGTGGTGGGTGGTGGGACCATTACCGCGTTCACATCAATCGTAAAGATTGATTGGCTCGGAGTCCAGCGGACAACGGAACTGATCCTTAGCGAAGGAACTGATCAACTTATCGGAACTCGATTGCTACGGGGAACGCTACTAGGAATCGATTACATCAATCATCTCGTCGAGATCGAAAAGCCGTGACTTTGGCTCAAGCTCTCCCACGCCGTATAATCCCGTCTTTCAGCAATTCCAGTCGAATCAAGAGACATGAGCCTGCATTCTTGAGCTCAGCCTCTCTGTCAACGAAAGGAAGCAAGAAAGATTGGCTAACGAACAATTTGATGTAACGATCATTGGCGCTGGGCCCGGCGGTTATGTGGCGGCGATTCGGGCGGCGCAGCTTGGGTTGAAAGCGGCGCTGGTAGAAAAGGATAAACGCTTAGGTGGCACCTGTGGATTGCGCGGATGCATCCCGACCAAGCAGTTGCTGATGTCGGCGCATATCTACGAGCAGATGCAGCACGCCGCCGACTTTGGCGTGCAGGCGTCGGGAATTCAGCTCGCATTTGCCGACGTACAGAAACGCAAAGATAAAGTCGTAATGAAGAACGCAAAGGGCGTTGAATACCTGATGAAAAAAAACAAGGTCACGGTATTCAAAGGCACGGCGCATCTGGCGTTACCGGGGAAAGTCGAAGTCACGGCTGAAGACGGAAAGAAAGAAAGCGTTCAGACGAAGAACATTATCATCGCGACGGGTTCGGTCGTGCGTCCGATTCCCGGATTTGAAACTGACGGCAAGCAAGTCGTCAACAGCGATCACATTCTCGAATTAACCGACGTGCCGAAGTCCCTGATCGTGATGGGCTGCGGCGCCGTCGGCGTCGAGTTCGCATCGGTCTATTCGCGCTTCGGCGCGGAGACGACGATTGTTGAATTGCTGCCGCGACTGGTTCCCCTTGAAGATGAGGAAGTTTCGAAAGAGTTGGAGAGATCGTTTCGAAAGCGCGGCATCAAATCGCAGGTCGATACAAAGCTTGACAAGTTGGAGAAGACAGATAAAGGCGTTGTCGTCACCGGCAAGACCTCAAAGGGCGATGAGGTGAAACTGGAAGCAGAGATGCTTTTGGTCGCCGTCGGCCGCATGCCCTACACGGAAGGACTTGGTCTGGAAGGAACGAAGATCAAAGTCGAAAAGGGATTCATCAAAACTGACGAATATCAGCAAACCGGCGAGAAAGGCGTTTATGCAATCGGTGACGTGGTGCCGACGCCTTTGCTCGCACACCTCGCCTCGAAGGAAGGCATCGTCGCCGTCGAGCACATTGCGGGAAAGAATCCGCGACCGATTAATTTGCGGTTGGTTCCGAATTGTACGTACTGCGATCCGGAAATTGGTTCTGTCGGTTTGAGTGAAGCGAAAGCACGCGAAGCGGGTTACGATGTCAAGGTTGGCAAGTTTCCCTTTAGCGCCTCGGGCAAAGCACGCATCATTGGCGAAGAAGAAGGCTTCGTTAAGGTCGTCAGTGAGAAGAAGTACGATGAGATTCTCGGCGTCCATATCATCGGGCCGCACGCGACTGAATTGATCGCCGAAGCGTGCGTAGCGATGCAGCTTGAATCCACGGCTGAAGAGTTGGGCCGGACGATGCATGCGCACCCGACGGTGTCGGAAGCGGTTATGGAAGCCGCCGAAGGTGTGCACGACATGTCGATCCATATTTGAGGTTAAGATAAATCCTAATAGGACGCATAGGTCTCATAAGGTCCTATAACAAGATCGAATGGCAGATCAACAAGGCAAATCAGAAAATCGCAAGGGCCCGCGTCGCCGCCGTCCAGGCTTTCAAATACGCATCAGCACGAAGTATGCGCCGCGCAAGATTGCGGACGGCCAACCGCGTTCTTGCCTTAAGGACACCTCACTCACGCACGAGCAGATGCTCGAGCTTTATCGTTATCTGAAACTGACGCGACTCGTCGAAGAGCGCATCGTCAATCTCTATCGACAAACGAAGGTCGTTGGCGGCGTCTATCGATCGCTGGGACAGGAAGCAACGGCGGTTGGTTCTGCTTACGCGTTGCGAGCTGATGATTTTATCACGCCGATCATTCGCGATTTGGGCGCTTGCTTCGTGAAAGGCATTCGTCCACGCGAAATCCTGGCGCAATACATGGCCAAAGCGTGGGGTCCTTCGGGTGGCAAAGATCTCAACGTTCACTTTGGCTACCTGGACAAAGGATTCATCGGTCCGATTTCGCATCTCGGCGACATGATTCCGGTAATGACCGGAATTCTGCTCGGCGCCCGCATGCAGAAGAAAGACATCGTCGGATTGGCTTACATCGGCGACGGCGGCGCGAGCACCGG
>WNGH01002944.1_pt1 | contig 16225 bp, 11 predicted proteins | sample 5400631 | NCBI WGS metagenome assembly WNGH01 (sample SAMN13153373, study PRJNA577476) | soil metagenome | isolation source: 115 cm soil or saprolite under Garry oak tree replicate 1 | place: USA:California | collected 2016-06-15
CAGGTTATCCCATTCGGAAATCTACGGGTCAAAGCGTGTTTGCCGCTCTCCGTAGCTTATCGCAGCTTACCACGTCCTTCATCGCCTATTGGCACCAAGGCATCCATGATGCGCTCTTTGTAGCTTGATCAATCTGTTCAGCCCGGCAACGCCGGACCGAGATTTGTATGATAACTGAAACTCTCTCGCTGCTTTGCGGCAGCGACTTGATTTCAGACTCAGCTCTTAAAGTTGTATTTTCTTACTACCCTGTATGTAGATGTCAAAGAACCAGCCCGGCCTCCGCCGGGGTAAACTGTTTCACGCACATTTCAGACGACAAAAAAACTCAATCTTGAATCCGACTTGAACTCGGTTCCGCCGCGCATAGCGTCTGCGAAGGCAGCTCCGATAAATCATGTCGGGACAAAATTGAGCCAATTTGCAGTCCCAAAATGTACGTAGAACGCACTCCAAATTAGAGGAGTCCCGCTTCCAGCGGGACCGTCAACATAACGGTAGATGAGCGGTAGTCAACTGCATTCTGGCAAATTTCGCCGGAATTTTTCTCCATCGCATGTGGTTGATGCAAAATCCTTTACACGCACAGACTTCTGTGACTTCGACTGGCGTGTAGCGAATTTGCTGCTCGGCACCCGTGCATTTTTGAAACCGCAATCAAACAGGCGCACCGGGTCCACAAAATCGATTAGGAACGACCGGCCAGTCGAGTCTACCGGTTCGCCTGCGAAGGAAGATTAGCCGAGACGACCCAGTCTCTGGCTCGCTTTGATGCAGCAAACCCCCGCATGAGATTCCCGCGAAGGTCAATTCTCCCTTAGCTTTGAATTTTCAAAAGGATGGAAGTGACGGTGAAGATTTTCTCTTTGGAGAGTTCCGGATAGATCGGGAGAGAGAGACATTGCTGACACAGCTTTTCAGTGACAGGCAAATCGCCCGGTTTGTAACCGAGATGCGCGTAGGCCTTTTGCAAGTGAACAGGCACAGGATAATGGACGGCCGTTTCGATGCCGGCCTCGTGCAAGACCGAGCGCACCCGGTGGCGTTCCGGAGCTTCAATAACATAACAATGCCAGACGCATTCTGAATTGGAAAAGTGCGTCGGCAACTTGTACGAGGAATTGGCAAGCAATTCGGTGTAGTAGGCAGCGCGATCAGCACGAGCTGCATTCCAGGCGTCGAGTCGCTTTAGCTTGATGGCGAGCACTGCCGCTTGGAAACTATCCATCCGGTAGTTATACCCGATCTCATCATGCAGGTATTTCTGGCTCTGTGCGTGGTCGCGCAGCGCGCGCGCGCGCTGTGCGATGGACGCATCATTAGTGACTAAAGCGCCGCCTTCACCATAGGCTCCCAGGTTCTTGCTCGGATAAAAGCTAAAACACGCAATTTTTCCGAATTGGCCTACCCGCTTACCGCGGTAGCGTGCTCCATGCGCCTGCGCGGCGTCTTCGATTATCGGTAGCCCGTGTCGCTCAGCAATCAGCTTGATATGATCCATCTCTGCAGGCATTCCATACAGATGGACTGGGATAATTGCTTTTGTCCGGGGCGTGATCGCAGCTTCGAGGTTGCTAGGGCACATGGTTCTCCGCGCGGGGTCGATGTCCACGAAAACCGGTGTGGCGCCCACGTAGCTAATGGCCCATGCAGTTCCTATAAAGGTCATCGCAACCGTAATCACTTCATCTCCAGGCTTGATATCCAGACAGCGCAGGGCAAGGTGGAGCGCGCTCGTGCCACTGTTCAGGGTGACGCAATGATCGACTTCGCAGTAGGCTGCGAATTTCGTCTCGAAATCTGACGTTGCGGGTCCTTGGGCAAACCTGCCCGATTCGCAAATTTCGCCCAACGCTGCTAACACTTCGGTGCGAATGCTGTCGTATTGAGCTTGAAGATCCAGGTACGGCACGCGATCCATATCAGTGTGCTCAAATTGAAGACTATGAGACCTCAGGCTGGCTGATTTTTTTACCGATCAATGTAGGCACAGTTAACAATATTGCCATTGGTTCGGGCGCACTCGTTGGGCTTACAATCCACAAAGGATCGGGAAATATAGTGGTGAGTAAAAGAAACGAATGTCAAGTCGCGAGTAAAAGGAAAGAAACGTTGTTGGCGTGACAATTAAAAAGCTAGTTTCTAGCAACCCTTTTAAGTTCTTGTAGCGTGCGCCGCTTAATCGGCGGACGTGCTCCAAGGCTATGAAAACAGGTTGACGACAACTAATAGCGAATTTTCGACATTCACTTGAACATACTTGGCCGCCGAACCGGCAGTCGGCCTCGCGTAAGTGTCGCAGCCGCTAACGTCGAGACTGAGCACGAGCGGGAGGGAGTCTTTATGCGCGCGAAGAGAAGCCGGGCGCCAACCATGGCGTCGCTCCATAACCCCTTAAAATGAAAGCCGGAGGGAAGAATTCTACTAGCGTTTACCTTATGCGCTGTATTTAAAAATTTCGATCGCAATGATTTTTTCGCCCTCAATACACGCCTCTAAGAATTGGGGGCGGCGCGAAAGGCTTGCAGTGTTCGGTTTGATGCTCGCATTCGTAGGTTTCGCGAGCTATCGAATCATTCGCCCGGGCTTTATTACGACGAACTGCTTTTCGTTTCGGCTGCGATGGGACGGCACGAAGCTTTTCAGATGCCTTATAGAAGCTGGCTGGGCCTCCCGATTATGATTTTTCCCTATATTGGAGCGTTAAAGGCGTGGATTTACGCCCCAATTTTTCGGCTCTTCGGCGTCTCGGCTTTGACCATCCGATTCTGATTTCGTGCGGCACTCTGACGCTAGGGTACGCCGTCGTCCGGAGAGTTTGTTCCCCGCATGGGCGATCGCGTTCACCGGAGCGTGCATTGTTCACCCCGGCTTCGTTTTGCAAACTAAGGTCAACTGGGGCCCCGTAGTGCTAATGCTTTTCTTCCTAAGGCTGACCAACTCGTTCGGCTGAAAGTTCCGATAATGGCCGTAGCCACCGTTCAATCCCCAGGTTAATCCGGTTAAGCGCAGATAACTTGCCAGCAAAAGTACTGCCAATAAAAGGGCTAACCGAAGAGCTTTTTGCACAAGCTTAGATTCGACAATAGTGCCCGGGTAACGAACGGCGTTCTTGGGATGCGGCTGGAGTAAGCTTTAAAACCACTGCCTTGGCGTCGGAATTATTGAGGATCGTCCATTGATACCCTGAAATGATTGGTAGGCGCGACTGTTGGGCCATCATCTCTTTCGTCGAAACAAACAGAGCATAAACCGGGAGCGATCGATCCAAGCCTTGTCTGACCAGTGCTAAAGCTTCCAGCCGATCATAGCGCCACATTTTACTCCAGCAATAGTTGTGCTTTCCATCAATCGGCGCTGCCACGAATGAGCCTGGCAAAAGAGCGTTCAAATAAACCGGATCTACATCAGATAGAACGATACCCGGCTGACCGCCAAAGAGTTTAGCGAAGTGCTCTTGTACAATAAACTGCTTGGATCTCCGTGGTGGATTGGTGAAATAAAGGGCGTCCCACGCCTGTGATCGATCGGTTCCCACCGTGTTGTAGCCGGAGCGGGAAGGAAAACCCAGACAAGCCGCGGCTAACAAAGCGAAAATCGCCAAGGCGGCAACGATTCGTTTTCCAGCGAGCAGATTTCTTGCCGCCCATGTCGCCGGTACGACTGCGACCGCAATCAAAATGATCAGGAGCGGCAGGTAGTACCTTACGCCTGCAATTTGGTTGTTGCGGCTCAGTATCACCAATAGGAAACTCAGGCCTGCTAAAAAGGCGGCGCTAGTGTAGCGCGTGATTCGCATAAAGAAGAATCCCACGCAGACCAGAGCAATGAACGCAGGGACAAAGTAAGTGCCGGTTCCAAAAATATTTGAGTCGCGATATCCGCGCGGCGGATGCAGAGCGAATTCCGCCCACAACCCATGTGCGTTGGCTGGAATGTAGCGAAGAGAAAAGAGCGGTTGCTTCTCACTCCAATACTGACTCCAATACGGAGTCCAGAAGTCATATCCCGTTTTAAAGGGTGAATGAAATTGCATTGTGTTTAACACCGGTATCGGGCTAGCCGCCAGCAGGAAAACGACGGGAACTGCAGCACAATGAAAGAACCAACGCCAGCGCATTCCTCTCGCCGGGAAAAGAGCCATGGCCAGTAATAATGGCGCAAAGAAAAGCGATTGAATACGAATGTTCACTGAAAGACCGAGGAAAAGTGCCGATAAATAAATCTTCCAGCGGTGCTCCTCCTTTAGACCGAGATAGGCAAACATGAACGCCAAAATGACCAGCGCCGATGCACTGATCTCGCTCATCGATGAACGACAGAAAGTGAAGAAGCCTGGCAGAGTGGCCAGTAAAAGCGTGGCAAACCCGCCAGTTAACGGCATTGCCAGATACGCATAAAATCCAAACACCGCTAAGAGCAGAAGCACACCGATCATCTGATTCGTCCTAAATGGCGCCAGAACGGCGTCTCTCTCCGGAAGAATCGTCAACCAGGGAAGCATCAACGCCGGATAACCAACCGGATATCTCGATGGCAGCTTATCGTATCCGATCTGTATGGAAGGCCACCCATCCTTTAGTATGCTTCTTGCCTGGGCGAAATATTCCGCTGCGTCCGGGTACGGGCCAAGATTTAGTAAATTGGTTTTGCGGTAGTCGATCTTCAGCACTGCAAAATAATAGAAGGTTAATGCGCAAAGAAGAAGCAGGGTGCCAAGCACGAACGGCGGGGCATCAATGCGCTTTCTAAAGGAGTGGGTGTTCAAGAAACCTCACGCAAGATAGGATTGCAGGAATACTCCATGATGCGCTGCGCGGCGAAGCCTTTTAGGTGGATTGGGTTCCCATGGAGCAGCGCGATCGAAATTTCGGATGATCTCATAACTCGTTGCTCCGTCGCTAGCCATGGTCTGACCAGAACTCGTGAAAACTTCATCAGACTTTATATTCGCACTCAGAGGGCGACAAAATATCGTCCGGAAAACCGAGCGACTTGTCAAGGATTACGGTAGAAAGTATTTGTTGATTCACGGTGATGACTAGCCAAGCGCTGGGATCTGGATCGTGGCGCCGCCGTGAAGTGCGTTACAACTGTTTGTCGTGACTATTGTGTTGCTCCAGTTACGAGGACTTTGTCGAGAAGCTTCGTGTGATCGGAGTTATAAAGGCGGAACTCGTAGCTACAACCTGTTTGGATCCAAGGGGTGGCGACGGAGCCTCGGCGTCCAGTGGCAACTAGCGACTCTTGGCCTCCATTCTTCGAAACGTAAAGGCTTCCCGCGCTCTCGTCACCAGTGTCCCACGAAATCGTTGTTGTGCCCAACCTCTCGCCAGGAAGCACTGGATTCGGGCTCGCGCTAAGAGTGGGCGCGATTTTGGTCACGAAAACGATGCAAGGTGTGATAACCGTATGCTTGAATTTTGACGCCCTACGCTCCTTTGTAGGACGTGTCATCGTCACACTAGCGGCGCCCTGTTCGTCCACTAACTCCTTAATGAAGCCGACCATTCCGTAAGAATGACAAGGGAAGGGGACCTTCACGCTCTTACCAACAGCTTCCGATGACAGCGACTGGACTGAGGACACAGGCGAACTCACACTATTGAGTCGTTTACCGTCAGGAAAATCGTCCAGATAGCCCGTGCCCCAGTCCTCAATCGCATATAGCCCACCCGGCTTCAGGTGATTATCAAAAAGATGCCAGAATGTCGTTTTCGTCAGCTCGCCAATGTGCGATGCATCATCTATTATAATATCAAATCCTTCTGGAGCCACCTTATTAGCGACTTCAGACAGAAACCGTTTGTCTGATTGGCTGCCCTGAAAAACTTGAATACGCTCTCCAGGCACAAACTGCTCCGGCAACTTAACGTCGATCCCAACAATGCTAGCAAGAGGGAAATAGTCGCGCCACAATTGAAGTGAACCCCCTTTATAGATACCAATCTCCAGAAGTTTAATCTCCCTACCGAGCCACGGAACGAGAATCGGGTCATACACATCCAAGTAGCGGTGCGTTATCTTATCGGTATTGTAAGAGTCTAAATTTAACTGTGTACTTCGCATATTTGACGTCCCGTACATACTTAAACAGATAAGGTCCCCGCCGGATCAGAGCTCGTGAGCTTGTTAATCCGTCGATGCTATTTGCCTTGAGATTATTGCGTCCCTTTGGTAACGACAACGTTGCTGAGAAGCGTCGGGCGGGACAATTACGCCATTGCGGCGATCCGTCAATGCCATTCGGTGGGGTCTCTTTTCGAGTCTTCGTTGCCGGTAATCTCCTCGGATGAAAATGGTTGCTCGCTGGGGGTCACCGAACATCTAAAAGCCGCCGCAACGTCAAGATTGACAACCGAGCCGGGGGAGGAATAAAATAACGCCCGCGCCAAAACTGGACGACCCGGGTTATCTCGGCAGTGGCAAACGGATCGAACTTCATTTATACTATCTATCGAACGGTGCGAAAAAAATCGCCGCTGTGAATCTCCCTGCTATCGAGAGACTTGTGGCAGTTACCCACGCCTGAGCCGCCGTTTCCAAATGTCCAATCCTATTACAACGGCAGAGGTCGACCGGTACTTCGCGAACCCTTGCAGTAGGTGGCACGAAAAGGGCGCGCTACCCTATGAGACAGACGGTAAGCTGGCATTCCAGCGCCTGCGTCAGCCCCTTTTTACGCCCGCCATTAGGCCGGGCTTCCGACTGCGGCGCGAAGATAAGCTTTTCGCTATTGGCTCCTGTTTTGCCCGGGGCATTGAGTCGGCGCTGATCGAGCAAAAAATGGACGTGTTGAGCAGGACCACTGAGTTCGACTCCTTCCCGGCGATAAACGACGAAGCGAGGTTGGGATTTACGAACAAATACAACACGTTCTCGATTTACAATGAGCTGTGCTGGGCCCTAGACCCGGCAGCCAAATTCCCTCGTAAGAGCCTCGTTGATATCGGAGACGGTCTTTTCTACGATCCTCATACTAACCCCGCGCTACAATTAGCCAGCCTCGAAGAGACGATTCATCGGCATCAGATCATCGAATCGGTCACCCGTCGGATCGCGCAGTGCCGGGTGGTGATAATTACCCTCGGCTTGGCCGAAGTCTGGCGCGATAAAATTGCCAATATTTTCCTCAATCACGCGCCGATTCCGGACGCAGTCCGCAGTCACCCGGATCGTTACGAGTTTCACATCACCAATTTTGCTCAAAATCTTTCCAACCTTGAACGCATTCACACACTGCTTAGCCAATTCGGACACGCAGATGTGCAAATCGTAGTGACCGTCTCGCCCGTGCCGTTGCTGGCAACCTTCTCCGGGGAAGATGTCGTCCTCGCGAACACTTATTCGAAATCACTGCTGCGGACCGTGGCCCAGGAATGGGCCGCGGCGCACAAAAATGTGCACTATTTCCCAAGCTACGAGATCGTCCAAAACTCTGACCGGCTGGTGACGTGGGAAGAGGATCTGCGGCATGTAACGGGGAAAGTGACCGAGCACATCATGAAACTGTTCCTGCGTCACTACTTGGCGGGAAGTCCCGACACACCCTATAAGTTGAGCGCTTCGCCAAACCCAGTACTGGCCGGCGTTGGACGGGGCAAAACCACCATCAGTTGGTCTTCTGACGGCGATCCAGCTGCGGTGGTTTATGTGTCGAAGGATGGTGCCGAACCAGCGCTTTTCGCAAGCGGTTCCCACGGTTCAGAAGAGGCGCATTGGATTGAGGCAGGAACTACATACGAGTTCAGTCTCTACGGCGGCCCCAATCTCAATACACCGCTCGCGCGAGTTTCCGTGACGCGCCTCAAGCATTGACAAAACTTCGGCTGTGGCGACGTAATCTCACATTTATCCCTCGATTGCATTTGCCCGGCGGCATGCCGTAACTCGCTATGAATCGCATCGTGGTCGGACCTGAGGGGAGTTTCCTTAGGGCGACAACTTTGTGGTCGATATGTCGCAGAAAGAGCGGCGCCCATCGGGATGCCAAGGCGTTCACCATTTTGAAAAACGAGCCCTACCTGCAGTCTTATGAGCTCTTAGCCTCCTCATTCTCGCCCCGATCCATCCTCGAACTGGGGATTTTCCAAGGCGGCAGCTTTGTGTTCCTCGACAAGTTATTCAAACCACGGCGATGTCCGCCGTAGACATAAGCCCAAAGCCTGTGGAGGCCAGCGAGCGAGCGGTGTTCGTTCGAAATCAACTTTCCTTTACCTCGCGGGCTGCGCAGGCGGTGGATCGCGCTTGCTCTGTCTTTGAGTCGCTCTGTCGGTCAATGCACCCAGCGGTGCGCTGAGCGGTTTCCTTTTGCAATGCCGCAATTACCTGTAGGGCCCGTTGATATTCGCTGTTCAAGCTCGCAACATATTTGACGCGCTCGTTGAAGGCAGCCTCGATTTCATCGGATGCGGCTGGCGAAACTTCAATTGGCTGCGGAGTTTTTTCAATTTCGGTACAAAGCCGCGCTGTCCGCTCGAGGAGTGCGGGGTCGGTCCTGGAGTTATCGATTTCAAAATCAATCGGAACATTGGAGCTGTTGATGCGTTTTTCGAGAGGATTTAGACAAGCGGTAGTATAGCGCTCGCCGATAAACTCAAGGACCGAGCGCATCGCGATTTCGGGCGCATTTAACAAGTCTGAATATCGCAGCCGGAGGACTACTCGCGGTCCATAAGCTCGTTCAGCCAAAAGACAGCTGCTAACGGTACGAAACCAATAGTTATAAGCCTCTTCCTCGTTATTAACGAGGTCATGTCCGGCTACTAGATGAAAGTTGAGCATTGAGCGCACGACAGATCTGACATCGCGTACCAAGTGGATGAATAGTGCTTCAGGAAAAAGCTTGCGCAAACCACAGATATGAAAGGAGTATTCTGGTGTCCCGTCGACCCAGCGACCTTTACGTTCCGACTCTTCACTCGTAACCTGGCGTTTTCTTTCGAGATCCTTGCGATGGCGCAGAATCAAGTCGTTGATGCTCCGACCAAGGATGGCGAACAATTCGTCCTGCGAAATGTCCATCGCGCTAAAGATGGAGCGGTCGCCACGCGCCGCACCAATCTGGTGGCCAATAGCAACACTGATCGCGAAGTCCCCCATCCAATTTGACTCTGGCACTGGAAACATGTTCGGGTGCTGTCCCAGGCACCATGTCAGGATGCTTGTTCCCGAGCGTGGTGATCCCACGACAAAAACCGGCTTGTTCATCTGATCCTGCATTTGGGGTCTAGCTGTTCCAGCACGTCACGAATTCGTGGCGCGGTAACCGATTGTTGTACGCCAGTGCGGGCCAGGAAGGCTCTTCATTTTTTCAAACTTTTTAGCCTTGCTGGCATAATATCAAGAATTACAAAAACGCCGTGTGAGTCTCTTCTCTGAGAAACTGTTATCCGTCTGATGCAAGGGATGAGTCTGCTCTCGCAGACCGCCGACGCATCCAGAAACTGCCTGGACGCCACCATGGTGAGTTCGGAAAAGTAGCCTTGAAGTCTTCCAAGTAGCGGTGGACCAGGTAGCCATTGGCCATTAGCACCTCGAACTCGGAATTAAAGCTCAAAAACGCTTGTAGTAGATATTGCTCAGTCCAAAAGCGAAATTCATCCATTACCCAATCGCGCCGATAATCGAAAGGGAGAAAGATATCGTGAACGTGCACAATGACCCCGGGGTTGAGACGCGGCAATACTTCCAAGAAGAGATAGTTAACGTCTCCCCCAATCTTCACTGTATGGGAGCTGTCAATAAAAAGGATGTCGCCGGAATGGAGTTGTGAGAAGAATTCGAGATCGATGTCCTGCACCCTTTTCTCTATTAAGGAATGCAACCCCAGAAATCCCTGCCGGAGAAAATCCCGGGGAAACGGCTCGATACAGATCAGGTCCGATTTCTTATTTTTGGCAATAGCCTCGGCTGTGACGAGGGAAGAGAATCCGCTGCCAACCTCGATGATTAATCGGGGCTCAAAGTGCCGGATCATGCAATAAGCGACCAGCGCGTCAGTGCCATCAAAGAGCCCGTTATTGAAGTGAAAGCGGCCCGATTCCCCGCTCGGCTTGGCTGGGAACCGATCGTATTCGCTGCGAAACTTTGGAAAGTGATTCCGCAGCAACTCAAGTTGCACTGCGTCGTTCATGTCGATGCCGACTAATTCGCTTGGCCGGTTCCAGAGACTTTCGGGCAAGGACCGGGTATCAGGAATCGGTTGATAAAAGTGTGCTCGCGTAACGTGGAAACCGTGTTGCTCCCAAAGCCGAAAGATCTCCCGAAACTTTGCACTACGCAGACAGCGCGGCACTACTTTGGCCAGGAAGCGTGAGAGGGCGGTCACGCCGATGTTTCCGCGTGTTACCTCAAGCGCGATTTCTTGCAGCAGCGCGTCTGACGAGCTGCTGCTACGTGTAACCCTAACCAAATCAACCGGTGTCTCGGGTCGGCTTACCGCATAAAGGCGGAACTCGTATTCGGTGGAGTCAGCAATCCAGGGAATCTCAACCTGTCCGGAGTTTCCTCCCCGGGCCACGAGCTTTTCTTGACGCGCCGAGGCCGGAGCTGCAACGCGAAGTTCACCGCCACGCGGATCGTTTGTTTCCCATGAAACCACGACGGGAGACCCTTCGTCAGAAGGCAGAGGGTTCGGAGTCGCCACGATCTTGCCTGTGATCGCTTTTGGTTGAGGGATCTTAATCACTCGTTTGAAAAACGGAAACCTCGCGCGTCTCACGCACTGATCCCAACAGTGGGCTGGACGTGTTGATTATTGAACAAGCGCTCCAACCTCTCGCGGGCGACCTCGACCGAGTACAGTGAGCGAGTTTTCTCGATCCCGTTTTGCGAGAGCCGGTTCCAAAGTTCAGGGGATTCGTAGAGCGTCACTAAAGCTTGTGCAAACTCTTCCGGTTCGTCCGCAACGAGGACATCTTCACCGGAAGTAAGCTCCATGCCTTCCACTGCCACAGAGGTTGCGACGACGGGTACACCCCACGCCATGCTCTGATTGATCTTGCCCTTTACCCCGGCACCAAACCGCAACGGCGCAATTGATAATCTAACCCTTTCAAAAAACTGGCTGACGTCTCGTTGAAGTCCGGTGATCACAACATTTTCGCCCGCCAATGCAACCACCTCCGGCGGCGCCTTATCGCCAATGATATAGAACTTGGCATCGCGCAGACGCTCCTTCACCGTGTGATAGACCTCCGTCAGAAAAAAAAGAACAGCATCAGTATTCGGCCTATGCTGGAAGCCACCGATGAAGAGAAAGTCACGCCGCAACTCAAACGGAGTGCGCGAGCCCGGAATGTCCACAATGTTCGAAACCAGCTGAATGGACTTTTCAGGCCATCTCTCCTGGAGAAGTTTTTTTTCCACGCTGCTCGTTACCCACGTCTCATCAGCCCGGCGAATGAGATCGTATTCTAGTTCTTCTATCTGCCGTGCTTTTTCTCGAGCCTCCGGATTGATGGTGATTTGAGCCTCTCTGTGCGCACGAAGCGAGTGTAAATCAACAGTGTCAAAGATAATGCGGCTTTGCGGCGCATGCAGCCGGACATCCGCAATGTGTTTATGCGCAAAATCACATCGGCTCAGGATCACAACGTCGAATTCAGAGCCGTGCGAGACCAGGTAGTCGCGGACCTTCTTAACATAGGGATGACGGACAACCTTAATTCCGCGCCTGCGTAATTCGTCACCGTAATGTCGGATGTCCGTCAGATTATCTGGAACGAAAGTAATGTGATGGCCAAGTTGCCGGAGGAGTTTGAGGATTTGGAACATCCGCAGCGATCCTGAATCTCGATCCGGGCTGGGAATATAATGATCAATCACCAGGATATTTTTTCGACCCGGTGGCGGCTGACGCAGAAATGCCATCTCGCCATTGGCTGGCTTTGCCATCAATTCAGCGGCCCACGTTCGCGCAAACCTCGAGCGGTTAATATCTTGATATTTTTTTGTACCGCTTGCCAGATCGGTCCCACCAGTAGCTCCCTCGTAGTGAATAACCTTGCTTAACGGTTGATATAACACCTTGTAGCCGGCTCGACGAACCTTGAACGCCAGATCTGTGTCCTCGTAATAGGCAGGTGCGTAGCATGAATCAAAACCACCCACATCACGAAAAAGCGCCTTTGGAATCATCAAGGCTGCCGCTGAGCAATAATCTACTTCCCGGAGGTAGTTGTATTCTGGCTTGCTAGCGTCATCAAACTTGCCGTAGTTCCATCCGGAAGCGTCTTGCCAGATAATCCCGCCTGCTTCCTGCAAACGGCCATCCGGATACACAAGTTTTGAGCCGACAATGCCCGCCAGCGGCTCTTCGGCAAAGGTACGCACGAGCGCGCTCAACCAGCCGTCCCTGACAAGTGTGTCGTTGTTAAGGAAAGTGAGATAATTGCCGCGCGCCTTTTCTGCGCCCCGGTTGCATGAGGCGATGAAACCGGAGTTCGTCTCATTGTGCATATAAACAACTCCGGGCATAAGCGCAACAGCCTCAGCCGTGCCATCTGTCGAGCAATCGTCCACAACAATCACTTCAAAGCGTTCCGTTCCCTGATTCTCCTGAAGCGAAGCCAGACAGGCTTGGGTGAAACGGAGCTGGTTGAAAACCGGAATGATGATTGAAATTTCGACCTGCTCGTGAACCGGAAACTCGATTGGACGCGTGGGCTCGGGTGGTTCAACAGGTGCCACTCTCTGCCCCGGGGCTGGAACTGCGCCTGAGATCAGAGCCTGAATTTGGTCATCAATCGCAGTGACTTCTGGATGGGTAGTTTGCCACTTCCGATACGCGGAGACGATCTTTTCCAGATGCCCGTAGCCTAACAAGCGCCGCGACTGCGAGGGAGAAAGTTTTGCCTTTATGGCGGCCACCGGATTTGCAATTTGCCAGCGCGCCGAAGAGCGAAGCCGGGCTGCTGCGTCGTCCGTCTCGTCCAAAAACCGGCAAAGCCTCTCAGCAGCCTTCAGTTGCAGGCGTAAACGCTTTCGCAGCTCGTCTTCCCGCACTTCGCTTTCCGCCAGGCTGATGCTCTTGTCGCGAAGAAGCTGATTGATGCGCTCAAGGTGGGCGTTGAGTTCCTCGACTTGGGACTTGTGTCGAGCTTCTGCTTGAGCCAGGAGCTCTTGGTAGAGATGCTCAATCTGCGCAATCCGTTCCGGAACGAACGCATTTAGCCGGGTGACCGATCCCGGGAGCCAATCGGCCTCGTCCGGACTGCCAGTTTCGCGACTCTTGGCCATCTTCCCTTTGTTTCTTCCCGTTGGCGATGCCTCGCCAATTAAAGCGCGATAAAGTTCGATTACTCCCGGAGCGACACGGGCATCGATCAAGTGCTCAACGGTGAAATGAGTGTGGCGTCTTCGCTTTTTCACTAGCGCCGCTGCGTTATGCACCTCTGCATGGGGCAGGCGAGTGAACTCCGCAATTCGCCGCAATTCGGTTTCTGCGTCGTCAAAAAACAAATCGTAGTGAGTAACAAGCCGCTGTTGCTCATTTGCTTTTTCAATCAGGCGCCGGTTATAGATTTCCCAAAGGCGCAGACCAAGCGAAAAGGACGTTCCGTTGCGCTCCCGCATCGAGTAGGCGACCTCTAGCGGATTCCGTACGACGATGAGAGTTTTGAGCCCGGGCAAGAGGTCCTGCCAAAACGGGAGGGTCAAGCTGTTGCGCGGGTCCTTCCAGCCCCAGACTCTCGCCGATTCAAAACCCTCGATCAGCAGCCGCGCTTTCATACGCAACGGATCCAGCCGCGCATGTGTAAAGTTCTCGTCAGCATTGGGCGGCAGGTCCCACGCGCCCCCGAGCTCATTCAATAATTCCTCATTCAGCGCCACGAACCCTAAATGTTCCCAGAAACCTTCGGGGTTATCAGCCTGCGGCGGCATCAAGTCTGATTCGCGTCCCAGTTCGAGCCCACAGCGATGAACAAGCCGCGTGACCATACTTGTGCCCGAACGGTGGGCACCGGCAATGCAAATCGCCGTCTGGGCGTCAGCGTTACTTTTCACTCAAAATGCTTACACAACGATGCCACGCCCACTGCGTCAAGGCTATAAGTCTGGACAGACCATAAACAATAGGTGCCTCTGAGAACTTGCTGTGTCTGCCGATCGGCCGCGCAGCGCAAAATCTTCGTCGCACAATTCTATGCTGCATCTAAGTTCCCTCCGATGCAGCGAAGTGACGGTCGCGGGCCAGATGAAATCCGACCGCTCAATTTCGAGTTGAACGTGGCGCCGCACGCGAGCGGGTCGGTGCTTGTCTCGATGGGTAACACGCGCGTGATCTGTGCCGTCACGATCGAAGAAGCAGTGCCGCGCTGGATGAAAGAGCAGGGAGTGACCGGGGGCTGGCTCACTGCCGAGTACTCCATGCTTCCATATTCCACACAGCCACGCAAAGGTCGCGATATTGCGAAAGGCCGCCTGGACGGTCGCAGCGTGGAAATTCAACGATTGATTGGCCGGTCGCTGCGAGCTGTCATGGATCTCGAAAAGCTTGGGCCGCGCACGATCTGGATCGATTGCGACGTTTTGCAAGCTGATGGCGGGACACGGACCACTGCAATTACCGGTTCCAGCTTAGCCTTGGCGATAGCCTGCCGGAAGCTTGTTCGTGAAAGAAAGCTCGACGCGCCGCCGATGAAAAAATTGGTCGCCGCAGTGAGCGCCGGCATTCTGGACGGGCAGGCAATAGTGGATCTTAATTACGAAGAGGACAAGCTCGTTACCGTTGATTTTAATCTTGTGGCGACCGAAGACGGCGAATTCGTAGAAGTGCAAAGCTCTGGTGAAGAGGCGACGTTTTCCGGATCACAGCTGGATGAAATGCTCACGCTTGGACGCAAAGGCATCAGCGCACTGATCGGAGCCCAGCGCGCAGTTTTGGCGCGAATCATGGTGACACCGCCAGAGAGCTGATCGTTTAGCGCAACTTCAAAAACGACGTGATTATTTCGGTGGCGTTTCACAGAAACGCTCTACAATTATTCCCAAATGAAGACGGCGCTCATCACCGGCATCACCGGCCAGGACGGAAGTTATCTGGCTGATCTGCTGCTTGAGAAAGACTACGAAGTCCACGGGATTATTCGCCGAGCCAGCACGTTTAACACCTCGCGAATTGATCATCTTTACGCTGATCCACACGTAAACGGTGTGCGATTGTTTCTGCATTACGGGGACCTCAGCGACTCGGTGAATCTTGTGAAGCTTCTTTATGAATTGAAGCCGGACGAGATCTATCATCTAGGCGCGCAGAGCCACGTTCGCGTGAGCTTCGATATTCCTGAGTACACTTCCGACGTCACGGGCGTGGGCACGATCCGCATTCTGGAAGCAATCCGCGAAGCCGGCTTGCGTTCCCGTTTTTTTCAGGCTTCGAGCAGCGAAATGTTCGGTAAGGTCCAACAAACGCCGCAAAACGAGAAGACGCCGTTCTGGCCGCGAAGTCCGTACGGTGTGGCAAAGGTGTTTTCGTATTGGGCGACGATCAATTATCGGGAAAGCTACGGTCTTTGTGCCAGCAACGGTATCATGTTCAACCATGAAAGTCCGCGGCGCGGCGAAACCTTCGTCACCCGCAAAATCTCGCGGGCGGTCGCTGCGATTAAGCATGGGCTACAAGAGGAATTGTTTCTCGGCAACCTGGATGCAAAACGTGACTGGGGATATGCGCCTGAGTATGTCGAGGGCATCTGGCGAATTCTGCAGCTTGGAGAAGGAGATGACTTCGTCCTGGCTACTGGCGAAAGCCACACCGTGCGCGAGTTTGTCGAGGCCGCCTTCGGTTGCGTCGATCTTGATTGGAAACAATTCGTAAAGCACGACTCGCGATATGAGCGGCCAGCCGAGGTGGACATTCTACTTGGTGACGCTTCGAAGGCGAAGAAAATTCTCGGTTGGGAACCAAAAGTGCGATTTCACGAACTCGTGCGAATCATGGTGGACGCGGATGTGGATTTGCTGTCGCGCAACACGCCCCGAGAACATCTCGGCAAACTGCCGTGAGTGACGCAGGCAATCCTGTCAGCCAACCCGGAAAGCTTTCGGGGCTGCGGCGAGCGTGCGAGTAGATGCAGACAGGATTGTCTGCATCACGATCCTATCGCATCACGAATGGCGCCGGGTTTGCGGCGGACATCGAGTGGGCCGTGACGAGGCCGGGAACAGCAGTGGCGAGCGGCACGTTTACGATCGTTACTGCGGCGCCGATTCCCACGAT
>WNGH01002945.1_pt2 | contig 16224 bp, 18 predicted proteins | sample 5400631 | NCBI WGS metagenome assembly WNGH01 (sample SAMN13153373, study PRJNA577476) | soil metagenome | isolation source: 115 cm soil or saprolite under Garry oak tree replicate 1 | place: USA:California | collected 2016-06-15
TCAGTCCTTCGGAAGCTTCCTCGAAGGGGTCACCGCGGTAATGGCTGTCCTCGCGTACTGCATCACTGAAACGCAGCCTGAGATAGCGGTCCCACACGCCGGAGTTCGAGGAACAACCATCGAAACCGTCCGCATCGACGACTTGCAATGCCTTACTTCACAATTCGATCCACAGGATGTGGTAGGGAATGCGCCCATCCAGGAAGCCGTGCTGGACTTCAACCGCGTGCTGCAAGATCTTCTGCGGCAGACCGCGATTATTCCGTTTCGCTTTCCCACGATTCTCACGGATGAAACGGCGCTCTCGCAATTCCTAACAGAGCATCAGGCAGAGTACCGTGAGGCGCTACTCCGGTTACATAATTGCGTTCAGATGGAAATTCAACTCAAGATGCAGACTTCAACCCAGCCGCAAGCCACCTCGCCAAAATCGGGCGCGGAATACCTCCGGGGTCGTCAGGCGCAGCATCAATATATTGAGAGTATCGTTGCCCGCTTTCGGGAAGCGGCCCAACACCTGGCAAAGGACTGGCGGCACCACGAAACTGTCGCGGGAATTCGTTGTTTCGCGTTGGTCGATAGAAGTGACGTGCAAGCTTTTTTACGGCAGATGAAAGGTGTTTCCGTCCCAACTGAGTCTGAGCCCCGTGTCACCGGACCGTGGCCAGCCAGTGAATTTTTGAAAGAGCAGTGATGGCGAACAAAGACATCGACTCTGACATTTCAGAAGTAACGGAGGCTTTGCGTCTTTCTGATGCCGCTGCCGGACTGTCGGGACGTATTGACTGTTCGCCGGAGACAATTGAGAAGAGTCTGGCTAAGTTGGTCCTCAGTCTGATTGAACTATTGCGGCAGTTACTGGAGCGACAGGCCATCCGGCGGATGGAAGGGAACTCCCTAACCGAGGAACAGGTCGAGCAGATGGGCGAGGCCTTGATGAAACTGGAAAGCAAAATAGCGGAACTTGCAACCCATTTCAATCTCACCCCTGCCGACCTCAACTTAGATCTGGGTCCACTGGGGCGTCTGGTTGAGTAATTCATCTACAGGAAAAACAGTATTTCCTAACGTATTTTCCTGTAGTCCTGCTGTATTTTCTCTATTGATACCGTATCCACCGCTTGGGCAATTGACTTCGCTCACATGAGTCAGTAGCATCGTCGAGCGGCAATCGATTTCGCTGTCGTAAGCCGTTTTTCCCCCAAAATTAAGAAGAAACTACATGGATAGACTTCCATCGTCATCCGGGACCTTAGTCGACATCCTGGACCGGGTTCTGGATAAGGGTTTAGTGGTTGCCGGCGACATTCGCATTTCACTGGCGAACGTCGAACTGCTCACGATTCGCATTCGTCTGCTGGTGTGTTCTGTGGACAAAGCCGAACAGATCGGTTTGAACTGGTGGAAGTACGATCCTCACCTCACTATGCCGGCGGGGGTAACTCGCCCTGCCCTTCCTCCGGCGAAGCCCCCAGCGCGCAGGGCCAGAGCGCGAGTGCCTAATGCCAGACGCAAAGCTTAGCCGCATTTACTAGGAGGAAAGTTTCATGGCTGTCGAACGCATATCGGGTGGTTCAAGCCTCATCGACGTACTCGATCGGGTATTGGACAAAGGAATCGTAATCGACGCCTGGGTACGCATTTCTCTGGTCGGCATCGATTTAATCACGGTCGAAGCGCGCGTGGTTGTGGCCTCGATCGATACTTATTTGAAATACGCGGATGCCGTCGGTCTAATGGGAATCGTTTCGCGCCCGCAGTTGCCCGGGGTGGAGCAACCGGAGATCCCGATGGAAACTACGCGACGGGTTACTCGCGTTCCCGCCCGGCGTGGAGGCCGTCGTCGCGGTTGAAGTTGGCTGTGGTTTCACGGAGTAGATCCTAAATGGCGACCCCACAGCTGCGGCCCAAATCCAAGGTATTCGTTTCTCGCGATTCCGTAAGCGAATCGGCAGCTCTGCGGCTGCTCTCCGCCGAACGCCCAGAGGAGATTTTCCCCATCCTCCTCGAAGAAATCGTCAAGCTTGGCTTCTCCCGGGCAATGATTTTGGAAGTAGATTTCGAAACAGGTGAGGTGAAACCTACTGCCTCTCTGAATTGTGATAACTCTTTTCTGGCGAAGTTCCGGACTTCGCTGTGGGCCAGTGAGAACCCAATCGTTTCCGCATTGCAAAATCCTAATCCTGCAATCCTGCATCCCGATAACGGCAGCAGTCCCTGGTACGCCTATCCCATGATCTACCGCAGCTCGAGTCGGTGTTGGGAAGCAGAGAGGGAGCGGCGGCAGGACTGCCTGGCGATCCAAAATGCTCGAATTACCAGGAAAATGCAGTTTGAAGATCAAGTTTGTGCTGCCTGCGGCATGCAAGCCTACGCCACGCTGGTGCTCGCCCAAGTTCACAAGAACACCAGTGAGGCACATTTAGAGCAGTTGAGGGCGCTGGCAGCGCGAGCCAACGGTTACCTTTCCCGCCTCTTCAAGGTGGAGCATTACTACAACCGCATGCGCGACATGGAAGTAACCATTGCGCGCTTGCAGGCGGTGATGCAAAGCATGGCCGATCCCGTGATCCTCACCGACAGTCAGCATCGTGTAATTACGCAGAATAAGGCTGCGGAACGTTTCTTCCGTGTCCCCGAAGGCGTCAGCGAGGGAGGCAAGCGGGCGGTAGAGTTGAACAACTTGCTCTTCTCGGCGGCGTTGTCCTCGATGGTAGTCAGCGCTAGTGGCGCTTCTCGCGATCTCACGCTGGTGGATGTGATGGAAGGCGAAGAAGTTCTTTTTGAAGCCGTCTCGGCTCCCACCTTCAGCAAGGAAACGGTCCGTACCGGCATGGTAACCGTGATGCGTGACGTTACTGACCTGCGTCGTGCCGATGAAGAAGTTCGGGCCAATCTGGAGAAGCTCCGCACTGCCGAAGAGATTGTGAGCCAGGATCGCGATCGCCTCAATCTGGTCATTGAGAACGTGGGTGACCCGATTATCGTTGCCGACAATTCGGCCAAGATTGTCCTGCTCGATCCCATGGCAAAAGATCTATTCGGCTCGGTCGAAACATCCAAGGATCCCCAAGTAGTAAAGAACCAGGCCAAACTGGACGCATACCTGAATTCGTTTACTTTCTCCTTCTCAGACAAAGAAAACCGTACGCTCTATCTTCACAACCCAACTTCTCGTACAGATACGGAATATGCTGCCCGGTCGGGTAAGATTTACGACGCTCGCGGACAGGTAGCGTACACCGTGACCGTGCTGCGTGATTTCTCAGCCTGGAAAAAACTGGAACAACTTCAGCTGGAAAGACGAATGCTGGAGATGGAGAAGTTCGCCGCTACCGGCCGTTTGGCGGGAACCATTGCCCACGAGATCAACAATCCTCTAGAGGCGATGAAAAATGCCATTCACCTGCTCGCGGGGAAACTGGATCCTCAACTCAATCCCATTTTTGAAGTTCTGAGGACCGAAAACGACAGAGTTACCCGCATCGTTCGGCAGATGCTTGGGCTTTATCGTTACACGGCTCCGCTGGGCAACTTTGATTTGAACAGCGTGGTGGAAGACACACTCGCATTGTTTGCACGGCCCCTGGAGAAATCCGGCGTTCAGATAAATAAAACGCTGGGGAAACTTCCACCCATCAAGGGTTCTGCCGACCAGTTCCGTCAATTGCTTTCCAACCTGGTGGTCAACGCCAAGGACAGCATGAAAGCGGGCGGCAAGCTGCTCATTGAAACCAGCGAGATTCGCGCACTGGATGGCTTACATAGTTCATTAAGACTAGTTGTGGCAGACACGGGCTCCGGAATTCCTGGCGAACTCCAGAAGTCCATGTTTGAGCCTTTCATTTCTACAAAGGGCGAAAAGGGAACTGGTTTGGGACTTTGGATCGTCAAGGGAATTGTGGAAAATCATGGTGGCCGAATCCGGGTGCGCAGTACCGTGGGTAGGGGCACAGTATTCAAGCTGACCTTCCCCATTGTTCGGCAGGTTCCGATCGCTCCATTAAAGTAATTGCGAGATATAAGACTTTGAAACCAAAATCCACTAAGCGAGAAACTAAAATGGCGACCAAGCCCTTGAGCAAGCCAACCCGCAGAAGCAGTGACGTCGGCAAAGAGGACTTGCACGTCCGAATCTCGGACAGGCCCAATGCCCCGGAAACGGCTCCCGGGGAAGGCGGACGTTACGTCTATGGTATTGTGGAAACCAAAGAACACCTGAATTTCGGCAAGATCGGTATTGGCGGGGCGGGCGAACCTGTCTATGGCGTCAATTATCAGGACATCGCCGCCGTGGTCAGTAAAACCGCGGTTGCAATATTCGATCCGACCCGGGAAAACGCCCTGGCACACGAACATGTGATCGAAACCGTAATGAAAAATTACACCATCATCCCGATGAGTTTCGGAACCGTGTTTCGTACCGACGACGATATTCGGCAGGTGTTAAAAAGCATTTACGTTTCACTCAAAGACGTCCTGAAGCAAATGGCGGGCAAGCTCGAATTCGGTGTAAAGGTTAACTGGGACCGCGATCAAATTATCGACGAGCTGCAGCAGCACGATGAAGAGCTCCGGAAGTTTCACCAGGAGATCGTCCGCAAACAGTTGCAGTCAACCTATTTCGCGCGTATGCAGCTGGGCCGGATGATTGACAAAGCATTGGCCGAGCGCGCCACTCTGTATGTGCGTGAGATCTATGAAGCGCTTCGCAGTTGCTGTGTCGCCTCACGCGATAACCAGCCCATCGGCGACAAGATGATCATGAACGCTGCATTCCTGGTGGAAAGAAAACGTGAAGCCGAATTCGACGCGGTTGTAAACAAACTGGCAAAAAAATACGGAAAACGTCTGAAGTTCAAGTACACGGGGCCGTGGCCGCCTTACAATTTTGTGAACATACGTCTCAAACTTGAGCGAGGGTCGGCTTCTTGAGCCGCACCGGAATGATGGCTTGGCATGTTCCTGCTTGACGACCTTTTATCCTTGCCGCTCAGTGGGCTGAAGTTTGTCTTCCGCACTCTGCGACAGGTGGCCGAGGAACAATACACCGATACCGGGCCCATTAAGGAGCGTCTGTTGGAATTGCAGTTGCAATTGGAATCGGAAGAGATTACGGAAGCGGAATATGTGCAGCGTGAAGCGGAAATCCTTCGCGAGCTTCGCGAGATCGAAAGTCGCAAAAGGGAGTTGGCAGGATTGCCGCCAGAAAAGCGCGGCTGGTAAACCTGATCTCGGCTCGGGGCACTAGAGTAATGCTGGGCTTTCCAGGACGCTTACTGTGAAGAAATCGGTGAAGCCAAAGACAAAGAAGCTCGACGCCAGAAAAGTGAAAAAGCTTCCGTCTACCGCGCCTGCGGCCCGGGACGAAGGTCCACGGTTGCTTCCCCTGGAGGAATCCCCCAAAGAGCCCTCGCGGTTGGAACATTACCTCGACTTGGCAGACGCCGCCCTAGGGGTGAAGAACAAGTCTGGATCCTAGAAATACCCCGGACTCAGGCAGCCTTGCGCCGCGAATAACTCTCGAGCGATTTCTCCGTTAGCAGGCCGATAAAGTGGTTGAACTTGCGCAAATCAGTGATCAACGTGGACATATCCGCAGTCGTCTGATGATTTTGGATCAAGCCGTAGACTGTATCCGCGAGACGTTGCACTCCTCCCACGATGCTCGAAACGGGCAGCCCCTCTTTCTTGATCCGCTTGCCATAATCAGACGCTACCTGGGCTGCGTTTGGATTCAACTCGTCATTAGTCGCGTCCATTTGCTCCACAATTGCTTTCAATACCCTGCTTAGCTCGTCATTCTGCAGCGCAGAGGAATTCTTCTTTGGCGTCCTCGATGCGCCATCGGCGAAGCTGGCAAAGTTTTCTTTGATCAGAGACGACAGACGCCAACCCATCAGCGGACCCGATTTCCGCGAATCTACTTTTTCACGAACAGATCTCACCAGGGATTCAATTTCAACCGGTTTCACCAGGTAGTCATCTACCTGGTTCTGGATCGCCTGTAATGCGGTCTCAAACGCCGGGTATCCCGTCAGAATGAAATTCGTGCATTTAGGCTGAATGTGCCGCATCGCGCTGACTACTAGAAAACCATCACCTTCTTCTCCAATGTTCAGGTCGGAAATCAAAACATCGTAGGGATTCGTATTTATCTCGAAAAGCGCGTCCGACACGCTTTCCGATACGTGCACCTCGAAGCCTGACTCCTGTAGAACCGGCGGTAACGTGAGGCGAATGCTCGGCTCATCGTCAACGAACAGGACACGAGGGCGGCTTTTCGACTCGGCCATGAGAGCTTCTCCTTGCGACGCGCAACTGTGAATCGGCTGGGCAACACTGAAAAACTTGCGGCTACGTGAAAATCATACTCACCGGCTTGCAAATGGCAAGCACCCCGCAAAAGTAAGCATTATACCTAAACGGCATGGTGGTGGCTCTGGGGAGAGGAGAGAGGAAAAAGAAGTCTAACCTGAATCTGCTTGGCAGTTCGATACAGTAAACAATGTAGGAACGCAGTTGACTCCATGTAGCCCGACTGGGCAGTCAAAGGAGGCGAATGTGCTATTGGGCAATCCAGCATAGGTGTGGCATATTACCTGAGGGGAGGTGGTTGGCTTCCGGGCGGCGGTACATTTTCGCTGCGTCTGAAAGTTCCTCTCATGCACGCTCGCTTTCCAGCATCTCGGGACCGCTCACTGATGGCGCAGAAGGCCGCTCAAGCCCCGATTCAGAACGCGATGTCTTCAAGTTCGGAGGACCTCCGCCTACCAGTGACCCCATCCCTTGAATCCGAAGTACAGCTTGCGGAAGAACTGCGTCAGAAAACTGAACTGCTGAAGTTATCCAGAGAAGCGGTTCTAGTGGTTGACTTGTCCGACAAAATCGCTTTCTGGAGCGACGGAGCTGAACAACTCTATGGCTGGAAGCGCGCCGAGGCTCTTGGCAAATCTCCGCTGGAGCTCTTGCAAACTCAGTTGCCGCGGCCTGTAGCCCAGATCGAAACTATTCTGCGCCGGGAGCCGCATTGGGAGGGCGAACTAAAGCAAACCACGCGCTATGGGGCGCGTATTTCCGTTTCCAGCCGGTGGGCACTCTGGCGAGATCTTTCAGGCCGGACTTTGGGACGATTCCAACTCGATAGTGACATCACCCGGCGCAAAAATGTGGAACAGGAATTACGCGTACTGTCAGGCCGTTTGCTGACTATCCGTGACGAAGAACGCCGGCGCTGGGCGCGCGAACTGCATGACAGTGTAGGTCAGCTCCTGGTCGGCATCACCATGAATCTCTCGATATTGCAACGCCAGCTTGACGGCGCTGGTCCCATTGATACGAAGTTCTTGTCGGAAAGTATGCATCTCACCAACGAAGCTCTTCAGGAAATTCGCACTCTGTCCTATCTTCTTCATCCACCCATGCTGGATGAGGTTGGATTGGCTTCAGCCCTCCGATGGTTCGCTTCTGGATTCTCTAAACGCAGTCAGATTGAGATCGATCTCGAGATTCCAGAATCTCTGGGGCGTTTCCCGCGGGATCTGGAGATCGCCGCTTTCCGGATCGTGCAGGAAACCTTGACCAACGTACACCGCCACTCGGGAAGCTCCACGGCAAAGATTAACATCTGGCGGTCGACGAATCAGCTCCGGCTTAAAGTTGAAGACCAAGGCAAAGGTATGATCCTTCCCGCATTTGGCAAAGACGATCGGGAAAACGCGATTCTCGGCGTTGGTATCAGCGGAATCCGCGAGCGCGTGCGCCAGTTGGGAGGACAGATGCAGATTCGTTCGGGAGAATGGGGTACCGCGGTGGAGGTAGTCTTTCCGTTGGAGGAGTCTGAACTCAATGACCTGGGCCGGGGTGCGGCCGAAGATTAGCCAAGTCAAGATTTCATGCAGCTTTTTTCCCCCGTCGTCCACTCTTCTTTCGTCGCGTAACGGTTCTCCCGCTTAGCCGCTTCCTTACGTCCCTTTTTTCGCCTTCTGTTCGGGAATCTTCCTGTCCGAATAATTTAGCTACGTATTTGTCCTTGCACTCTTCCGAGCAGAAATGGACGGCCAGCCGGTGAACGGCTTGATCTCTGTCCCAGACCGGCAAGATAGTTAGTTCGCGTCGAGCTGCAACCACTCCTACTGTTTCAGCGGCAAGACCCAGCAGCCATATCTCGTTCGAGGCCTTTATCGTTCGACAGGAATCGCATGCAAAATGAATCATTGGGAGCCTCCGAAATCAGAGTAGTGGAAGCGGCGACCCAGGTCAGATGGCTAAATAGATAGTCAGGGTTGTTCTCGTCCCGGTGGGATTGCGGATCGGGATCTTATTGCAGCCGTGATCGGTTTCGTGCTGATGGTCTAGCGGGTATGGCGGTTGCGGTTAAAATCGCAGAAACCACAGCATCGGGAGCGTGATCCTCCTCAAAAATCTCCTGCACTCCGTTGTTAATCGCAGTCTGTAAATTCAAGAGATCGGCGCCAGGCACAATCACGCTAACAAACGACTTGGGGAAAACCAGATGAAAGACGCCAGCTAACGGCCATCCATCCCCCGATTCCCCTAATTGAGACGATATGATTGCGACTTCGAAGTAGTGCTGCGTGATCGCCATCAATGCGGTGGGTATGTCGCGCGCCACGACCGTGGAGAACTCAGCACGCGTGAGCAGCGCCTGATATCTCGACAACATGGTCAAGTCAGGATGCACTATCAGAGCTATCTTTTGACGTGCAAGAGCGCTCATGCCCGCCCTCGCCTGACTCGCCCTCGCCATACCAGCAGGCGGTGCAGGGCATTCTTTAGATCATCCAGATCGAGCGGCTTGAGTGCAAAATAATCCACCTGAATGCCAAGTGCTCCTCGCGCGTTTTCGACACTGCCATAGCCAGTAAAAATCATGATGACGGGACGGGGATGCAATTTTGCAGCAGCCTCGGCCAGTTCCAGCCCAATGTCTTCCTGCTCCATTCGCAAGTCAGTAAGAATGGCGTCGAACTGGTGAGCGTTATGGATTAGCTTCAGTGCCTCCGCGCAGCTGCTCGCTGTCGTAATGTCGTATCCATCCTCTTCCAGCACCAGCTTTAAGGTGAAGAGGACGTTGGCTTCGTCATCGACGATCAGAAGCGTGGGTTTTTCAGGCATCAAGGACTCTGGAGGATAAGGTATTATACCCGATGCAATGGGACGAAGCTGGGCATCGCAGATCTTGAAGCTCGATGAGAAAACTCACTCATTGCTTGTAAATCATCCCCGCCTTCATCACGAATTTCACGTTCTCTAAAACTCGTATGTCATTCAGTGGATCGCCGTTCACTGCGATCAGGTCGGCCCATTTGCCGGTTTTAATTGATCCGAGTTCATTGGCATGACCAAGTAAATCCGCCGCTGCGGAGGTTGCTGACTGGATCGCCTGCATGGGCGTCATCCCATAGTTCACCATGAATGCGAATTGCCTTGCACCTATGCCGTGGGGACAAACTCCAGCGTCGGTTCCGAAGGCCATTTTCACTCCCGCACGTACTGCTTTGCGAAAATTCTCCCGCTGGATAGCGCCCAATTGGGCGTCGTGCTCAAGGAAGTCCTTTGGGATGGCATTCTGCAGGCCCTTGGCTTGAATACACTCTTCATCGTAGATATCCATGTCCAGGTAAGTCCCACGTTGCTTTGCTAGGGCTATGCCTTCGTCGTCGATCAACGTAGCGTGCTCGATAGATGCCACCCCAGCTCGAATCGCGTTTTTGATTCCCGTCGGTGAGTGAGCATGGGCCGCTACTTTCAATCCAAAGTGCGAGGCCTCATCCACCGCCGCCTGCAATTCTTCCGGCGTAAATTCATCCGACCGAGGATTGCTGTTGTGAGTAAGCACTGCGCCTGTAGACAAAACTTTGATCAGATCCACACGCTGGCTCACCAGGTCTCGGATCCGTTGTCTTACTTCCCACGGGCTATTGGCTTCACCATAGCGCAAATCCAACGGCAGTTTGATGTCGGGGGCGACCCCGGTCATGGCGCCGGCCCCGCCTGTAATCGTTATGTAGGCTCCAGCCACGTACATCCGTGGACCCACAATGTCGCCGCGCGCAATCGCATCCCGCATGGCTACGTCAGTCAAGGCACGGTACACTCCCACGTCCCTTACAGTAGTGAAACCCGACAACAACGCTTTTGCGGCGTTCGGGATTGCCTCGAAGGCGGATTCCACCGACGTTTTCGTTAGACTGGTGAGCGGATCCGCATTTGGCGGATCGGCCACGTGCGTATGGCAATCGATCAGGCCCGGCAAGACAGTCATGCTACTGAGATCGACAACTTTCGCCCCGGCTGGGATCGCGAGGCTTTTGCCCACAGCTTCGATCTTGCCGTCGCGAATAAGAATGTTTTGATCGCTCTGTACGGTGCCGCCGTCCGTGTCGACCACGCGCCCTGCTTTCACAAATACAACCTGGGCTGAGGCACTGGCTGGCCACAGCCACAAACACAACACCAAAAGTGCAACTTTTGTTCTCATGGCATTCACTTTGTGATCGCGATACATTTTCACATTTTGACGCTGGCCAGAAACTGCGGTGGTCTTCTAGCCTTGGTAGCCTGTTCGAAGCTATAGGCGAGCTTGAGCAGAGTCGGTTCGCTCCACGCCCGGCCAAAAAAAGAAATTCCGATCGGCATTCCGAACACGAATCCTGCGGGCACGTTGATGTTGGGATAACCCGCCACAGCAGCTGCGTTTGAACTGCCGCCCGAGGAGTGATCGCCGTTCGCCAAATCTGTAAGCCATGCCGGACCGCCGGTTGGCGCGAGAATCGCCTCCAGGTGAAACTTATCCATTACCCCATCGATTCCTTCGCGCCGCGAAAGTCGCCGATTCGCCTCTAACGCGTCCAGATATTCGTTGCTGGTCAAGGGGCCTTTGGCTGCGGCCTTAATAAAAAGGTCCTGGCCGAAATAGGGCATCTCCTTTTCTGCGTTGTGATCGTTGAACTCGATAACTTCCTTCAGGGAATGCACCTGGGATTCGGGCTCACGGCCCGCCAGGTAAATGTTAAGGTCGGCTTTCAGTTCGTACAGTAGGACGGTCAACTCGGTGTCATCAAATTTCCCATGAGATTCCAGGTCTGCCGGATCAACAATCACTGCCCCCTGTTTTTTGATCTCATCAATCACCTGCTCCATGAAGTGATCCACGGCATCGTTAAAGCCGAAATATTTTCTGGCCACGCCAATCCTTGCGCCCTTTAGCCCGTTAGGATCTAGGAATTTCGTGTAGTCAGTGGATGTTTTTCCGACGCTATCTCCCGTCGGGGCGTCACGGGGATCAACTCCTGCAAGCGCGGTTAACAGGATGGCCGCATCCCGCACGGTGCGCGTCATGGGACCGGCGGTATCCTGGCTATGCGCGATCGGAATGATGCCTGAACGGCTCACCAGGCCGAGCGTCGGCTTGATGCCGACAAGTCCGTTCGCAGAAGATGGACAAACCACCGATCCATCCGTCTCCGTGCCGATTGCTGCGGCGCAGAGGTTGGCTGCGACTGCCGCTCCCGAGCCGGAACTCGAGCCGCACGGGTTGCGATCAAGCACATACGGATTCTTCGTCTGTCCACCACGTCCGCTCCACCCGCTGCTGGAATGGCTGGAACGGATGTTTGCCCACTCGCTCAAATTGGTCTTGCCCAAAATGACGGCTCCGGCTTCTCGCAGCTTCTGCGCCACGAACGAATCTTTAGATGGACGCGATCCCAGCAATGCCAGCGAACCCGCAGTCGTCTGCATCTTGTCAGCGGTATCAATGTTGTCTTTGATCAGGACAGGAATGCCATGCAGCGGGCCGCGAGCCTTTTTTTCCTGCCGCTCTCGATCGAGACTCTCGGCGATCGAGTGAGCCTCAGGATTGATTTCGAGTACGCTGTTGACCGCTGGACCTCGGCGATCAATTTCCTCAATCCTAGCAAGGTATTTCTCTGTGATCGCGCGTGAACTGAATTTCCCAGAGCTCATTCCCGCTTGTAGGTCAGCAATCGTTACTTCATCCAATTCGAAAGGCCGCACCTGCGAAGCCGATGTCGAGCCATCAGTAAGTTCGCGAGCACCTGCAAGAGCCGGCAGGATCGCAGCGCCCACGCCGCCGAACAAACTCGTCTGCAAAAAGCGCCGCCGTGGCGGCATTTCAGAATTCACCGCTAGATTCTTCTTACGCAAATGTCATCCTTTCGTTCTGACCCGAGCCCGCAGTTGCGCAGGAATTATAGGCGATTGGTCAACTGCAGTCGGAAGAAGACGCCACGCTCAGAGGATGACCTCACTTTCTTCTTGGGTTTAGGGCTCAACACATATGTACGGCTTTCGCTTTTGGGTGGCGCACCGCTTCAGCGCCCTGGTCCCCTTCTGGTTGTAGCGTTGCGAGTTGAAGCGTGCAGTCGCCGCTTTCTTTTGTCTGCTGCTACCGTCCAAGACAGCAGCGTGTTCTTCCCAAATTCCATCAAAGTGTGTGCGCCTCCGAAGCTGTTACAATTTCACGTTTCTTGCATACAAATATGTCGATTTTTCTGGTCGGCTGCACCCTTTAAGGAGAGCTTGAATGTTTTCCCTCAAACGATGGATGACCTTATGGATAATCTGCAGCGCGTACTTTGCGCTGGGACAGGAAATGCAAGAAGGTCGGCTGATGCGATTCCCCGACATCTACAAGGACAAAATCGCATTCATGTACGGCGGCGATCTCTGGCTCGCGTCGAGCAATGGCGGCGTGGCTCGCCAGATCACCTCCCATGCCGGGCGCGAGCTCTTTCCTAAGTTTTCACCCGACGGCAAATGGATCGCCTTCACCGCTCAGTACGACGGCAATTTCAATGTCTACATTATTCCTTCCGATGGCGGACAGCCCAAACAACTCACGTTCTACCAGGGCAGCGCAACTCCGCTGAGCGACCGCATGGGAATTCATAACGAAGTCGTCACCTGGTTCCCAGATAGCAAACGCATCGTGTTCTTATCGCGCCGCGATGCTTCCAACGGTTGGATCAAACGTCTTTATAGTGTCAGCATCGAAGGCGGGTTGCCTGAGCCTTTTCCCATGGATCAAGGCGGCCTTGCTTCTTTCTCGCCCGATGGCACGCGCATTGCCTACAACCAGATCTTTCGCAACTTCCGCACCTGGAAGCGCTACACCGGAGGCTTGGCCCAGGACATCACCATTTATAATCTAAAAAATAATACGGTCGATGCCATGGTTCCACACACCGAATGGGTGGACACCTTCCCCATGTGGCATGGCAACACGATATATTTCAATTCTGATCGTGGCCCCGAGCACCACTTCAATCTGTACAGCTACGACCTCAACACAAAACAACTCGAGCAACTCACACACTTCAATGAGTTCGATGTAATGTGGCCCAGCCTCGGCCCCGAGGCCATCATCTTCGAAAACGCCGGCTATCTTTACACTTTCGATCTGCAATCGAAACAACCGAAGAAGTTGGCCATTTATCTGCCCGGCGAACGCGATGAGGCAATGAAGCACTGGATCAGTGTGAGCAAGAACATTACCGATTTCGACATTTCGCCGGAAGGAAAGCGGGCTGTGTTTGCAGCACGCGGCGACGTCTTTACTGCGCCGGCCAAGGAAGGCAGCATTCGCAATATCACCCGCACTTCAGGCATTCGAGAAAAATTGGTGTCCTGGTCGCCCGATGGGCGATGGGTCGCCTATATCTCCGACCGCACCGGCGAGGATGAAGTCTACATCGCTCCAAATGACGGTATGGGTAAGGAGCGGCAGATTACGAGCGGCTATCAAGGCTTCAAGTTCCAGCCCGTGTGGTCCTCTGACAGTAAAAAAATTGCCTGGGGCGACAAAGATACCTGCCTCTGGTATGCAGACATCACTGACAAGAGAGTAGTGGAAGTGGATCGCGGAAAGCACGGTGAGATCCAGAACTATTCCTGGTCTCCGGATAGCAAGTGGCTGGCTTATGACAAGAACGCAGACAATTTCTATTCCTTCGTGAATCTTTATTCCCTGGTAGATCGCAAAATTACCGCAGTCACCACCAGCATGACCAACAGCTTCGCTCCCATCTTCGACCCGGATGGGAAGTATCTCTACTTTCTTTCCGATCGTGACTTCAATGAGGTTTTGGGCAACATTGATTTCGAGTTTGCCAATCCCAAGACGACTCGCGTCTATATTGCGACTCTGCGTAAAGATGAACCTTCACCGGATGCCACCAAGCGACTAGACAACGCCAAACAGGTGTTACACGAAATTATGGGGATGCCTGATAAGGGAATCCCGGTAGAAGTGTTGGAGCACGCAAGGTGCGTAGCCGTTGTACCGCACATGGTCAAAGGCGGCTTGGTGTTCGGAGGTAAGGGAGGCAAAGGCGTAGCCACTTGCGCACGGCGAATGGCTGGAGTGCGCCCGCGTTCATCACGATTTCGGGCGGAAACTGGGGATTGCAGATCGGCGTACAAGCTGTGGACCTGGTAATGATCATTCAGAATGAAAAAGGGATGCAAAAGCTGCTCGAGAGTAATTTCCACGTTGGAGCGGACGCTTCGGCAGCAGCGGGTCCTGTTGGACGGCATGCCGAGGCCGGTACGGATTGGAAGATGGATACAGAGATCCTGACCTACTCCCGTGCCAAGGGTGTGTTCGCTGGGCTCACGTTGGAAGGTGCATCGATCCGCCAAGACGATGATTCCCGGCATGCAATTTATGGGCGCAAGATCACCACACGGGCTTTGCTGTTGGGCCAAGTACCGGTTCCGGCCGCAGCCCAGCCGTTCCTTGCGGAAGTTCGTGGAGCAAAAGCTCAAGCAGTAGCCGAAGGGAAAGAGGAGAAAGACAAAAAGTAGTGCTTCCGGAGACTCGATTTGCGGTTGTGTTGTCCAAGAGTAGTCGGATTGTTGTCGTAAAATCGCCTTTACACCACCTGAATCATCGAAATCACCTCGGCAGGGTTCGATGCGTTTTGATTCCCTAGAGGTTGTCGTCAACGAAGGGGGAAGAACGACGTCAAAGGAAGACCTTCGCCCCATTTTGGGTATTCTTCCCCCTCTAACTGGGGTGCGACTGACTGATCGCGGTAATGGCGACTCCTTTTTCTGAAGACGCAAAAGATTCGGCGGGTCGGATCTCACCCCGGCATGTCTTTGAGGCGAGGATTCGGATTCGTCTGCAGCGGGGCAATCAGAGACTTACCCTGCAGGGATGGGCGCGCGATCTCAGCGAAAGTTGCTCGCGCACTGGGAACAGAGTACGGATTTCAGTTCACGGCATTGAGCGCTGAGCAACGCAAGCGGATTCGGGCTGCGCTGAAAGCTCACCCGGTGATTCCTTATCACGGCAAGGGGCAATGACTACTACCGGTCCCGCGGGCGTCTGAGATCAGGACTTAGATTCTGTGTCCAGTTTTTCGAGATACTGCTGCAAACGTTCCTGGCTTTGCATATCCAGGCCGGTAAAGTCGATCCCCATGCCTACGCCGCCATCACAAGCCCGAACGATAGCCGTCGTGTCGACTCTCTCGGATTCGATCCAGAAGCAAATGCTTAATTCCGTGCCGCGAGGCAGCGGAAGCAGCGTCTCTATATAACAGCCGCGGCCACTAACGTCTGTCGCGTTGGTCTGCATGCGGGAACCGCCGCGCTTGTCGCGCAATTCCAGAGGAAAACGAAGCTTGAGGCGTTCAAATCTTCTGTAATTTTTAGACGAGTCTTTAGCGACAGGAGGTGGCGGTGTTTCCGCCTGTGTCAGTTCCTTTGTCCAGGGGCATGGCTGCCCGTCGACTAGGCGCACTCCAGCTTGGATTTTATAAACATAGCCAGCATCAATTACCCAAACCACGCGAAATCGTGCTTTCGTGGCGCCCAATTGCACGCCAATGACATCGCCCGGTGTCAGTTGATGCTCGATTCCTGAGAGCTTCGCGCCTTGACTGCTGATGTCGTGAGCCTCGGCACTTTGAAAGAAGGGACGGCTATTGGCACCCATGCCCCACATTCGTATGAGGAGGTTAGTCGCGACGCGTGGTTCCCGCTTTTGTTCCATGCCGAAGCGAACGCTGAAACGAACTGCCTAGTTCGTATTTGCAAATTTTGCGAAAAGATTACTCGGTTCTCCTCCGCTACCTCTCCTCGGGATCTCTCGCCTGGCCTTTCAGTCGCTGCTCTTTATCATCCAACATTTGATTGATCTGCCGGACAAGTTCCAGCAGGCGGTCAGAG
>WNGH01008964.1_pt1 | contig 16220 bp, 13 predicted proteins | sample 5400631 | NCBI WGS metagenome assembly WNGH01 (sample SAMN13153373, study PRJNA577476) | soil metagenome | isolation source: 115 cm soil or saprolite under Garry oak tree replicate 1 | place: USA:California | collected 2016-06-15
TCGAGTTAATGCCGTCTGTCCGGGAGTCATCAATACGCCGATGGTAGAGCGGCTCTTTAGCGGCCAACCCCATTGGGGAGAGGCGGTTCAGGCCATGGAGCCGGTAGCGAGAATGGGAAAGCCCGAGGAGATTGCTGAGGCGGTGGTCTGGCTCTGTTCGGATGCGGCTTCCTTTGTCACCGGGTTAGCGATGGCTGTGGATGGGGGGATGATGGCGCAATAACAGGGATGAGGACTAAGTGATGAGGACTGAGTGGGGAGAAGACTGCATAAAAGCTGTCGGCGGTAACAGTTTTCTCCATGGAGCCCTTAGGATGTTCGAGAGGATAGCCTAAAGTTCTGATAAATTTTCATCTGTCAACTGTTCCCTAGCAGTCCCCCAGCATTGCCTCCGCTTCCGGAAGGTGTAGCGTCGGCTTCTCGCCGGCAAGATGCCGGCGCTACTTAGAATGCCTAACAAAACGAGACCAATGCCCCAGGGCGAGGATGATGGGTGCCCGCCTACGCGGGCACGACGGGGGTTTCGTCATTCCCGCGAAAGCGGGAATCCAGACAAAGAGGCGTTTTGTTAGGGGCTCTTAACACGCTTCTGATACGCCCACCCTTTGCGCTCATCTTCTGTACGCCGCTCCGGACCTCCCAACGATTCGATATAGTAGACTAGATCCCACACCTCTGCTTCGTCCAGGATAAATTGGTACGCAGGCATTGGCGTTCCATCAAACCCCGTGAGAATGGTTCGGAATAGATCTTGTGGGGTAGGGCCGCTTTTGAGCGGCCGCTGCGTCAAATCCGCCGGCTTCACCGAGAGGTCCTGGGCGGACGGGCCATCTCCCTTGCCACTCTGTCCATGACACTGGAAACACTCGGCCTTCTGGTACACTTCCCGCCCATGGGCGACCCGTTCAGGGGTCCGAGCAGGAGGTGGGGAAATCGCGATGGGTTGACGGCGGGTTGCTTTAGCAAAGCGCTCAGAGAAGCCTTTGATATATTCGACGACTGCCTGAATTTCAGCATCTGAAAGGTAGTCCTGCGGGACCATGGCCGTTCCCGGCATTCCTTGCTTGATGCTGCGGACTAGGTCTGCATCCGTCGGGAGAGAGCCGCTCGGAGTGGACTTTAATTTATACTCCCCTTTGCTGAAGTTTCGCGGCTTCGTCTCGAACTGGGAAGCCACCTCTCCTTGACCATCCCCCGTGAGACCATGGCAGATCGCGCAGTTGGCTTCGTAGACTGTTCGTCCGAGCGGCTCCCCTGCTCCGTTCAGGGAGGGAGCCGCTACGCTGCCATAGGTTGCTACGCAGAGCAACCCAACGACGGTGAGGAACCTCCCCATTTACGGCAATACGACCAATTGTCCGGCGACATGGGGGGGATGCAACTGACAGTCGATAGGAAAGATGCCGGCTTTATCGGCCGTAAACTCTACGGTCTCAGCCTGTCCTCCCGGGACCACTTTCTCGATCTTGTAATCGGCGATACGATAGCCGTGTTCTTGGTCCAACTTATTAATCAACTTCACCTTGACCGTATCCCCTTTGTTCACAACCAATGATGGGGGCTCCCAGACCTTGACGCCTTGAGGGGTTTCGATGTTCACGACGGTGAACTCTCTGGTTGACTCGGCGTATCCTACTCCAGGCAGCACGGCTGCCAGCAGGCCAAGGGTGGTCGCTGCCACAACGCTGGGGATCAAGAGTCTTGACATAGCTTTCCTCCTCACTTGCCTTTCTCTTGCAGAAGTCGTTACTGCTTGCTTCCTGGGATCTCTTTTTCCTGAACTCGTTCTCGTTCCAAATCCAGCTCGGACTTGATCCCGAGCCTATGCAATGCGTCATTTGCTTCTTCCAGAGATGTACTGGTGGCCACCGCCTGAGCTGGCCGCGACAGGGTGTGGAACAGCACCGAGGCGGAGAGGTAGAAGGTCAGGGTCGTCAGCGGGGTTAGTCGAACCTTCCGTTCATCATAACGGATGCTGCCCTCACCCCAGGCCCCTCGGGCGCAACGCAGCGGAATCGCGCTGGCTTCGGTCGGCACCTTCTCGACCACGTCTTCTAACTCGCTCACTACTGGCGGGGTCAGCGCCCAGGCGCCAAGCAGCCCCCCTGCCTCGGCCACCCGCGCCAGAGCACGTTCGATCTCGCTGGTGGTCAGCTCGCCATCACTGCCGTAGCCGAAGACTCCCCATAGGGTGGCATGCCCACGCTGTTCCATTGCAGTGAAAGCAGCCAACATCACCGAGTCAGCCAGCGGGCTACGCAGCCCTGGTTCTCCTCCGTGCGCCAGGGAATCGCCGCCGACGTCAATGCCAACGAGCAGGTCAGTTCCCAGGGCGGTAATGGCAGCCTCCAGTCCAGCGACGGTCCCGGCCACCCCACCGTTGATATCGATGTGCAGGACCTCCCAGCCGTACAGCGCCGCCATCTCGGTCTCGGTAAAGCGCACGCCGTAGTGGGTGCGGGTGTTACCGTTGACCATCCAGGCGCGTGGATGGAGGACGCGGGTATTTTCGATTTCTCCCAGGCTACGCGGGCCGGGAACCGGATCGTAGACAAACCGCTCCCAGGATAGGCCGCCCAGGTGAAAGCGTAAACCGCAGAACTCCAGAAACCGCGCGCTGGCCAGCGATGACCAGTGCCTGCGAGCTGCTGCGAATCAAAGCCTCTAGCGACATTGGCAAAGTATTCATGCAAAACTCGTTTTCCGTGCAACAGTGGGCAGCGAGAGAGGATAAATGAAAATGTGAGGTATTACTTGCACAACAAACGGATTCTTTCGTCCGTGCCCGATGATGGCAAATAATTCTCAAGCATCGGTCTCAGTCTCTGATATACACCAAAGTCCCGACTGGCGCGAAAGCGTCGAGTTCCTGCACGTCGGGGTTGAACAGGGAAATACACCCCAGGGTCCAGTTAATGCCGGCGCGGTTGAATGCCTCTCGGTCCGTCCCGTGAATACCAATCGCGCCGCCAATACCGGCGTAGCCGTCCCCCCGTCTTGGCACAGCGCCAGCCGAGACGTTCTGCCAGTAGTAGCGGATATCTTGCTCGGTAGGGTAATCGAGTAGCATAAAGCGGGTCCAGCGCTTGTGGTAATCTTTGTCGATGATCATGTACAGGCCGGTCGGCGTGCGCTGGTCGCCTTCGTAGAGCTTCTTGCCCGGCTGACGACCGATGACCACAGGATAGCTACGGGTCAGGCGGCCATACCGATATAGGTTTAACGTCCGGCACCCTTTGTCAACCACGATCAGAACCGGCTCCTCACTGGCCCAGGGCAAGACTGCTTCACTATCGATCCTGAGCTTGGGGGTAGCAGAAAGAGGAGAGGGGAGAGGGGGAGGGGTCAGCACGAATTGTGGCAGGGGCTGAACGGTACAGCCCGCGAGTAAAAAGGGTAGGAGTAGTCCCCTTAGTATGAACCTTGGCAGCACGAAACCTTATTATTGAGAAAAACACGGCCGGGCGCAACTTCGGGCGTGCGGCCTTGCTCGGGGTTGGGCAAGCAGATTAATATGCGAGTGGGAACCGCGTTGTGGTGAGAGAATCCGCAATTGGTATTTTTGACTCAGGGATTGGTGGGCTCACTGTGCTGCAGCAGGTCGCCCGCTTGCTACCGCGCGAAGTGTTGGTCTACCTTGGCGACACTGCCCGCTCTCCCTATGGCACCAAGTCTCCCGAGGTCGTGACCCGCTATGCCTGCGAGAACACCGACTTTCTCATGGCGCGGGGCTTGAAGATGCTGGTCGTGGCCTGCAACACAGCCTCGGCTGTCGCCTTGGAGGTGTTGCGCGAACGCTACCAGATGCCGGTGGTGGGCGTCATCGAGCCTGGTGCCCAGGAGGCTGTGCGCCGCAGTACAAACCGGCGCATCGGGGTCATCGGCACTGAAGCCACGATTGCCAGCGGAGCCTACACCCAGGCGTTGCGCGCCCTGGATCCCAACATTGAGGTCTACACCCGCGCCTGCCCCTTGTTCGTCCCTCTGGTCGAAGAGGGATGGGTTGATAACGAGGTGGCGCGCGCTACCATCGCTATTTATCTGGGCAGCCTCAAGCACAGTGGTATCGACACGCTCATTTTGGGCTGTACGCACTATCCGCTCCTCAAAAACAGCCTTGCCGAGTTCCTCGGGCCAGAGGTGTGCCTCATCGACTCAGCCGAGGAGACTGCCAAGGTGGTGCGGGGGACTCTGTCCAGCTATGGACTGGCGCGGCGCAAGGGCAGTGGAGGGGCAAGTTTTTTTGTGACGGATATTCCTGATCGCTTCGTCAAGGTCGGCGCGCGCTTCCTCGGCCAGCAGGTCGAGTCAGCGGTGCGGGTCGAGCGCTAAGATCAGTAATGAGTAATGAGTAATGAGGACTGAGTAAAGAATTCGGAAGCCAGAATACAGAATCAGGAATGCCTAATCCGCAATCCGCATTGCCGGCGACTCAGTCCTCAGTTCTTACTGCTTTTGCCATGACGTGGTAGAATGCCGGACACGTCACAACGGCAACTGTCGCGTCTTTCCTTGCCAATCCACGAACCGTAGGTGAAACGACCATGTTGACTACCCTGCTTCACAAGGTCTTCGGCAGCAAAAACGACCGGGAGCTGAAGAAGCTGCGCCCGCTGGTAGCGGAGATCAACCGCTTCGAGCCCGACTTTGCCAGCCTCAGCCCTGAGGCTCTGCGGGCCAAGACCGACGAGTTCAAGAGTCGTATCCAGGAGGCCACCGGCGACGTGCGTACCCGCCTGGAAGCCGTGCGAGCGCGGGCCTTGAGCGATGAGAACCGAGAGGAGCGTGAACAGCTCAAAGAAGAAGGGGACAAGCTGGAAACCGAGCTGCGCCAAGCCGAGGCTGCGGTCCTCGACGCGCTGTTGCCGCAGGCGTTCGCCGCGGTACGCGAGGCCTCACGCCGGACCACCGGCATGCGTCACTTCGACTGCCAGCTCCTCGGCGGCGCCGTGCTCCATCAAGGGAAGATTGCCGAGATGAAGACTGGCGAAGGCAAGACCCTGGTTGCGACCCTGCCGCTCTATTTGAACGCGCTGCTCGGCCGTGGCGCGCACCTGGTCACGGTGAACGACTACCTCGCCCGGCGTGACGTGCAGTGGATGGGACCAATCTACCACGCCCTGGGGCTGTCGGTGGCCTCGATCGTTCACGAGACCAGCTTCCTCTTTGACCCTACCTACCTGGTCAAAGACTACCGCTCTCTCAACTTGCGGCCCATTAGCCGCAAAGAGGCCTACGCGGCGGACATCACCTACGGCACCAACAACGAATTTGGCTTCGACTACCTGCGCGACAACATGAAGTTCAGCCTCGACGACTATGCACAACGGGAACTGCACTTTGCCATTGTTGATGAAGTGGACAACATTCTGGTAGACGAAGCGCGCACGCCTCTCATTATTTCCGGGCCGGCCGAAGAATCCACGGAAAAGTACTATACCATCGATCGGGTCATCCCGCGCTTGCAGAAAGAGATAGACTACGCGGTAGACGAGAAGCTGCGCACAGCGGCCCTCACGGAAGAGGGTGTGGCCAAGGTCGAGCGCCTGCTAGGGATCAAAAACCTCTACGACCCTGCCGAGATCGGCACCCTCCACCACGTTAACCAGGCGCTCAAAGCGTATACCCTATTCAAGCGCGATGTGGATTATGTAGTCAAGGACGGGGAGGTTCTCATTGTTGACGAGTTCACTGGCCGGCTCATGCCCGGCCGGCGCTGGTCTGACGGTCTCCACCAGGCAGTTGAGGCCAAAGAGAAGGTCCGCATCCGCGAGGAAAACCAGACCCTGGCCACTATCACGATTCAGAACTACTTCCGCATGTACAAAAAACTGGCGGGCATGACCGGCACCGCCGATACCGAGGCCGTAGAGTTCAAGAAGATCTATAATCTCGACGTGGTGGTGATCCCACCCAATAAGCCGATGATCCGCCTCGACCACCCGGACGTGGTCTACAAGAGCGAGCGGGAGAAGTTCAACGCGGTGATCGACGATATTACCGAGTGCCACAGCCACGGCCAGCCAGTACTGGTCGGTACTATCTCCGTCGAGAAGTCCGAACACCTCAGCAAATTGCTCAAACGCAAGGGCATCAAGCACAGCGTGCTCAATGCGGTGAACCACGAGGCCGAAGCTAACATCATCGCCCAAGCCGGCCGTTTCGGCGCCGTGACCATCGCCACGAATATGGCCGGTCGTGGCACGGACATCCTGCTGGGCGGGAACCCGGAGTTCCTGGCCCGCGCCGAGATCGAGAAACGGTGGCTCAGCAGCAAGGCTGGCTCCACGGCGTCTTCTGCCCAGGCGGGCAAGAGCTACGAAGAGAGCCTGGAGGAACTACGGGCTGAATACAACGAAGCCGTGAGCCGCGCCCGGCAGCAGTACGAGCAGGAGTGGTTGCCGTGCGAAGAAGCGCGGAATGCCGCCCTCAAGCGACTGACCGAGACCTACCGCCCATTCTTACACGCTTCCTGGCAGAAAGCCCGGGCCGAGTACAAGGATCTCGCCGCCCGTCTCGATTCCGCCGACGGCGGAGCGGGGGATTCGTCCCTCTTAGAGCAGTACACCCGTGCCTGTGTTGCCTACGAACATGCCCTGAGCGAGTACGATAAGGTGATCGGCCCGTCGCTCAGCGAAGACCAACAGCAGGAGTACGAGGCTGTGCGTGCCGAGTACGCTACGATGCTCGATGGTGGCGGTGCCACCGTTCCGGCCGAGCGGGTGCAGGTCGTGCGCGGCCGCTATGAGCGGCTGCTGGGTGACTACAGTCGGGCGATTGGACGGGTCGCGCGGAGCGGCGCTACGAGGAGAAGCACAAGCCCTACGAAGCCGCGGTCGCCGCAGCGGAGCGCGTCTATGAAGAAAAGCGGCGCGAGCGGGTCAAAGTCGTGGAAGAGGTGCGTGAACAATTTGAGAAAGCCCCCGATCTCTACCAGCAACACTTTCATGAAGTATTGGAGAAATACCAGCAAACCTGCGCCGGAGAACACGAGCAAGTCGTTGCCGCGGGTGGCCTCTACATTCTGGGCACCGAACGGCACGAGGCCCGGCGTATCGACAACCAATTGCGCGGCCGCGCCGGCCGCCAGGGGGATCCCGGGACCTCGCGTTTTTACTTGTCTCTGGAAGACGACCTGCTCCGCATCTTCGGGGCCGAGCGCATCCAGAAGATTATGGACCGCTTGGGTATGGAGGAGGGAGAGCCGATCGAGCATGGCCTGGTGACCCGCGCGATCGAAAACGCGCAGAAGCGGGTCGAGGCGCACAACTTCGACATCCGCAAACACCTACTGGAATATGACGATGTGATGAACAAACAGCGTGAGGTGATCTACCAGCAGCGCCGCGGCTTCCTCGCTGGGGAGAACCTGAAGAGTGAAGTCCTCGAGATGATCGAGGAGTTGACCGAGCAAACCGTTGCCGTCTATGCCAATAAAGAGGTGTTTGCTGAGGAGTGGGACTGGAAAGGCCTGAATGACACCTTGTTCCGCCAGTTCAACTTTCGTCTGAGCGTGACTGAGGACGAACGGAAAGACTTCACCCCGGAGACGCTCGCCGACTTGGTGCGAGAAAAAGCCTTGCAGGTGTACGACGAGAAAGAACATACGTTTACTCCGCCCGTGCTCCGCTATCTGGAGAAGATGATTCTGCTGCAGGCTATGGACGGGTTGTGGAAGGATCACCTCTTGTCCATGGACCACCTCAAGGAGGGCATTGGTCTACGCGGCTACGGGCAAAAGAACCCTCTGCAGGAGTATCAGAAAGAAGCCTTTTCCATGTTTGAAGAGCTCTTGCAGCGGATGCAAGAAGACGTGGTCGAGAAGCTCTTCACCGTGCAGATCGCCCGCCAGGAAGATGCGCAACGCATCGATCCCCGCCGCGCTCCGCAGCGGCAGGTGCTGATGAGTCACGGGGGGGCCGCGGCGCAGGCACAGCCCGCGCAGATCAAACGTGACGCGCCCAAAGTAGGGCGTAACGAGCCGTGTCCGTGCGGCAGCGGCAAGAAATACAAGAAGTGCCACGGCGCGTGATCAGTCTAGAGTCTAGAGTCTGTCAGTCTAGAGTCTAGAGTCTGTCAGTCTAGCAGGGTGCTGAAAAAGTGGTGTTCGTGCTTCGACGAGCTCAGCACGAACGGACAATTCTCAATGTTTTTAAGACCTCCTCCGTTCACCCTGAGCCTGTCGAAGGGTGAACGGGGGGTTTTTCAGCAGCCTGCTAGAGTCAAAAAGAGGGAGGGAGAATGCGGATAAAAGTAGAGAGGCGGCCCGTAGTGGTGCCGGGGTTCCAGTTTGCCGGTGTGGCCTGCGGTATCAAAGCGAGCGGCAAAAAGGATCTCGCGCTCGTGGTCTCGGACGTGCCAGCGACCGCGGTGGCGGCTTTTACCACAAACAAGGTGAAGGCCGCTCCTGTGCTGGTCGGCCAGGAGCGGGTCAAAGCGGGCCGTCTCCAGGCGATTGTCGTTAACAGCGGTAATGCCAACGCCTCGACCGGACAGCTGGGGCTGCGTCTGGCGCTGGACTCCTGCGCGTTGGTTGGTCGTACGCTGGGAACAGACGAGAAACTGGTGTTGCCCTCCTCGACCGGTAAGATCGGTGTACTGCCGCCCTGGGACAAGATGCAGGCCGGTATTCTCGCCGCCTGTGGTGTCCTCTCCTCCCGAGGTTTCTGGAACGCTCTGGACGGCATCATGACCACGGATGCCTTCCCTAAGGCCGCGATCCGGCACGTGACGGTTGATGGGAAACCGGTCACCGTCGCTGGCATGGCCAAGGGTGCGGGCATGATCAACCCCAACATGGCGACGCTGCTCTGCTATGTCCTGACCAATGCGCGGGTCGAGCGGACTGCCCTGCGGCAGGTCCTCGATCAAACCCTGGCTGAGTCGTTCAACGCCATTTCTGTAGACGGGGACACCAGCACGAACGATACCGTGCTACTGCTGGCCAACGGCGTGGCCGGTAACCGAGAGCTCAGGGCCGTAGGTAAAGATTTCCGAACTTTCAGAACTGCAGTCGGAGAGGTCCTGCGCGACTTAGCCCGTCTGGTAGTGAAGGACGGGGAAGGGGCGACCCGTGTGGTGGACATACTCGTGCGCGGTGCGCAGAACTCGGTCGAAGCCGAGAAGGTCGCTCGCGCGGTGGCTTACTCGCCTTTAGTAAAGACCGCCTTCTTCGGCGGTGACCCGAACTGGGGCCGGATTGCTTGCGCCGTGGGGTATGCTGGCGCGGCGGTGAACCCGAACAAGTTGGACATCTCTATTGGCGACGTCCCGATCGGCCGCAAGGGGATGAGTACCGGGGCAATAAACGAAAAGCAGGCGGCTGTGGTGATGCAACAGCCCGAGTTCTCGGTGACCATCGCCCTCCACCTGGGCCGTGGCAGCGCACACGTGGTGACCTCTGACCTGTCAGTGGGATACGTGCGCTTCAACTCGGCGTATTCGACCTGAGCAGGTTCGCTGCCGGAGTGTCGCCCCTGGAGCGGTTCGGGCCGCACGGCTGGGGGTCGCGAACCGCTACTGCCTTTCTTGCTGTCTTTTTTGTCTATGAGACTTGACACTTTCCCGTCTCTCGGTTGTGGGCTTCTAAGTCTTCGCACTGCTTAGCAAATCGGGTTTTCTCCTCTGGCTGTCGGGATGTGTCCTGTACAGCTCTCCATAACACTTTCATAACAATTTGCAGAAATGGGGGACCTCCTGCTGTAAGAGCGTGCAGATGGGCGCTCCTATTCCTGTCGCCCCGCCCCTTTATTGTTTTCCCTGTGGCAAAAGCTCTGTAGTGAAAAATGCCCGGAAAGCTACACACTTTGGAGCATTTTTGCCCTGTTTTTGTCTACAAAAAAATAGCCCGCCCCTACTCGGACAGAAAAATTTGCTGATTTTTCCGGGAGATAGCATGCCTGCGCTGTTTCTTTCCTATCTGGCACCTGATTTGCACAATGCTCCCTACAGTGGGAAATTCACGGTCAATAAACTTTTCTTAGGCGGGTGGTGAAAACAATGGTGCAATGCGAAATGGGACAGTGGTATGTGGCGTACTCTAAGCCTCGTAAGGAGGATGTGGCCCAATTCCATTTGCTGCGAAAAGGGGTGGAGGTTTTTTTCCCGCGCTTGCTCTTAGCGCAGTCTCTACCGAAGCACAGACAGCTCGTCCCTCTGTTCCCCAACTACCTCTTTGTCAAGATTCAGGAGCCCGAGGAGTTTGGCTATGTGCGCTGGTCGCCCGGGGTGAACTGCCTGGTCAGTTTTAACGGCACTCCCGCGCCTGTCGATGAGGCTATTGTCATGTTCCTCAAAGAGCGGGCGACTCCAGAAGGTATTCTCGTGGCACGCTCAACCCTGAAGGTCGGGCAAGAGGTGCAGATTATCAAAGGGCACTTTAGCGGGCTTGTCGGTGTCATCCAGAACCCCCCCGATGCCAAAGGACGAGTTAGGGTCCTCATGCAGCTCCTCAGTCGCCAGGTCAAGGTCGATGTGCCCGTGCATTTTGTCGAGAGTCGCTGGGTCATGGCTGGTCAAGAGGGACAGAAGCTCGCCTCTTGATTAGTCTAGAGTCTGTGAGTCTGGAGTCAAAACAAGGCTTGCTTTCCTCAGCATAGTAGTCTGGATGAAGCCCTTCGACTGCACTCAGGGCAGGCTCCGCGGAATCCAGGACGCGAGATGGAGGGGCCCCGGATTTCAGCCGGGCTACGACACTCCTCGCCCGGTCTCTCTTACCAGTTTCCGACCACCAGCAGATCGTCCTTCCGGCCACAAAGCCCTAGTGGTCTATCAACATAAAATAGACGGCAGCACAGTAGCCCGGATGAAGCGACCTGCTCATCTTTATACACAAGTATCGTAAGTCCTTGAAATCATTGAGGTGAGGTTTCTGTAGCACCCCTAGTATTTTCAATGACTTACAGAGATGTGTATAAGACCCAGAGCGATCTGGCACCCTGGCGCTCTGCTCTGCTTGTCCCGAGCTTAGGGCAGATTGGAAAATCCGCCCGATCGGGCAAAAGTGCCCAAAATACTAAAAAATATAACGGCTTAGGTAATTATCCGGTATGTTGAGCTTTCTATATAGCAGTAATGCCCGATTCATACGGCGACCCAGCCCCTGGGTTGGGGCCAAGACAAGACAAATCCGCTGATTTTTCCATAAGATAGCGATTTCTCCGGACGCTCTCCCAGTCTGGCATCCGACTTGCACTCTCTCACCCGCAGGCGGACCAGCCCCAAGTCCCTCTCAAGGGGACCTGGGGGCACTACATGTGGTTGAGGATGAGGGCGCAGAGGTCGCAGCTCTCAGGATTTAAGGGTTGGAGAGACTCGACCGGCTGACGTGTGCATATCCAGGAAAACAGGGTCACGGACCCTGAATGGCGGAGCCCTGTCCCCCAGATGGCGGAAGTGGTTCCGTTCAACGCCCCTTGCAACTGCCCATCTATGACAGGATGTCGGCAGGCCACAGCTGGGGCAACCCTCCTTTAATTTCAATTTGACAACGGGCAAAAATACTAACCGGACTGCCCAGGGCATAACTGGTCGCACCTTGGGTGCGTTGCTCTGGATGTTCACGGGCTCTGGGGTGCAGGCCATTTTACAGTGGCTGGTGCTGATTGTACTGGCACGCCTGCTGACTCCGGCGGATTTCGGGCTCGTCTCTGCAGCGCTGGTGGTGGTCGGACTGTCTCAGAACCTCTCTCAGCTCGGGGTCGGCCCAGCCGTGGTCCAGATCCCGCAGCTCGAAGCCCGACATCTGCGCACCGGCTTCACCATGTCCGTGCTTTTCGGCTTCCTGCTGGCAGGGCTCATTTGGCTGCTGAGTCCCTACATCGCTGACTTCTTCCGTATGCAGGAACTGACCCCTGTCCTGCGCGCGCTCAGCTGGATTTTTCCTTTTTCCGGCTCCTCGGTGATGGCGGAATCCCTGCTGCAACGCGAACTCCACTTCCGTTGGCTCTCGGGAATACAGGTGGTGTCGTATGCCGTGGGGTATGGGGTTGTGGGGGTGAGTCTGGCCTTTCTGGGGTTCGGGGTCTGGGCCTTGGTGAGCGCCAACTTGGCGCAAACGCTGGTCAAAAGTACCATCCTCCTAATTGTTCAGCCGTGTCCGAAGCGGCCGCAAATTGAGCGGGGTGCCTTCAGGGAGCTGATGTATTTTGGCGGCGGGTTTACGCTCGCGCGTATCAGCAACTACGTGGCGCTTCAAGGCGATAACCTGGTCGTGGGCCGTTGGCTTGGCGCAGCGGCGCTGGGGCTGTATGGACGCGCGTATCAATTGATGGTGTTACCCGCTACGCTCTTTGGTCAAGTCCTCGACAGTGTCCTCTTCCCCGCAATGGCCAAGGTGCAGGACGAGCCGGAACGCTTAGCCACCGCATACCGGCGCGGCGTGGCCCTGCTCGGGCTGCTTATCCTGCCAACGAGCGCAGCTACATTTATGTTAGCGCCGGAGCTCATCCAAGTGTTTCTGGGGCCGGCGTGGCGAGATGCCGTTGTGCCGTTCCAAATTCTGACGGTCGGCATGCTCTTTCGCACCAGCTATAAAATGAGCGATTCTCTGGCGCGGGCAACGGGGGCCGTCTATCGCCGAGCCTGGCGGCAGGGCGTGTATGCGGCGCTGGTCGTGGGAGGCGCGTGGATCGGGCAGCGCTGGGGCATTACTGGCGTGTCGTACGGAGTGCTGGGTGCCATAACCGTGAACTTCTTCCTCATGGCTGAGCTTAGCTTACGCTTAACCGCAATGACCTGGAAAAGTTTGCTCGAGGTGCATTATCCGGCCCTCTCTTTGACTGCCATCGTTTGCCTGGAGGTGTGGGGGGTCGCGCTGTTGACAAAAACTCTGGCCCTGCCCGCAATCGTACTCCTCAGCGCCTCCGGGCTCGTTGTTGCTAGTAGCCTCCTTGTCCTGTTGCTCCTCACGCCGAAATTTGTTTTGGGGCGCGATGGCGTATGGATGCTGAAGATGCTCAATAGTCTGTACTCTACCTGGAGACCTGTTGAGGCCGCCAGCAGCAGGGTAGAAACCCTCTCACTGCCATAACCGTCTGGGAAAGTCGCCACTTATCATGATGGCTTCGTTAGTCGCGTTCCTGACTGATCTTCAGTCTCTTCAGTGTATTCATTGGAAGAGCAACAACCATCTGGCCGCTGCCTTAGCAGGCGAGACAGACCTGGATTTGTTGGTCGCCCAAGAGGATGCGCAACAGTTCCGCCAGCTCGCCCTGCAGTACGGCTTCAAGGTGGTCATTTCTCCGCCGGCCAAGCAATTCCCTGGCGTGGAAGACTATCTCGGGTTCGACCTCGCCACTGGCCGGTTATCCCACCTGCACGTCTACTATCGCCTCGTGCTAGGTAAGCCCTTCGTGAAGAATCACCGTCTCCCGCTGGAAGACGCGCTGCTGGCCTCGGCCCGGCGCCACCAGTCCGAGCGCGTGATGATTCCCACGCCGGAGTGGGAACTCGTCGTCCTCGTGGCGCGTATCCTGCTCAAAACCGGCATCCGCGATTTGTTGCGCCCCGTACTGGACCCTGCCCCGCTGCCAAAGTTCTTGCAGGCCGAACTCGAATACCTCACGGCTCAAGTCCACCAGGAAGAATTGCAGGCTGTGTTGGCGGCGAACGGGGTGATCCCGAGCGAGGTGGTCCTGGCTTTCCTAGAGGCGTGGAAGACTGGCCGGTTGACGCCCCTGCGCTTGTTCCGCCTGCGGTCTAGACTGCGGCGCGCGTTGACCCCCTACCAGCGCTCGCCACGTTGGCAGACCACCGGACGCTATCTGGTTCGTGTGCTGCAAAGCCGCTGGCCGTGGGGCCACAAAGTCCGTAAGCGGATGGTTACCGGTGGTGTGACCATTGCTTTCGTCGGTGCCGACGGGGCGGGCAAGTCCACTATCATTGCAGATACGTGCCGCTGGTTGAGATGGAAGCTGGACGTACGGACCTTCTACATGGGGACCCAGCAGCCCTCGTGGATCTCACGCAGTGCGCAACTGCCTTTTCGTATCATGGCCCGCTTGCAGCGACTGTGTACGGCTCGGTTGGGTGAGAACCATGCGCTAACGCGAGCTATGGCGGCTATGCGCTATCCCCTCGAGTCGGTCCACGCTGTGGCGTTGGGCATCGACCGCTATCGTCGTTCCCGGCTTGGCCGTCACGCTGCCGACCAAGGAACGGTGGTCCTGTTTGATCGCTTCCCACTCCCAGAAGTCTACCAGGCCATGGATGGGCCACGTATTAACCCGTCCTGGGGGCCTTTCTGTGAGAAGTTGGCCCGGGTTGAGCGCCGTCTCTATCAGGCGATGGCACCCCCTGACTGTATCATCGTCCTGCAGGTCAGCCCGGAGGTTGCGCTCGCACGCAAGCCCGATCCAACGCCAGAGAAGGTGACTGCTAAGAGCACGGCTGTACGGAATCTCCAGGGGCACGGGACTGCGCGTATCACCCATGTGGACGCAGACGCCTCTTTGGCGCACGTATTGCTCCAGGTCAAACGTGCAGTGTGGAGCCTCTTATGATGATCGAGATCACTGGAGCCTCGGGGGCGGGCAAGAGTACGATTGCGGATCTCGTACAGGGTCTTTTACAGGAAAAAGGCGTCCAGGCCCTGCCTGTCGAAGAAGCCGGGCCGGCGATTTTACGCCGGCTGAAGCGGCGCGCTCCTTGGCGGAGGGTGAAGGCCTGGTATGGGCTGCGGTTTTTACTGGAGCATCCCGCGTTGGCGTGGACCGCGCTTGCGGCCCAGTGGGGCCGGCCTATTCCTTGGCACCATCGCCGCTTGGCCCTCCGCTGGTTTCTCCGGACTGGCGGATTGTATCGGTTCTTCCGCTGCCACTTGCAGCCAAACGAAGCCGTCGTGTTTGGTGAGGGACTCGTCCATCGCACTGTGTCCCTTTTTACCTCTGACCAAGAACCTCCCTCGGCTGAGGCAGTGGTGCGCTATGTGCAGCGTCTGCCCCGCTCCGATTTGCTGATTGTCCTGGAGGTTCCTCCAGCCGTCTGTGTGGAACGCTTAAAAGGGCGCGAACTGCCAGTACAGAGATTGCAAGGCTTAGGGGTAGAGGCCCTCTCCCCTTTTGTCGAGCACGCAGCAGAAGCAGTCACGATAGCTGGCAATGAGGCACGGCGAGATAACTGGCCGCTGCTTGTGATAGATAACACAGCCCCATTAGCCCAAGTCCAAGAAAAACTCCGAGCCTATTTCCTCAACCTCGCTACGTCCACGAATGGGGGCCGGCCAAAAAGCCCGCCTCTCAAACGCTGACCTCTTTGTACGACAATGACAAGTGTCATTATCTGTACGTATAATCGCGCAAAGAGTTTACAAAAAACCCTGCACAGTCTTGCCGCCATGACCCTTCCTGCGGATTGGCCCTGGGAAGTGATCGTGGTAGACAACAATTCCGGTGATGATACCAGAGCCGTAGTTGAGGGGTTTGCCCGGATCGCGCGATTCCCGCTGCGCTATGTTTTTGAGGGCAGGCAGGGGCTCTGTCAGGCGCGGAATACTGGCCTGACGGTGGCAAGGAGCGAGGTGATCGCCTTTACCGATGATGATGTCACGGTCGCCCCATGCTGGCTCCGGCACCTCACCGAGACCTTTGCTCAGTTTGACTGCCTGGGCGTTGCTGGAAGAATTGTCCCGGTGTGGACCTGCAAGAAGCCCGCATGGCTCGAGCTGGATGGTCCGCAGCGGCTCATGAGCGCGATTGTCAGCTTTGATCTGGGCGAAGAGCCCCGCGAAATCAAGACGCCACCCTTTGGCGCCAACATGGCCTTCAAAAAAATTGCCTTTGCAAAATACGGTCTTTTTCGCCCGGATTTAGATCGCAGCGGCAGCAACCTCCTGAGTGGCGGCGATACAGAATTCGGCAGAAGGCTGCTCCAAGGCCAAGAAAGACTCGTCTATGCGCCTCACGCCGTGGTCTATCACCCGGTAGAGCCGCAGCGGACGGAGAAGAAATATTTCCAACGCTGGTATTTCGACTACGGCAGATCTTCCATCAGATATCCTGGCATTCCAGCCAATGCCCCCTGCTACTTTGGCGTGCCGGCGTATTTATTTCGCCGCCTGTTCGCGAGTTTTTTGCAATGGGCCTTGACCCTGAATCTGCGCCAGCGGTTTCACCACAAATTACGACTCTACCAAGTCGCTGGCGCAATTGCTGAGTCGTACCGCCTCGCAAGGCAAGGGAAATAGATTCTCTAGTGTTTCCTCGCACTGAAGCTGAGGGATG
>WNGH01002949.1_pt1 | contig 16214 bp, 18 predicted proteins | sample 5400631 | NCBI WGS metagenome assembly WNGH01 (sample SAMN13153373, study PRJNA577476) | soil metagenome | isolation source: 115 cm soil or saprolite under Garry oak tree replicate 1 | place: USA:California | collected 2016-06-15
AACGAGGCGATCGTGCCCTCGCCCGAGAGCGTCACCACCTCCCACCCCCGCCGGCCGCACGCCGGGCAGAACTCCTTCGGCGGGATCGCCAGGGCGCCGCAGCCGGCGCAGCGCACGCCGGTCAGGCGGCCCTCGCGGGCCCCCGCGAAGAATTGGCTCAGCGTGACCGCCGTCTCAGTCACGCCCGAAGAGGCTCACGAGAACCGTGGCGGTGTTGCCGCCCAGCGTGTGCGCGAGACCGACCCTCGCGCCGTCGACCTGGCGCCGCTCGGCCTCGCCGCGCAGCTGCGTGACGATCTCGGCGACCTGGGCGGCGCCCGTCGCGCCGATCGGGTGGCCCTTGGCCTTCAGTCCCCCGGACGGATTCACGGGCACCTTGCCGCCGAGGCTCGTCCAACCGTTCTCGGCGGCCACGCCGCCGGCGCCGGGCTCGAAGAGGCCCAGCCCCTCGGTGGCGACGATCTCGGCGATCGTGAAGCAGTCGTGGAGCTCGACGACATCCACGTCGGCCGGGGAGAGGCCGGCCTGGCGGTACGCCGCGGCCGCGGCGCGCTCGGTCGCCGGCACGCGCGACAGATCACGCTTGTCGCCGATGAGCATCGAGTCCGACGCGGCCGCGGAGGCGAGGACCCAGATGGGGCGTCGCGCGCGGCGCGCGACCTCCTCCCCGGCGACAACGACGGCGGCGCCGCCGTCGGTGAACGGGCAGCAGTCGTAGAGCTTCAGCGGGTCGGCGACCTTCGCCGACTTCAGCACCTGCTCCAGCGTGATCTCCTTCTGGAACTGCGCCTTCGGATTCAGGGCGCCGTGCTTGTGGTTCTTCACGGCCACCGCCGCCATCTGCGCCTCCGTCGTGCCGTACTTGTGCATGTGCGCCCGCGCGACGAGCGCGAACACGCCGGGAAAGGTGAGGCCGAGCGGCTGCTCCCACGTCGCGTCGGACGCGTAGGCGAAGTACTCGGTGGACTCCTCTGTCGTGACGTTGAGAACGCGCTCGCCGCCGCCCACGAGGACGACGTCGGAGACGCCCGAGGCGACCTCCATCACCGCGTGGCGGAACGCCGCGTGCGACGAGGCGCACGCAGTCTCGAAGCGCGTCGTCGGCACGGTGGGGATGCCGAGGATCGACGCGGCCTGCGGCCCGGTGTGCAGCTGCTTCTCCGTCTCGCCGCCGACCACGTTGCCGTAGTAGAGCGCCTGCACGGCGGACGGCGGCAGCTCCGCATCGAGGAGCGCATCCGCGGCGGCCGCGGCGAAGAGCTCGCCCGACGAGCGCTCGTGCTTGCCGAACTTGGTGACGCCGACGCCGATCACCGCGACTCGCCGCATGCGGTCCTCCGGGGGGGTCGAGTGACTGCGAACCCATCATATCACCGCGCTGCGTCATTCCTGGTCCCCGCGATCCCGCGTGCTACGATGCTGCCCCCTCTATGCTGACGGAAGAGGCGCTCATCTTCCTCGCCGCGCTCGGCGCGTGCGGCCTCCTGGTGCTCGGCATCCTCGAGCTCGTGTGGCCGACGCGCTCGAAGCATCCCGCGCGCCCCCGCCCGGCGGCGCCGCCCCCGCCGCCGCCGTCGGCCCGCCATCGCTCGCCGCAGCGCGCGTGGACCCGCCACGCGCTCCGGCCCGGCGCCTCGCCGTACGTGGCGCGCGCCGGCGCCACGACCGGCGCGGCGCCCGTCCCCAGCCGTCCGGAGCCGGCCCGCGAGGACGTGGCGACCACCGTCGAGGCGTGTCTCGTCCTCTACAACGAGGCTCGCTACGACGAGGTCGTGGCGCGCGGCACGGTTGCGCTCAGCGACGGGCCGACCGGGGTGCGGCCCGCGGAGGACGCCGTCGGCACCGCGGCGCTCTGGTCGGTCGTCGGCCTCTCGAAGCAGGCGCTCGGCGACAACGACGGCGCGCGCGACGCCCTCGAGGCGGCAATCGTCGCCGCGACGGTCCAGGAGCGCCCGGCGTACCAGCGCCAGCTCGGCCGGCTCGCGACCGGCGTCGCCGAGGATCGACTCGCGCGGGCACGCGCGCTCGCGAGTCCCGACGCCGAGGAGCGGGTCACCCTCGTGCGCGAGGCCATCGCGTGGCTCCAACGCGGCCAGGCGGCGACGCCGGGGGACGCGACGCTCGGCGAGCTCGCGGCGGGCGCGCGGGAGGCGCTCTGGCCGGCGTACGAGCAGGTCGTGATGGGCCAGGCGCAGCGCCAGCGCTTCCGCGAGGCGCGGCGGCTGCTGCGCGAGGCGCTCGAGGATCCGGCGTTCCCGCCCGCGCGGAAGGACAAGTTCGAGGAGCTCGTCTCCGGGACGTTCAGCGGTGAGATCGGCCAGCTCACGGCGCAGGCGATCCGGTCGGTGCAGGAGGCGCGCGAGACGGAGGCGCTCGGCTCGCTCCAGCGCGCCGAGGAGCTCCTGGCGCGGGTTCACGACGAGGCGCTGCCGCCTAAGCGCCGCGAGGAAGTGGACCGGCGTCTCTGGTGGGGCTACAACCGCCTCGGCGCGCGGCGGGTCGAGTCGGGCGAGTTCGAGGACGCGATCGAGCCGCTCTTCCGCGCGCTGCGCCTGGCGCCCGTCGGCACCGAGCGCCACGCCGAGACGCGCGCCGCGCTCGTGCGCGCCTTCGAGGGGCTCGTCGACGCGCGCGCGCTCGAGATCCGGCAGCGCGCGGACGACGGCGACCGCGAGGCCGCGGTGGTCGAGACCGATCGCCTCTGGGCGCGGCTCACGGGCGCGCGCGTGCGCGGCCTCGAGGAGCACGATCTCGCGGTGGCATCCGCGATGGTGCGCCGCCTGTTCGACGAGCTCGGACTCACGCGCGAATGACCGACGCGCCGATCGCCCTCGGCGCCATGCTCGATCTGGCCGCCGAGCGGCACCCCGAGGCGGCCGCCGTCGTCTTCAAGGGGCGGCGGATCACCTACCGCGAGCTCCGGGAGCGCGCCGAGGCGTTCGCGCGCGGCCTCCTGGCGCTCGGCCTCGGCCCCGGCGATCACGTCGTTCTGTGGATGCCGAACTCGATCGAGTGGAACGTCGTCAACTTCGCGATCGCGAAGATCGGCGCCGTGACCGTCACGTGCAACCGCCGGTACAAGGCCTTCGAGGTCGAGTATCTCTTCGTCATGGCCTTCGTCATTCCGAGGTCGGGGGAGACACTCACGCCCGGCGAGGTCGTCGACTTCGGCCGCGGGCAGATCGCGAACTTCAAGGTGCCCAAGCACGTCGAGGTCGTGTCGGAATTCCCGCTGACGGGCTCGGGCAAGGTCCAGAAGTTCAAGCAGCGCGTCTGGGCGATCGACACCTACCGCTTCGCGGAGCCCAAGTAGCGGGGATATCGAGGGGTGCCACGGCTACGCCGGGGCGCCCCGAGCGCTGGGGGGATTGGGGGGCCATTTCGGGGCCCCCCATGTGGTGGTTACCCCTCGGTCGAGCGCCGCCGGATCTCTTCGAGGAGCGACTCGGGCACGCGGAAGAACGACTCGACGACCGCCGGGTCGAAGTGCGCGCCCGCGCACCGCTTGATCTCCGCCTTGGCCGCCTCGAAGGAGATCGCGCGCGAGTAGGGGCGGTCGAAGGTCATCGCGTCGAAGGCGTCGACGACGGCGAAGATCCGCGCGCCGAGCGGAATCGATTCGCCCGCGAGGCGGCGCGGGTAGCCCGAGCCGTCCCACTTCTCGTGGTGCGACCAGATGATCGGCACCGCCCCCCGGAGGAACGGGATGCCCTCGATGAGTCGCTTGCCGATCTCGGGGTGGGTCTTCATCGTCACCCACTCCTCGGCGGTCAGCGGGCCCGGCTTGAGCAGGATGCCGTCCGGGATGCCGATCTTGCCGATGTCGTGGAGGAGGACGCCGTGGCCGAGATCGCGGAGGTCGTGCTCCGGCACACCGTACTCGCGGGCGGTCGCCAGCGCGTAGCCGTGGACGCGCCGCGAGTGCGCCTCGGTACCGACGTCACGCGAGTCGAGCGCAGAGCCGAGCGCCTCGAGCGTCGTGCGGTACGTGTCCTCGAGCTCGCGGAACGCGGCGACGAGGTCGTGCGTCGCCTGCTCGACCCGCGCCTCGAGCATCTGCTGGTACTCGCGCCGCTCGATGAGCAGCTGCCGCCGCTCGAGCGCCCGGTCGGCGGCGATCAAGAGCTCTTCGACGTTCACCGGCTTCATGATGAAGTCGTAGGCGCCGAGCTTGAGGCTGTCGATCGCGGTCTTCACGTCGGCGGCGCCGGTCAGCACGATCACCGCGGCGTCCCCGTCCACCGCACGGATGAGCTGCAGCAGCTCGATGCCGCTCATGAGCGGCATCTTGAGATCGGTCACGACGAGCGGCGGCTTCCACTCCTTGAAGCCTTCGAGGCCGACGCGGCCGTCCTGCGCCAGCCGGCAGGTGTAGCCGGCGCTCAGGAAGATCTGGTGCAGGACCTCGCGGACCTGCCGGTCGTCGTCGACGATCAGGATGTCGCGCGGGGCCACGTCAGGTCACCCGCGCCGTCGGGCTGGTCGCGACGACGATGTTCTTGCCGGCGCGCTTGGCCGCGAGGAGCGCCTCGTCGGCGGCGCGGAAGAGGTCCTCGGCGGTCGCCGCCTCGTCCTCGGGCAGGCTGGCCACGCCGAAGGAGGCCGTGATCGGCTTGCCGTGCGGGAAGGCGTACCGCGCGAGCACCTCGCGGATCCGGTCGGCGTACAGGCGCGCGCCGGCCTTCGACGTCTCGACGAGGAGGACCGCGAACTCGTCGCCGCCGTAGCGCGACACGACGTTGATGCCGCGCGAGTGCTTCATGAGGATCTGCGCGATGTCGCGCAGCGTCGCGTCGCCCGCATTGTGGCCGAGCTCGTCGTTGACCGCCTTGAAGCCGTCCAGGTCGAGGAGCACGACGGACACCGGGTGGTTGAAACGCCGGTACCGCGACAGCTCCTCCTCGAGACGCAGCGAGAAGAACCGCCGGTTGTAGAGCCCCGTCACCTCGTCCTTGAAGGAGGTCTCCTTGAGCCGTGCGTTGGTGGCCTCGAGCTCCTTGTACGCGTCGTCCAGGCGCAGCGCGAAGCTGTTGATCTCGGCGGCCTGCTGCTCGATCGTCTGCAGCATCCGCTGGAAGGACTTCATGAGCGTGCCGACCTCGTCGCTCCGCTTGCCGAGCTCGGCCAGGTTGGCGTCGCTCGCGAGCGACCCGGCCATGCGCGCGACGGCGCGGCCGACGTCCCAGATGATCCAGCCGCCCGCCACGATCCCGAGCAGCGTGAAGAAGACGAGCAGCTCGACGGCGCGCCGCGCGAGCGGCGTCTCCGCCTGGACGCCCGGGAGCACGAACTGGCGGACGACGTAGGCGAGCACGAGGATCGGCACGATCGAGGACAGGGTCAACGCGACGACCACGCGGCGCCGAAGCTGGACGCCCGCCTGTGCCACGTCGGCTGCGGGCGATGAGGGCGATGAATCCGGCATGAGGCATTATTCTGTTGCCCCTCAGGGGTGTCAATGTCAGAATTTTCGCTACGTTATGGCGATCGTCGTGGATCGCACCCTCGACTGCCTGGGGCTCTTCTGCCCGATGCCCATCCTCAAGGTGCGTGAAGCGATCAAGACCCTGGCGGTCGGGCAGACCCTCCAGATGCTCTCGGACGATCCCGCGTCCGACGCCGACATGAAGAGCTGGACGGCGCGCGCCGGCCACGATCTGGTGGAGGTCGAACGCGATGGCGCGGTCTTCCGCTTCGTCGTCCGCAAGGTCCACTGAGCGCGGGGGCGGGGCCTCGCCCGCCCGCGTCTACCTGGACTACGCCGGCTTCTCCCCGGTCGACCCGCGCGTCATCGCGCTCATGCGTCCGTTCCTGGAGGGCGGCGTCGGCAATCCCTCGGCGCTGCACTCGCTCGGACTCGAGGCGCGCGCATCGCTCGACGGCGCGCGCGCGAAGGTCGCGCGGCTGTTCGGCGGCGCGGCGTCGGGCGTGGTTTTCACGGCCGGCGCGACCGAGGCGAACAACCTCGCGCTCAAGGGCCTCGCGCGGCGCGCGGCGGGGCGGCACGTGGTGACCTCGGCGATCGAGCACGTCTCCGTGCTGAATGCGTGTCGCGAGCTCGAGCAGCACGGCTGGCGCACGACCGCCGTGGCGGTGGACCCTGCCGGCCGCGTGGACCCCGACGCCGTCGCGCGTGCGCTCGACGCGGACACGTCGCTCGTCTCGATCGGGGCGGCCAGCGGCGAGGTGGGCACCGTTCAGCGGCTCCGCGAGATCGGGCGCGCGGCGCGCGCGCGGGGCGTGCCGTTCCACGTGGACGGCGTCGGCGCGGTCGGGCGCGTGCCGCTCAACGTCGAGGAGTGTTCCATCGATCTCCTGACGCTCTCGTCGAACGACCTCTACGGGCCGCCGGGCGCCGGCGCGCTCTGGGCGCGCGCCGAGGTGAAGCTGGCGCCGATCATCGTCGGCGGCGGGCAGGAGGCGGGCTACCGCTCGGGCACCGAGAACCTGCCCGCGATCGTCGGCATGGGCGTCGCGGCCGACTTCATGCGGGCGGAGGGGGCCGCGGACGTCGCGCGGCTCAGCGGGCTCCGCGACCGCCTCCTCCACGGCCTCGTCGAGCGCGTTCCCGGCGCGCGCGTGACCGGCGCCGTCGGGCCGGAACGGCTGCCGCACCACGCGAGCTTCGTCGTGCCCGGCGTGAAGGCGGACGCGGTGCTGATGGAGCTCGACCTTCGCGGCGTCGCCGCCGCGTCGGGCTCGGCGTGCAACCAGCTGACCGGCGAGCCCTCGCACGTGCTCCGGGCGCTCGGGCTCGCGCGCGAGGAGTCGGAGGGCTCTCTCTGCCTCACGTTCGGCCGGTGGACCACGCCCGCCGAGATCGACGCCGTCCTCGACGCCGTCCCCGCGGTGGTGAGCCGGCTGCGTCGGCTCGCGCCACGTTGACGCGCCTCTACCTCTTCGATATCGACGGCACGCTCGTCACCGCGCGCGGCGCCGGTCGGATCGCGATGGGCCGGGCGCTCGCCGCGACGTACGGCACGGGCGGCGATCTCGAGGGGTATGACTTCCGCGGCAAGACGGATCCGCGGATCGTCCTGGATCTGATGACGGGGGCCGGCGTCTCCGAGGCGACGATCGCGGGCCGTCTCGACGCCTTCTGGGACGCCTATGTCCACGAGCTCGAATCGCTCCTCGGCGACGGGAGCCGCGTGGAAGCGATGCCCGGCGTGGCGGAGCTCGTCCGGGCGCTGGTGTCGCGCGACGACGCCGTGGTGGGCCTGCTCACCGGCAACATCCAGCGGGGCGCGCGGGCGAAGCTCGCGCCGACGGGGCTCTGGCCGCTCTTCCGCGTCGGCGCCTTCGGCTCCGACGACATCGACCGGCGGCGCCTGCCGGCGATCGCGCGGGCGCGCGCGACCACGCTCGCCGGCCACGAGATTCCGTTCGACCGGGTCCTCGTCATCGGCGACACGCCGCTCGACGTCGACTGCGCCCGCGCGTCGGGCGCGGTCGCCGTCGCCGTGGCGACGGGCTGGCACAAGGCCGCCGACCTCGCCGCGTGCGCGCCGGATCTGCTCTTCGAGAGCTTCGCAGACGTCCCAGGCGCGGTCGCCCGGCTCACCGACCCGCGATGAGCCTCGACGTGGCGGTCCTGACGCTCCACGTCTTCGGCGTCGTCGTGTGGATCGGCGGGGTCGCGTACCAGGCGCACGTGCTCCTGCCGGCGGCGCGCCAGGGCGGGATGGCGCTGTTCGCCGAGGCGGCGCGGCGCGCGCGTCGGGTCACGTGGACCGCGGTGGGGGCGGTGGTGCTCACGGGGTTCTACAACGTCACGCGGCTCGGCTCGCTCGAGCAGGTCATGGCGTCGGGAGCGGGGCTGCTGCTCGCGGCCAAATTCATCCTCGTGATTCTGGCCGTCACCGTCGCCGCCCAGCGGGACTTCGCCCAGGTGACCATCCTGAACGCGGCGCTCGCCACGGGCGGGGACCCGGCGCCGGCGCTCCGGGCGATCACGCGCCAGGACCGGATCGTGCTGCTCCTGGCGCTGGCGATCGTCTGGCTCGGCCTGGCCGTCAGCCGAGTGAGGTGATCCCGAGCGCGCGGGCGAGCTCGTTCGCCTGGCCGACGAGCGCCGGCGCCAACGGGATGCCGTCGCGCCGCCGCGCCTTCTCGCACTCCGCCTCGGGCTCGCCGGCCACGTAGACGCGCTCTTGGCCGTCCGCCAACGGCGTGGCCTTGAGCGAGTCGAACATGTCGTCCATGTCGTGCCTGAACTCCGCGAGCGGGCGGAAGCGCGCGGGGTCGATCGCCGCGAAGCAGTGGCCGACGTTCTGGTGGCGCCGCTCGCGCATGTCCGAGCGGAGGAAGAGGTCGCCGTACACGGCCCCGCTCATGACCCCGGAGAGAATGTCGACCATCACGCCGAGGCCGTAACCCTTGTGGCTGCCGACGTCGCGGGACCCGCCGAGCGGCGTGAGCAGCCGGTGCGCGAGCGCCGTCTCGGGGTCCGTCGTCGGGCGGCCGTCGGCATCCAGAGCCCAGCCCGGCGGGATCGGCTTCTTCCAGCGTCGCGCGACGCTGAGCTTGCCGACGGCCACGGTCGTCGTCGCCATGTCGAGCACGAACGGCGCGTGGCGCCCGGCGGGCGCGGCGAACGAGATCGGATTGGTCGAGAGCTTCGCGGCCTTGCCGAAGGTCGGCACCATGGCGACGCTGGGCGAGTTGGTGACGCTGAGGCCGATCATGTCGTGCTCGAGGGCCATCATCGAATAGTTCGCCGCGGCGCCGTAGTGGCCCGAGTTGCGGACGCTCACGATGCCGATGCCGTAGGTCCGCGCCTTCCCGATCGCGCGCTGCATCGCCTCGTGGGACACCCAGTGGCCGAGCCCCTTGCTGCCGTCGAGGAGCGCCGTCGCCATCTCGTCGCGCACGACCGTCGGGACCCCGGTCATGTCGATGAACCCGTCGCGCCAGAGCTCGTGATAGCGCGGCAGCATGCCGATCCCGTGCGAGTCGACGCCGCGGAGGTCGGTGCGCACCATGAGGGAGGCGGTCAGCTCGGCGGCGGGCTTCGGCATCTTCATGGCGACGAGGGCGTCGACGATGAAGGCGGTGAGTCGCGCGTGGGTGAGCAGGACGGGCGCGTCAGGCATGGTCCAACCCCGTGATCTTGAAGCCGGAGCCCTTGAGCTTGTACCGGCGGTTGATGGTGGCGAGCACGGCCGTGATGCCCTCGAGCGGGCCGGCGTTGGTGAGCGGCCCGACGTCGATCACGCGCAGCCCCATGGAACGCCCCAGCTCGGCGACCGTCTCCTTCGCGGAGGCCTCGCCGCAGATGAGGAGGTCGCAGTCGATCGCATGGTCCGTCGCGGCGAGCTCGTGCGCGGCGATGTGATGGAAGGCGGCGACGACCCTCGCCTCGGGCAGGAGCGCCTGCGCCTCCTCCGCCGACGAGCCGGCCGCCGGTGGCGTGAAGAGGCGTCCCCCGCCAAAGGTGAGCGGCACGACGGTCGAGACGACGACCTTGTCCCGGCAGCCGTCGCGCGCCTCGGGCAGGGTCGCGGCCAGGCCGGCGTGGGGCAGGGCGATCACGATCACCTCGCCGAGCCGCGCGGCCTCGGCGTTGTCGTGACCCACGATCGGCAGCCTCCGCGTCGCCTCGCGCAGCTCGCGCGCCTTCGCGTGCGCCTTAGCGGGGTCGCGCGAGCCGATGACGATCGAGTGGCCGGCGAGCGCCCAGCGCGCGCCGAGCCCCGCGCCCTCCTTGCCGGTGCCGCCGAGGATCGCGATGTTCACGCGGCTCCTAGCGGAAGAGGTCGCGCGCGGGATCGCGCAGGAGCGGCTTGCTGCCCTCCTCGCTCGGGGTCCACGCGAGACCGCGGACGATTGCCGCGGGTATCCGGTCGAGCTTGCCCATGACGGGCTCGGCGGCCGAGGCGAGCTCGTCGGCGAGGGCGAGGATCGTGGCCTGCAGCGGGCGGCCCGCGGGGGCGCGCTCGCCGAGGTAGCTGCGGAGCGGGGCGAGGCCGGCGACGCCGATCGCGACGTTCGTGAGCCCCTCGCGCCACGGGCGGCCGAAGGTGTCGGCGACGACGACGCCGACGTCCGCGCCGCAGAGCGCGCGCACGCGCTCGCGGAGGCCGCGCGCGGAGCGGTCGGGATCCTCGGGCAGGAGCGCGACCGTGTCGGCGTCCACGTTGGACTGGTCCACGCCCGCATTCGCGCACACCCAGCCGTGACGCGTCTCCGTCACGAGCACGCCCCGGTCCATGCGGACCACGCGGCGCGACTCGCGCAGGATCACCTCGACCAGGCGCGGGTCGCGACCGAGCTCCGCCGCCAGGGTCGCCGCGATCGGCGACGGCTCGACGTCGGACAGCCGGAGCAGCCGTCCCTCGGACTTCGAGACGATCTTCTGGCTCACGACGAGCAGGTCGCCGCGGGCGAGCGGTGTTCCCTGCGCGCGCGCGGCGTCCGCGATCAGGCGGGCGACGTCGGCGCCGGGGACGACCTCCGCGATGCCCTCGACGCCGATCACCTCGTAACGGGGCGCCATGGCTCAGCTCGCCAGCCGTTCGGCGATCGGCCACCCCGCGACGAGCCGGCCGGTCTCGGTGGCGGAGCCCTCCGCGAGCAATGGCCGGAGATCGTCCGGCGCGTCGACGTCGAGACTCAACCCCGTCAGGCGCAGCACACGGGGCGCGAGGCCGCGCGTCCGGGCGGCCGCGAGGTGGTTGTCGAACGAAGGCTCGCCGAAGACGAGGTCCATGACGGACGGCGGCGTGAGCGCGGCGCCGTTGGTGCCGAGGCCCGAGCGCGACGGCACGAAGACTACGGGCGACTCGGCCGATGCGGCGGCGAGCGCGGCGAGCTCCGCTCGCGTGACGCACGGCACATCGCCCGGGACCGTGACGAACGTCCGCGCGCCGCGGCGGAGGGCCTCCGCCCGGGCGGCCGCCACCGCCGCCGTGTGACCGCGATTCGCATTCTCGCCGAGCACGTCGGCGCCGAGAGTCCGGGCGAGCGCCGCGGCCTCCGGATCGCGGGTCACGACCCAGATGAGACCGAGACGGGCGTCGCCGAGCGCGCGCAGCACGTCGGCGAGCATCGCGCGCGCGAGCGCGGCACGCTCGCCCGGGCCGAGAACGCGCACGAGCCGCTGCTTGGCGTTGACGAGGTCCTTGACGGGTACCGCCGTGACGATCACGCCGCCGCCTCGAGCACGCGCCCGGCGAGCGCCGCCTCGCCCGCGCGATCGCGCATCACGATCTCGGCCGGGACCGCCTCCACGCCGAGCGCGGCGAGCCGCGCCGCCGCGTCCCGGTCGCGCGGGTCGAGCAGCAGGCGGCGGAGCCAGGGCGCGTACGCGGTGGCCACGCCGACGGGAGAGACCTCGAGTCCCCGCGCCCGCATGAGCGCCCCCGCCGGCCCGCTCACCGGAGCCCCCCCGACGATCGGGCTCACGCCGACGACCGGCGCGCGCGTCGCCGCGAGCGCCTCGACGACGCCGGGGACGGCGAGGATCGGCCCGATCGACGTCACGGGATTCGATGGGCAGACGACGACGACTTGCGCGTCGTGGATCGCCTCGACGACGCCCGGGGCCGGCCGGGCGGAGGCGGCGCCCGCGTACTCGACCTCGAGGACCTCCGGGAGCGCCTTGTCGCGGACGAAGTACTCCTGGAAGGCGAGCCAGCCATCGGGTGTGCGGATGCGCGTGCGGACCGGGTCGTCGCTCATCGGCAGGATACGCGCCGCCACGCCCCGGACGCGCGCGAGCGTCGCCGTGGTCTCCGAGAGCGACCGTCCCTCGCCCAGCATGCGAGAGCGCGCGAGATGAGTCGCCAGGTCGCGATCGCCGAGCTGGAACCACGTCTGGGCGCCGAGCGCCGCCATCGCCCCGAGGCAGTGGAACGTCTCGTCGCGGAGTCCCCAGCCGCGTTCCGTGTCGAGCGCGCTGGCGAGCGCATAGGTCACCGTGTCCAGGTCGGGCGAGACGTGCAGTCCCCAGACTTCCGTGTCGTCGCCCGTGTTGCCGATCACCGTGAGGTCGCGCGCCGAGACGCGCGTCGCGAGCCCGCGCAGCAGCTTGGCGGCTCCGGTGCCGCCGGCGAGCGTGGTCACACGCATCCGAGCCTCAGGCGTCGGCGGGCTGGCGCAGCGACCAGAGCGCGCTGCCGCCCCGCCACGCGTACAGGCCCACGCCCGCGCGGCCCGCCAGCCCCGGCGGCAGCGCGACCTCGGGAACGGGGATGAAGCCGAAGCGGACCCAGATCCGGTCGAGGCCCTGCGGGCGCGCGTAGAGCGTGACGACCCCGGTTGTCCCGGCGTGGTCGAGCAGCGCGGTGACGAGCTGGGCCGCGACGTCGAGCGGCTCGTCGGGACCGTCCTCGGTGGTGATGACCGGACCGTGCAGGAATGCGGCCGAGCCGGCGCGCTCGGCGAGGACGGCGGCGACCAGCCGCTCCGGGCCCGGCGTCGTCCACACGCCGAACGCGAACGCGGGAGCCTCGTGCGGCCAGGGCGCCGCCGCGAAGTCGAAGAGCGGGCGCGCGACCTCCGGATGGGTGAGCGGGCGGAGCGCGAAGCCCTGCGACGCCCGCGGCGTCGGCGCCGCCGCCGATGTCGCGGATGCGGGCCCGGTCCCGGTGCCGGCGGGTTCGCGTCGCGACACCGCCCGCACGCCGCCGGGCCCGCGACCGCGGGCGCTACTTCTTGCCAAGCACCGTGTCCTTCAGGCTTTTCGCGAGGCGGAACTTGCACACGCGCTTGGCGGGAATCTTGATCGGCTCGCCCGTCTGGGGATTGCGTCCCATCCGCGCCTTTCGGTTCGCGAGCACGAGCTTGCCGAAGCCCGGCAGCAGGAACACGCCGGATTTCTTCGCCTCCCTCGCCGCGAGCGCCAGCGTCTCATCGAGGAAGCTCTCGACCTGTTTCTTTGAGAGGCTGGTTTTTTCCGCGAGGGCCGCGAGCGTCGCGGACTTCGTCATCGTCTTCGCCACAGGAGTCCCTCCTATCCGCGCTGGTGAGTGAACGCGAAACCGATTAATAGCACAGCCGGGAGGCGCACGGCTACCGTGTCCGGAAGCGGAACTCGCCGGACGCGATCAGCGCGCGATACGAGCCGAAACGCGCTTCGGGGTCCTCGACGCGGTCGAGCCCGGAGTCGGGCGTGTCGCCGTCCGAGTACGTCCGCACGACACGGTAGAGCGTGTCGCGCTGCGCGGGCACGCGCCCGGCGTCGCGGATCCAGCGGCAGAGCTCCGCCGGTCCGACGAGCTGGCCGTACGCGGCGCCCGCCGAGGTCGAGATCGACTCGTTGATCAGCGTGCCGCCGAGGTCGTTGGCGCCGGCATCGAGGAGCAGCTGGGCGAGCTTCGGGCCTTCCTTGACCCACGACGACTGGACGTTGGGGATGACGGGGCCGAGCATGACGCGCGCGAGCGCGTGCATGCGCACGACCTCGACGCCCGTCGCGCCGGGACGCACGCCCGGGACGAGGCGCTTGGCGTACATCGGCGCCTCGCTGTGGATGAGCGAGAGCGGGACGAACTCGGTGAAGCCGCCCGTGTCCTTCTGGATCGCGCGCAGCAGCGCCAGGTGACGCACCTGGTGTTCGGGCGTCTCGACATGGCCGTACATGATCGTCGAGGTCGTCCGGATGCCCAGCGCGTGCGCGGTCGTGATGACCTCGACCCACTGCGCCACGGTGATCCGGCCGCGCGCGATGACGTCGCGGATCTCCTGGTCGAGTATTTCTGCCGAGGTTCCTGGCAATGTCCCGAGGCCCGCCGCCTTGAGTTCGACCAGATAGTCCTTGATGGGCATTCCGGATCTGACGGAGCCGTAGAGCACTTCCTCGGGCGAGAAGGCATGGAGGTGGAGGTCGGGCAGCGCCTGCTTGAGCGCGCGGGCGAGGTCGATGTAGAAGCGCCCGTCGAGCTTGGGCGGCAGCCCCGCCTGGATGCACACCTCGGTCGCGCCGAGCTCCCACGCCTCGCGCGCGCGCCGCACGACCTCCTCGATGGGCAGGAGGTAGCCCTCCTCCTCGCGGTGGTCGCGGCTGAAGGCGCAGAAGCCGCAGTGCTTGATGCAGACGTTGGTGAAATTGATGTTGCGGTTGACGACGAACGTCACGACGTCGCCGACCTGCCGCCGTCGCAGCTCGTCGGCGGCGGCGGTCAGCGCCGCCAGGTCGCGGCCCGTTGCGCGGGCGAGGACGTCGCCGTCCTCCACCGACACTTCCGCGCCGTCGAGGCAGCGCGCGAGGATCCGGCGCGCGTCGGGACGAGCGGCGTCGAGCGCGCGCGTGAGGCTACCAGTGTCGCCAGTGCTCATGGGACTCCTTCACGAAGCCGTCAGGGCCGACGAGCGTCGCCACGCGCGCGCGGAGGCGCTCGTCGAGAAACTCCGGTCGTGTCGCGAACTCGGGATAGATGGCCAGCCGCTCGCGGAAACCGTAGCCGTGACGCTCGGTCGCCGCCCGGAGCGCCACGAGCTGGGGCCACGGCCGCTCGGGGTTGATGTGGTCCGGGGTCAGCGGCGAGACGCCGCCCCAGTCGTTGAGCCCGGCCTCGAGCAGCCGCCCGTAGGCGCCGGGCGAGAGATTCGGCGGCGCCTGGATGTTGACGTCGGGGCCGAGGACGAGACGCGCGACGGCGAGCGCGCGCAGGAGGTCGTCGAGCGAGGGCTCCGGATGCTCTCGCATCGGGATCCCGGGCTTCGCGCGGAAGTTCTGGATGATGACCTCCTGGACGTGGCCGTACTTCTCGTGCAGGTCGCGGATCGCGCAGAGCGCGTCGACGCGCTCGCGCGGCGTCTCGCCGATGCCGATGAGGATGCCGGTGGTGAAGGGGATCGCGAGTTTGCCCGCGAGCTCGATGGTCCGGAGCCGCTTCGCGGGGACCTTGTCCGGTGCCCCGTCGTGCGCCATGCCGCGACCGAGCAGACGCTCGGACGCTGTCTCGAGCATGAGCCCCATGCTCACCGTGACCTCGCGCAGCGCCGCCAGGTCGCGCTCGGCCATGAGACCAGGATTCGCATGCGGCAGGAGCGGCGTGGCGTCGAGGACGCGCGCGCACACCGCGCGCAGGTAGGAGAGCGTCGTGCGGTGGCCGTGCACTTTCAAGAATGCGCGGTGCTCGGCGAAGCGCGCCTCGGGGCGGTCGCCGAGGGAGAAGAGCGCCTCCTTGGCGCCGAGCCGGGCGCCGGCCTCGCACAGCGCGACGACCTCGTCGGGCGTCAGCGTGCGCGCGCCCGGCTGACCGGGGTCGCGCCGGAACGTGCAGTATCCACAGTCGTCCCGGCAGAGCGTCGTCAGCGGCACGAACACCTTCGCCGAGAAGGTCACCGTGCGTCCCCGCCCCCGGTCGCGGACCTCGCCCGCTTCGGCGAGGAGCTCGAGAAGCGCCTCGGACGGCGCCTCGATCAGCGCGGTCGCGCGGGCGTGCGAGATCATCGCGCGCGCCGCGCGGCCTTGGGCCGCACTTCGTCGGCGAAACGCGTCATGTTGGCCAGTACCGCCGGCAGCTCCGGCACGACAGGATCGAAGACGAAGTGGGTGACGCCGGACGCCTGGTAGCGCCGGATGTCGGCGAGCACCTCGTCGGCCGTGCCCTGGAACAGGATGCGGTCGCCCGCGGGCGCCTTGGCGCGCTTCGAGCGCACCGCCATCTGCACGCGGACGCTGAAGGTGAGCGCCCGCGGGTCGCGTCCCGCACGCTCGGCCGCGGCGCGGACCGCGCGGGCCTTCGCCGCGTACTCCTCCGGCGGGAGCAGCCCGGCCGGTCGGAGCGCGATCGGGTGCCAGCCGTCGCCCAGCGCGCCCGCGCGCCGGACCGCGGCGTCGGTGTGGCCTCCGACCCAGATCGGGATGCCGCCCTTCCGCGCGGGCTTCGGCAGCACGTGGCAGTCGCGGAACGAGTAGTACTTGCCCTCGAAGGTCACCGGGTCGGACGCCCACGCCGCCCGCATCAGGCGCAGGTACTCGCCGGTCACCTCGCCGCGCGCCTCGAACGGCGGCGCCGCCAGCGCCTCGAACTCCTCGCGCAGCCAGCCCACGCCGGCGCCGAGGATCACGCGCCCGCCCGAGAGGCGGTCGATCGTCGCCAGCGTCTTGGCGGTGACGAGCGGGTTGCGGTAGGGGACGACGAGGACGCTCGTGCCGAGGCGGACGTGGCGCGTCGCGTGCGCGAGCCACGCGAGCATCGCGAGCGGCTCGAAGTAATCCTGCGCCCCGCCCCCGGGAAACTGTCGCGTGGCCGCGTACGGGT
>WNGH01013425.1_pt1 | contig 16210 bp, 14 predicted proteins | sample 5400631 | NCBI WGS metagenome assembly WNGH01 (sample SAMN13153373, study PRJNA577476) | soil metagenome | isolation source: 115 cm soil or saprolite under Garry oak tree replicate 1 | place: USA:California | collected 2016-06-15
ACCCCTTCGGTACTCCATCAACGTCACATTGGACGGGTGCTGCGATCATCGTGCAATCCCCGCGGACGAAGACTTGCATCGTCACGCGGTCGAGAACCTCAACCAGGCCGATGCCCTTCTCTTTGGCCGGGTGACTTACGAAATGATGGAATCAGCATGGCGGCCGCCGGCGCCGACGGGTACGAGACCTGATTGGATGGAGCCTTTCGCCCAGACGATCAACGCGGCAAAGAAGTACGTCGTGTCGAGCACCCTGGAGCAGGGCGATTGGAACGCGGAACTCGTGCGCGGGGATCTGGGCAAGGCCGTTCAGCAACTCAAGCGGGAGTCGGGCAAGGGACTGTTCGTGGGAGGTGTTAAGCTCCCACTGGCGTTGACGGAGCTGGGATTGATCGATGAGTACGAGTTCATAGTGCACCCCAGGCTTGCGGGCCACGGGCCCACGTTGTTCGCGGGGCTATCGAAGCATGTCGACTTGAAGCTCGTGAGCCGGCTGGAGTTCGGCTCGGGGGCAGTGGCGATGCGGTACGAGCCGAGAAGGTAGCCATCGGGCTTGCTAGCCCGGAACCGGTCCACCACAACGCGCCTTGGCCTCGCTCATCTGTCCAATCCTGAGAAGCCGACAGGCCGTGTCACGGAAATTGATTCGCCATGGTTATGTAGAGACCCGGGGCGAGCGGAGTACGAATACGGGGATCCCGCCCCGGAGCCGCGAACCCGCTACAACCAGCCCTTTGCCTCTGCCAGCTTCGCCGCGGCCTGGCCAGGAAAAGAATGAGCAGCCACTCATAAGAGGCTGCCGAAGCTTGCCAGAGGCTGACACCGGCAACCGCTATCAACGCGATATCGAGGATTCCCGCCGTCCAAAAGTTGGTTGACGTAAGCCTGATCCCCATGCGTCTGGCTCGAACCGAAAGGACCACGACGTGAGAGAGGGTGAAAGCGGCCGCCACCACGGTTGCGTATCGAATGGCCGCCGGCGCAGAGCCAATCGTTTCGCCGAGGGCAAAGCTTGCCATCGCCAGCATTGAAGTCGCGAGACCCATCTCGGGAATCTGGCGCAGGCGATATACGTCGAGAGGCTTCCATTGGGTTCCGCGACGCAACGCGGCCACAAGGCCCGAGAAACCCGCTAGCGATATTCCCAACCCCGCAATGGACAGTAGAAACGCGGTCGGCGGCATCGTCAGATCGAGATAGGGGATGTTCGCCAACTCGCCATGCGGGCTGACTCTAACGGCTTTAGCGGCCGCGGCCGCCTGGTCCGAGGCACAGCACCAGCTCTCCGGGTACCCAGGCTTTGTTCACATTCGTGGGTCCGCTCACGAGCCGGGTCGTGGGCGGGATGTGCTACGCGATTACGGGAATCCCGCGAAGAGCTGCTGGCATTGTTCCGTTGATGTGGTGCCCCCGTACAGAGCAAAATGGAGATGATGCCCGTTCTTCGCCGAGTCATGCTCGCAGATCAATTCTCCAGAGTGGTGATCGCCGTCCAGTATCTGTCCGCTGCCGCCGGCCCTCGTGTATGAGTCCTTAAGTTTCGCGACGTCGTCGGCGTTGCCGGATACGACGAGATACGAGGTCACACCATTGCTCGTTCCTACAACAGTGAAGCTGGAATTGCCACACGAGACAAGGGCAAACGAAGCAATTAGAGCCACCAACCAGCGGCGATGTACCTGGTAGTTCGTCGGCCACTGGGACAGGCCGTTCATCGTGGGCCCTGTCTACTCGCGAGGACGGAGCCTGTCAAGGTCGACGCGGCTTGTGCGGTGCAGCCCTACCGTTCTGTTCGCTCTCGCGTCAGCCGCGTTTCGAGTGCGACTCGGTCTTCGCGGCCGTATCGAAACGAGCTTCTCCAGATCTGGTATCAGCCGAGCGTGCTGCCCGAGTTCCAGCTCCGCACCGATGCGCTGCTCGGACGGGGAGAGGCGCAGCTCCTGCCGCCGCGCGACGCTCGCCTCGGCAGCCTCGTGCGGTGCGCCAATTTTGGCGCGGAATGTTGCCCATACGGCGGTAACCTCGGCCCGCCATGGGTGGGCGGCGTAGCGACAGCACGCCAGCGAGCTGGTGGACGGAGAGCACGCAAGGTGTCAGGGTCGGTACGGGAAGCGTGGCCCCTTCGCCAACTGTCGAACCATATGTCCCAACTCTCGAAAACCTAGAGGAAATTTCCGGCTGGCTCGGCACCTTCCGCGAACGGTTGCGCCACGCCGGAAACGATGAGCGGATCGGTGTCGCTTCCGTCGTTGAACAGCTCGAAGCCCGATATCAAGTCAGGCGAGCTGAGCTGTCCTGAGAGGGCAGCAGCTGTGAGCCAGCTCAATCCCGTGAACGACCGGCGTCAGCCGGGAACCAAGAAGCTGGAGCATGGCTGAGCCCGCGCCCGTCCGCTTCCCGACCGTGCTTCTGGTTGAAGACGATGCCGCAATCGCCAATATGTACCGGCTGCAACTCGAGCTCGAGGGTTACCTGGTCCTGACCGCAGCCGAGGGCGAGGCCGGGCTCTCGATCGCGGAGAGGTTCCAGCCCGACCTGATCGTCCTCGATATCGGGTTACCGGACATGAACGGCCTGAATCTGTTGGACACAATGCGTGCCAACGATCGCCTCCGTGAGGTCCCGATCGTGATCCTGACCAACTTTGACGATCCGGATACAGAGAGACGAAGTCTTGAACTCGGGGCTCGTCAGTTTTTGGCCAAGAGCAAGACAACGCCGGACGCGCTAGCGAACGTCGTTCGCCGTCTGAGCAACTCGAACGGGGATTAGTCTCGTAACGCCAGGTCGATGACCTCGTGGCCGTCGCGTCCGCCGATCCGGAACGCATTGCGCGCAGGATAAAGACCCGGGCACAATCCACTGACAGGCCTGGCGGGAATCGTGTTTCACTGCGCCTATCGCAATCTCTGACGCCCGTCTAACCGACGAGCTCCACCGCCTTGCGGCCGCCGCGGGCGTCGCGGTCCCGACGCTGGAAGTGCAAATAGACATCAAGCCCCTCGCTCGGGTCCGCCACGGCCGTGATGGCGGGCGGTTGTTGGTTCGTCCCGAGACGTTGTTGCTGCCGCCGCAAGTCCTGACCGGGATCCTCGCCCACGAGGTGGCGCACATCGCGCGAAACCACGCATCGATGAGGAGTCGCATGGCGATCGCATCGGTCGGCGCGATCTGGGCGATCGTGCTAGCGGCCACGATCGCGATGGTCGTTCTCCTGCGCACCGGAATCTCGTGGCTTTGGCCCGCGCCGGCGGCGGCCGCGCTCTGTCTGCTCGTCCTCAGCCGCGCAATCCCGCTCGCCGTGATGCGCCGCCAGGAGTACGAGGCCGATCGCGTGGCGGCGACTCTGGTGGGCGGTCCAGATGCAGTCATCGCATTCCTGAACTGGGTGTCCTCGCACGGCGGAGACAAGAGATCGAAGCCCTGGTACGCCACGCATCCTTCGAACGCCGCGCGGCGCCAGGCGCTGCTTGGCGCTCAGTCGAGCCGGCTGTAGATCTCGCGCATCGCGCGCTCATCGCCGCGTTCGGGGAGCGGCGTGGGATCTGGATTCGATGGCGTGTACGTGATGCTCGGCACGCCCGGTGGTGTCAGGCCCAGAAACCATGCGACCACGGACGGGACGATGTCGATATCGATGGCGTCGAGCACCAGGCAATCACCAGGGACCGTGAAATACGAGCCGAGCCGCGTGCGGCCGCCTTCCTGAAAGGCGAAGCCGAGCACCGTCCTGCCTGGAGCTCGGTTCTCCTGTTCAAGCACGACTCCCGGCCAGTGTTTCCGCAGCGCGTCGCCGACGGTCTCGAGGCTGAGACCCCACGTGTGGCCTGGCGCCGGAGAGATGTAGTAGTCGGACCCCACCCGGTGTCAGCCGTTCACGGCACGTAGCGCACGAGGCCGGGCGTGTGATTCTCGGCCATCAGGAACTGGAAGTACGGCAGCGCCCTCGGGTCATTCGTCTCGACCTCGAGAAATCTTGCTTCGCTGCTCGGGTACGCGATCGCCTGGCCATACCTGTTGAACTCATCGCCGGTGCTGGCAAAGGCGTTCTCGTAGGCGATGTCGAACACCTTGCCCTTGTTGTCCAGGTTGTAGACGGAGCAAGACGACTCCCTTACGTACTTCGCTTCGATGATGGCGCCGTCGAGAGGTCGGAATCCGTCGGCATTGACCGGTCTGAGACCACCGGTCGGCATGGTGTAGACGAAAGGCCCCGCCACTCGACGTTGGTAGTCCGCCCAATCGGCGACGTTCGTCAGGGGGTCGGACGGAAGGCCGCGGACCCACGCAACGGCGGCGGCCTGCTGCTGCGGTGACAGAGGCGCGAACGGAGATCCAGGTTGCGGCGGGACCGCGCCGTTCAGCAGCGGATCGAGGATGTCGCCAGACATCGGCGCCATCGGGGGCACGTTGTCGGCGGCGGCTACGTCCTGGACGTTGTTGAGGAACAGCACCACTCCCGGGGGAACCACCGACGCGACCATCTCCAGCGAGCTCGCGGAAACTCCGACGAGCTCGGCCTCGGCGGCGATGGGAGCGATGGCCGGCAGGGTGACGATGGCGCCTTCGACGGCGGCATCGGCTCCGACAAGCGCAGCGACCTCGCCCGCGCCGGCGACCTCGATCTCGAACGTGATCGCCGCGTCGGCGGCCGCGGCGACGAGCGCGGCGTCGCTGCCCGCGGCCACCACGTCCGATCCGCCTAGCGTGAAGATCGTCAGCACGATGCCGGCCGTGGTCGCGATCGCGATGGTGGCCCCGATCGCCTCGATCGTGAGTCGCTGGTCGTCGATCCGCTGCGCATAAGTCTCCGAGGCGGCGGCGAGCGCGCGCGAAGTCGTGGCGATCTCCGACAGGAGTCTTGCCATCGGCGTCCAGCTCTCGGCGAACGCGTCGATGGCCTTGCCGCTGTTCCCGTTCGTCGCCTCGATGACGACGGTTGCTCCGCGCCGGCCAAGCTCCTCGGTGAGCGTGGCGACCTGCCGCCAGGTCGTTGCGGCGTGACGCAGCCGGTCGGGATCTCCTTGCGGCCAGAACTGCCCGATCAGGGGGAGGCTCGACTCCTGGCCCGCGCCGACCGCGGCCGGCACGGCCACCGCTTGCTCGTCCGTCCGGCAGCTGCGCTGCGGGCCGCCGCCCATCGCCTGAGGCACCATGAAGTTGGAGCCCATCTCCGCCTGGAGATAGTTGAAGGCCATCGCGAGCAGGCCGTCCGCGATGTCGCCAAGCTGCTTGTTGCCGCTCACCAGTCCGTTGCTCACAGATTGCCCGGCGGGGTTGTAGCGCGCCGCGAACGCGCGACCGGCATCGTCGTTTCCGGCCATGCCGCCGCTGGATCCCAGGCCCTGCCCGAGACCGCCGAGGATGCGACCGCTCGCTCCCTGCAGATCGAGAAACTTGAGCGAGGCGTGGAACAGCGAATCAGGGACTACCTGAAAGCTGGTAGCCGACATCTCCGGTATTTGCCTCAGCCCCAGATCGAGCTGTTGGTCCGCTCCGCGTTTTGATAGTTGTCGGCCGCCGAGCGCAGTGCCTGAGAGACCTGGCGCAGGACCTGGTTGAGGTCACCCGCGCTTGCATCCCACCTGGCCTGGAGCGCCTGAAAGTCGCTCGACGCCTGGCCGGACCAGGTTGCTGTCAGCGGTGCGAGGTAGGCCTTCAAGTCATTCAGCTGCTGAGCGATCTGAGACGCGATCGAGTCCGCGTCCATTGCGGCTTCGTTGATCGTCCCGAACGTGACCAGCATGTGTCCGTCGTTGCTCATCGTCGATCCCCTCCTATCCGCCCAGCCGGCGGGTGATCGACGTGAAGCTCTGCTGCGTGTTTTCCTCGGTCGCGTTGTACGAGGCCTGCGACTTGACCAGGCCGTCGCCGATCGCCTTGAGCGCCGCGTTGAGCTGCGTGGCGTCCTGGTGCCAGCGGTCCTTCAAGACCTGGAAGCTGGTCGCGGCCGACCCCTGCCACGTGCTCATCAACGGGTCGAGCCTCGCGAGCAACGTGCTGAGCTGCGATTGGATCTGCGCGTTGACGTCGTAAACGTGTTGAGCCGCCACATGCATCGTGGAGAGCTCCGCTCGAAAGTTGGAACCGGCTCCGCCCATTTGCCACCTCCGATCGGTGATCTGGCCAAACGAACTTCGGCTCCCTCATGGTATGCCTGAACCCTTTAATTCCCGCTGTGGTTGACTGACAAATCTGTGTAAGGAGGGGAACCGGTGCACCTTGTCGTGAGCGTCGAAAGTCCAGCTGGACGGCGCCTCGTCTCGGTTCCTGACGACGCGCCGGTCGAGAGCCTGGTGCCGGCCCTGGTCGAGGAGCTGGAGGGCGGCGGCGATGCCGCGGGCTGGAGCCTGGCGCCGCAGGGCGAGCCCGCCCTCGACTCCGGTCAAACCCTGGCCGGAGCCGGCCTTTTTCCAGGGGCTGTGCTGGTGCTCATGGCCCCTCCGCGGGTGGTTCATGTCCCGACGACGCCTCCGCCGCCCCCGATCGAATCCATGAACCAGGCCGAGTATCTCCGGCTGCTTGACTCCGCCATCGGCTCCCGCCACGCCCGGCCGAGCACTGTGATCGCGGTCCTCGCCACGCAACCAGGCGCCGGGGCGACGACCGTGGCCACTGCGCATTGGCTGGCGAGGTCTATCGGTCGCTCTTCGCGCCAGAGGTGACGCCCGTCGAGGTAGCGGACGCCCTGGTCGCCGCCACACCAAGCTTGTCGGTGCTGCCGGCGCCACTCGACACCTCCGGCGTCCGAGCTGTCAACGGGAGCGGCTGGGCGCGCCTGATCGAGCACCTGCGCCATCTGCACCACATCGTGGTCATCGACTGCGGCACGAACCGGCGCGTGGTCAGCCTGGCCGATCAGGTCGTGCTCGTGAGCAAGCACGGGCCTGCGGTCCCGATCCGACCAATCGAAAAGACGGTGGTTTCCGTGGCGAACCAGGCGCCGCGCCGCAGGCGGATCCGTGGGCTCGAGATCATCGTCGCGGCCGAACCGCGCGCCGCGGCACGGCTCAAGCGGCGGGGGTTTGCGTGGAGCGAGGCACCGCCTTCGTGGCAGGAAGCGATCCGCGAGCTGGCCGCGGTCCTGGTCGCGGGCGGCTAGAGGCGCCTCAAAGCCCCCGGGCGAGGTGCACGACCGAGTCGTAGAAACCAAGAACGCCGAGCGCCAGGGGCACGCTCGCGGCGATCGTCAGCGCCTCCAGCGGACCGAGCCACCGCCGCAGCTGGGGTGACAGCGTCCAGCGTCTGACCATCGTGGCCGCGGCAAGGAGAACGACCGCGTCCGCGATGAGAAGCGCCGGAAGCCAGGCGGGGAAGAGCAGCTCCAGCATGATGAGGCTCGCCAGCCCCGCGGCCAGCAGCGGCACGACCTCAAGGGCGAAGCGATGGTGGCGAGCGCTGGCGGCAACCGCCACCGCGGTCACCGCAACGAGGCCTTTCGCGTACCAGCCATCGGAGACCGCCAGCACGGCGCTTGCGCCTGTGATCGCCAGACCGGTCCCAATCAATGACGCCGCTTGCAGCTTGCGTCCGCTCGCCAGGCGGCGGCCCAGCGATGACGGCTCCGCGCCCGTGACCTGGGCCAGGCGGACGTTGAGCGGGCCGAGCAGGGCAAGCACCACCAGCTCGGTGACGGCGACCAGGGCCGCCGCCTGGACCAGGCTCCCCCCGACCCATGCCGTCGCCCCGATCACCACAGCGGGAACGCCCGCCGCGGCGAGGAATCCCTCGGCCGGCGCAAACGCAACCTCGCCGACCACCGCGATGGCGACGAGCGAACCAATGGCCGCCCCCGCCACACCTGCGGCGAGGATTCCCGTTACGCCTGCTCCTGCGAGGCCGGCGATGCCGGCGCCCACCGCCGCCCACGCAGGTAGTCCGGCGAACGCCACCACCGCGGCCGGCGCCGGCCGGCGGGCCGCCCTCCTCTGCATGAAGGCGACCGCGGCTGAGAGCACAGACCCCGAGACGCCGACCCACGTTTGCGCCCTGGCATCACCGGTCGCCAGCACCGCGAACCCGGCGGCGGCGAGGCCAGCACCTCCGAGCCACGCCAATACGGACGGCGCCATGGCGCCGGTCCAGCGCCCGCGCTGAGCGTCGACGGCAACCGCGACGCGTCCGGCAAAGTCGTCGAGCAGCGGCGCCGGCGGGACGCTCGAGCGGTCGCGGAGGAACAGCATCGTCCCCTCGACCACGTCCTGCTCGGCAAGGCTCAGCTCGGGATCGAGCGCCTGGCCTCCAACCCTGATCAGCCGCCATTCGAGCGCGGCGCCGTTTTCGCTCTCGGCGAGCATGTCGACCACGTCCGAGAGCAGCTCTGCGACCGGGACGGAGTCGGGCAGCGTGGCGTCAAGTCGCCTTGTCGAGCCGACCACGGTGACGCGGCGGGACACGCGCGCTAGTCTGACGAATTCATGACCACCATGGTCACGAGCGAGAGCTGGATCGTCCGGCGATCCGCGCGTTCCAGGCCGCCGGCTGTGCCCGATGGCGCCATTGCGCTCTCGGCTCCGCCAAAGCTCGATGGGGCGCAGCAGGGTATGACCGGCTGGCTGCAGTCATGCTCGGCTCGGTAGGGATGGGAGTCGGCATGGCGACGCAACAGCGCATGGCAGCTCGCCGGCGCGTGCGGGCCGCACGCGTGCGTTACCTCGACTACCTGGCCGGCATCCGGGAGCAGGTCCGCCGGACTGCTGCCGCGCAGCAAGTGGCTTCTGCGTGGGTGCATCCCGCGCCGGGCGCGCTGCTTTCGGTGGCCACGTCGCCGCGGGTGTGGGAGCGGCGTCCGGATGACACAGACTTTCTCGAGCTGCGCGTCGGGGAGGGCCCGCGCCCGGTGGCGACTCGACTCACGCTTGCGGCGACGGACGGCGCCGGACCGAGCAGCGACCCGGTCTGCATGGCGGCGGTTGAGGAGCTGCTCGATGCAAGCGCCTCGGTCGACACCGCATTGACGATCGACCTCAAGACCGCACCGCTCATCACGATCACCGGGTCTCGCACCTCGAGTCTCGAGGTGGCCCGGGCGTTGCTCTGCCAGCTGGCGGTGATGCAAGCGCCCGACGACGTTCAGATGTTTCTCTCGACGAGGTCAGAGGCCGATTGGGAGTGGGCCAAATGGCTTCCCCATCTGCGCGACGACGCCGTGGACGCCGTCCTGGCGGCCAGGATTGCAGAAGTCCGGCGCAACGTGCGCCGGGACCAGGAGCTTCCCTGGCTGGTGGCGGTGGTGGATGGCGACCTTCCGGCCGGGGAAACGATCAGTGCGCTGCGGAAGACGCGTGGCCACGCCGCGTTGATCGTGATTGCGACCGAACCCGTGGAGGCAGACGTGCAGGTTCGCGTCGCCGCCGGCCGGCTCAGGATCGAACTCCTGTCGACGACCGCGAATCAACCGGGTCGAGCCGACCGCCTTGGACCGTACGGCGCCGAGGCGATCGCGCGGAGGCTCGCGCCGCTGCGTGTTACCGGCGAGCCGGGCGCTCGACGCCTGGCCACCGACGTCTCACTGACGTCGCTGCTTGGCATTCAGGACCTCACGGCGCTCGATCCGCGCGAAAGCTGGGCTCCGCGCGTTCTCGCCGACACGCTCAGCGTTCCGATCGGCGTGAGCAGCGAGGGCGAACCCGTTCGGCTGGACTTCAAAGAAGCAGCGCTTGGCGGCGATGGCCCGCATGGCCTGGTGATCGGAGCCACGGGATCGGGCAAGAGCGAGCTGCTGCGTACGATCGTGACCGGCCTCGCGCTGACGCATCCACCGGACCGGCTCGCGTTTGTCCTGGTCGACTTCAAGGGCGGCGCGGCGTTCTCGGGATTGCAGGCGCTGCCTCATGTGGCGGGCCTGATCACAAACCTCGCCGACGACCTTGCGCTCGTCGACCGGATGCACGCGGCGCTGTTCGGCGAGATCCGCCGCCGCCAGGAGCTGCTGCGAGCGGCAGGAAACCTGGCCACGGTGCGCGATTACCACGCCAGGCTCGACGCCGGCGAGTCGCTCGCGCCTCTGCCCTACATGCTGCTGATCGTCGACGAGTTCGGTGAGCTGCTGACCGCGCGATCGGACTTCATCGACCTGTTCGTCGCGGTCGGGCGGCTGGGCCGCAGCCTGGGGATGCACCTGCTGCTCGCCTCGCAGCAGCTCGATGAGGGTCGTCTCCGAGGGCTCGAAGGCCACCTGAGCTACCGCATCGCTCTGCGAACCTTCAGCGCAGCCGAAAGCCGCACGGTGCTCGGAGTCTCTGACGCCTACGAGCTACCGCCGCTGCCCGGCTCCGGCTACTTGAAAGTTGGGACGACCGTCTACACGCGGTTTCGCGCCGCAGTCGTCAGCCAGCCGTACGCGCCCGACGTACAGACCGAGACCGTCGCTCGCGCGCGTCCTTTCTATCTATCCGGGCCCGGCCGAGTCGAACCGTCGACTCCGGCTGGCCTCTCACCGTCATCCCGAACGACGATGCTGGAGGTTGCCGTGGAGCGGTTGCGCGACGGGGCGCCACGCGCGCACCAGGTATGGCTGCCCCCACTTGAACCGCGAGTTGCCCTGGACTCAATCCTCGCAGCGAAGCCCGCGCAGCAGCATCTGGCTGTTCCGCTGGGAGTCGTCGACCGTCCCGCCGAGCAGTCGCGCGGCATCCTGGAGGTCGACCTCGCAGGTTCGGCGGGACACGTGATGGTGGTCGGCGCTTCGCTCACCGGCAAAACCACATTGGTGCGGACGCTGATCTCCGCGTTCGCTCTTACTCACTCCCCGGCTGAGGCGCAGTTCTACTGCATCGACTTCGGCGGTGGCGGCCTGGCGCCGCTCGCCGGGCTGCGGCACGTCGGCGGCGTTGCCGGACGGCAGGATGCCGAGCGCGTGCGCCGCACGGTGGCTGAAGTGGCCGCGCTCCTGGACGAACGCGAAGCACGATTTGCGAATGCCGGGATCGACTCGCCCGCGGCGCTGCGTGCGCGCCGTTCGCGCGGGGAGCTGAAAGGCGCGGAATGGGCAGACGTCTTCCTTGTCATCGACAACTGGCCCGCGGTGCGGCAGGAGTTCGACGACCTCGAGGCGCCGCTGCAGGAGATCGCCGCACGTGGGCTCGGCTACGCGGTGCACGTCGTGCTCACGGCCAACCGATGGATCGACGTGCGCTCGTCACTGCGCGAAGCGATCGGCGGGCGCCTCGAGCTTCGCCTCCACGATCCGGGCGAATCCGCGATCAACCGGCGCGAAGCCGAAAATGTCGCCAAGGGGGTGCCGGGACGCGGCATCACGTCGGCGAACCTTCACTTCCAGACGGCGCTGCCGAGGATCGACGGGAGCGTCGAGGTCACCGATCAGCAGCGCGGCCTGGAGCTGTTGATCGAGAAGGCGAATGCGTTGTGGGAGGGCGCAAGGACGAAGCCAGTGCTTGTCCTTCCACGCATGATCGAGCTCACGCAGCTCGGTGCCACCGACGCGGCCGGCGTCGCAATCGGCGTGTCCGAGCGCGACCTTGCGGCCGTCAACCTGGACCTGGGGGCGGCTGATCCGCACTTTTTGGTCTTTGGCGACGGCGAGTCGGGCAAGACCAATTTCCTGCGCACATTCCTGATTGGCCTGATCGCGAAATCGCGGTTGGAGCAGGTCCAGGTCCTGGTCGTCGACTACCGGCGGACGCTGCTCGGCGTCGTGCCTGCTGAATACCTCGTCGGATATGCCGGCGCCGAACCCGCGGCCGCAGCGCAGCTGACTGAGACGGCGGCGGCGCTGACGCGAAGGCTTCCGCCGGCTGATATCTCCATCGAGCAGCTGCGGGCCCGCAGCTGGTGGAAAGGCCCCGAGCTGTATCTCGTCGTGGACGACTATGACCTCGTCGCGACGCCAAGCGCCAATCCGCTCTTGCCGCTGCTGCCGCTGCTCGCCCAGGCCAAGGACATCGGGCTGCACATGCTCGTCGCCCGGCGTGTGGGGGGTGCGGGCCGAGGCGTGCTCGAGCAGTTGCTGCTTCGAATCCGCGAGCTCGGCTCGCCGGGGTTGTTGCTCAACGGGGATCCCCAGGAAGGGCCTTTGGTTGGCTCATCCCGCGCGAGCCACCAGCCGCCGGGGCGGGGGCTGCTCGTCAGGCGTCACGAAAAACCGTTCCTGATCCAGGTGGCGTTCAGTGGCGGACGAGAGTGATGACTCCGATCACCAGCGCGATCGCGAGGGCGATTCCGATGCCTGCGGCGATGGGGCCGAACCAGCTCGGGCCCGAGGTGCCCGGGGTGGCTTCCGAACCAAGCCGAAACGCCGCGGTGACCCTCCGCCGGCCGTCGGCCTCTACCTCGAGCTGCTCGTCGGGCGTCAGTTTCGGCATGGGCTGTCAGGCTACAGCGCGGTTGAGATCCAGGACCCCGTATAAGCTGAGCCGGTGCGCCTGATCAGCGCGGACGGCAGGTGGTGGTGGAACGGGCATTCGTGGGAGCCCCTGCCTGAAGCCGTGACCGCGGAAACGAGCTCAGCGGAGGTTTCGACGGCAGAGCCGACCCTGGCTGAGCCACCGCCTCCACCCGACGCCTCAGCGACCCCGGTGAACGGGTCCCCCGCCTTCATGCCAGGCCGCTATGACAAGTCGGCGGTGGCCGTGCCGGCGCGAGGTTTTGCCGGCCGACTCTATCAGCTGAGCCGCGGCCGGATCAACCTCGGTCCAAGCGCTGCCGAGCACCGCCACATGAGCCATCTGGAGGCAGCGCGGACCCCGGTGGTCAACCCACCCCTCCACATCGCGGTCGCCTCGGCCAAGGGCGGCGTGGGGAAATCGACGATGGCGCTGCTCCTGGCGAGTCGCATGGGCCTGCTCCGGACCGACAGGATCATCGCGGTCGAATGCAACCCGCATCACGGAACTTTTCGGAGCCGCATCCGAACGCACCACGACCGCTCCGTCAAAGACCTGATCGACTTTCTCGACGGACCTGAGGTCGAGCGCGACGAGGACCTGACCTTGCCGATGCTGCACCGCTTCACGACGCACGTGCCGGAGTCTCGACTCGAGGTCATCACGGCGCCCACCGACCCGAAGATCCGGCAGGCGCTGAGCGCGGATGACTACCGCCGAGTGTTCAAGGTCCTGCAGCGCTACTTCGACATCATCGTGCTCGACCTCGGTACAGGCCTGCTCGATGACACCACCAAGTACATCCTGGAGAAGATGTGCGACCAGCTGGTCGTGGTCGCGCCGGCCGAGCTCGATGGCGCCGAGCTTGGTGCGTTCACCCTCGAGTTCGTAGCCGACACGCGGGGCGTGCCCTGGGTGCGCGAACGCGCGGTCGTGGTGATCAACCGCGTGGTCAAGGACACGCAGGTCGACGTCGATGGGATGGAGGTCTACTTCCGAAGCTGGGTGCGCGCGTGCCTACGCATCAGCCAGGACCCGCATCTGAAGACCGGTGGCATCTTCGACTGGGACCGCATCAGTCCGGCGGCAAATCAAGAGATCCTGGCAATGACGGCCGAGGTCGGCAGCGGGTTCTCGCTGGGTCGCTCACAGAGCTGACCGGGCACCGGTCAAACATGCCGCAGCGAGGCGGTTGCAGCCGCGCTGGACTGCTGTCTGGTTGGGTTGAACTCGAAATCGATTGCTACGGCTATAAATCGTCGCCTGGCGACAATTCCTCCATTGACAGGCGAACGGTAGGTGCGATGATCCTTTTGACCCCGGTGGATTCGAAAGGCGCAAGCCGGACGGGTTCGCTGGGGTCACTGCTTTTTCGCGGTAAGAGCGAGATCCAATTTCTCGCCGGCATCCCTGGACGATCGACGGCGACGGGCGCCTGGAGAACCAGGCGCCGCGTGGTGCCGCCAACGATCTGGAGCTCCCGCTTAGCTCCAGTAAGCGCGTCGCCTAAGGCCGCTTCCGCTGAAAAGCCTGACGACCATGAGGACGATCACGGCACCGATGAACGCGATCAGCATCGCGCTGAGAATCGGATGCCCGACGATCGCGATGCTCCAGTGGAAGACGCCGGCCAGAAACCCGCCCACCAGTGCACCCACAACGCCTGCGATCACGTCACCCATAAGTCCCAGGCCATGGCCCAGTGCCAGGTGGCTGGCGAAGAATCCGGCCACCAGGCCGACGAGGATCCAGACCAGAATTGTGTCGAAATCGAGAACCATATGTATCAGGCCTCCTTCGCCGCTAAAACGCGAGCTGGTGTCCCGTTACCCGGCGCCCTGTATAGAGATGTAAAGGCCGGCCGGCCACCGACGAAGCGACCCGCCCTGGTAATTGGCAATTGCAGCGCGCGGACCTGCCCGCCCATTTGACGCCCAACCTGAATCCGCGCTGCACTTACCGCCTTCAGCTTTCAAGGGACTTCCCTTTCCAGGCCGCAGCCGACTGCGCCGAATACTTCGCATCGCTTGGGGTCAGCCGCCTGTACTGCTCGCCGATCCTTCAGGCCGCCCCTGGCAGCAGCCATGGTTATGACGTCGTCGACCCCACCCGGATCAACGATGAGCTGGGCGGCGAGCTTGGTTTCCACCGGATGGTGTCTCAGCTCCGCGGCGAAGGCCTGGACGTGATGATCGACATCGTGCCCAACCACATGGCGACCGTGGTTCCGGCCAACCGCTGGTGGTGGGACATCCTGAAGCACGGGCTCTCCAGCCGCTACGCGGGCTTTTTCGATGTCAACTGGGAACCGCCGGTCCCGAGCCTTAAGGGAAAGGTGCTGCTGGGCGTGCTGTCCGACCGCTATGGCCGCGAGCTCGAGTCGGGCCGCATCGCGCTCGAGCGGCGCGGCGACGAGGTCGTCGTCCGATATCACGACGACGTATTCCCGGTCTCACCCGCGAGCCTTGACGGCATCGCGGTCGAATCCGTCGAGCGTGATCTGGACGCATTCGATGCCTTATTACAGAGACAGCACTACCGGCTTGCCTACTGGCGGACTGCTCAGGCTGAGGTCAACTACCGGCGTTTCTTCACCATCCACAGCTTGATCGGCCTTCGGGTCGAGGTCGATGAGGTGCTGCAGGAGAGCCACCGAGTGGTCTTCGAGCTGGCGCATCGAGGTGAGTTGGCAGGCCTGCGCGTGGACCACGTCGATGGGTTGATCGATCCGCTCGCCTATCTCCAGCAGGTCCGCCAAGCCACGCCAGACTCCTACGTCGTGGTTGAAAAGATCCTCGACTACGACGAGCGCCTGGCCGGCGGTTTACCGGTCGACGGCACGACCGGGTATGACTTCATCGCGCACGTCGACGGCCTGTTCGTCGACTCTCGGAACGAAGAGACCCTGACGTCCCTCTACCACGCCTTCACGGGAGAGTCGCAGCCTTTCTCCGAGCTTGTGCGCAGCTGCAAGCGCGAGATCATGGCGACCGAGCTGTCGCCGGACCTCGAGCGCCTCACCACGATGCTGGTCGCCATCTGCGAGGGCTACCGCGCGCAACGCGATCGGATTCGCAGCGAGCTGCGGGACGCGGTGAGCGAGATGACGGCGGCTTTCACCGTGTACCGGACCTACCTTCGCCCTGGCACATCGCCGAGTCGCGAGGACGTGCGTCACGTGGCGCTCGCGGTGGAAGAAACGGTACGCCGCCGCCCCGACATCGAGCCTGACCTGCTGGCTTTCATCAGCGACCTCTTACTGCACAAGTTCTCGGGCGCTTCGGAGGCGCAGTTCGCCGCGCGATTCCAGCAGTTCACGACCGCGGTCATGGCCAAGGGCGTGGAAGACACCGCGTTCTATCGCTACCACCGTCTGATCTCGCTCAACGAGGTCGGCGGAAACCCGGCGGCATTCGGCCGTCCAGTCGATAGCTTCCACGACTACTGTTCGCATATCGCGAAGGCCTGGCCTAAAACCATGCTTACGCTTTCGACGCATGACACGAAGCGCAGCGCGGACGTGCGCGCCAGGCTTCACCTGCTGTCGGAGATGCCGGCTGAATGGGAGGCTGCCGTACGCAGTTGGGCCGAGCACAACGGGCGCTACCGCTCGCAGGGTTATCCCGACCGCAACCTCGAATACCTGATTTACCAGACGCTGGTCGGCGCGTGGCCGATCGATGCCGAACGCTTGAAGCAGTTTCTGCTGAAAGCCGCTCGCGAAGGCAAGGCGCACACGTCCTGGATCGATCCCGTGCCGGCGTACGAAGATGCGATCGCGGAATTCGTAAACAGCCTCATGGCGGACGGTGAGTTCATGAACGAACTGCAGACCTTCATCGGGCGCAACCAGCTTGTGCCATACG
>WNGH01009085.1_pt1 | contig 16209 bp, 10 predicted proteins | sample 5400631 | NCBI WGS metagenome assembly WNGH01 (sample SAMN13153373, study PRJNA577476) | soil metagenome | isolation source: 115 cm soil or saprolite under Garry oak tree replicate 1 | place: USA:California | collected 2016-06-15
ATCAGCGCGCGCGGCTCCTCGGCGGCGTCGCGGGCCACGCCGGCATCTTCTCGACCGCCGGCGACCTCGCGCGCCTCTGCCGGATGCTCGTCAACGAGGGCACGCTCGACGGCACGCGCGTGCTGCGCGCGACGACGATCCGGACGATGTGGCAACGCTCGACCGACGGCAACGGCACGCGCGCCCTCGGCTGGGACGTGAGCTCGAGCTTCGCGCGGGTCATGTCGCCGTTCTTCCCGCCGGACTCCGTCGGTCACACCGGCTTCACCGGCACCGCGGTCTGGATCGACCCTCCGAGCCGCGCCTGGATGCTCGTGCTCACGAACCGTGTGCATCCGAGCGGCGGCGGCGCCGCGCGCATCGGCGAGCTGCGCACGCGGGTCGCCGCGGCCGTCGGCGCGGTCCTGTTCCAGTCGCCGCTCCCGCTCGACACGGCCGCCGCGTCGCCCGCGGCGGACGCGCCGGCCGAGGCGCCGATACCGCGCCCCGGCGGCGTTCGGAGCGGGCTCGACGTGCTCGTCGGCCAGGGCTTCGCGCCGATCGCGGGTCACGCGGTCGGGCTCGTCACGAACCAGACGGGGATCGACGCGCGCGGCCGACGCGGCGCCGATCTGATCCACGCGGCGCCCAACGTCCGGCTTCAGGCGATCTTCTCGCCGGAGCACGGCCTCGGCGGCGACCTCAACGCCGACGTACCGCACGGGCGCGACACGCCGACAGGCAAGCCCGTCTGGAGCCTCTACGGACCCGCCCGGCGGCCGACGCCCGCGATGCTCAAGGACGTGACCCTGCTCGTCTTCGATGTCCAGGACGTCGGCGTGCGCTACTACACCTATCTCACGACGCTCGTGTACGTGATGGAGGAGGCGGCGCGCCAGGGGATCCCCCTCGTCGTTCTCGACCGGCCCAACCCGATCACGGGCCGGGTCGTCGAGGGGCCGGTGATGGACCCGGACCTCGGCTCGTTCACCGCGGCGCACACGATCCCGGTGCGGACCGGCATGACGATGGGCGAGTTCGCGCGCATGGTCGCGGCGGAGCGGCAGATCCCCGTCGCGCTCACCGTCATTCCGATGGAAGGCTGGGAGCGCTCGATCTGGTACGACGAGACGGGGCTCCCGTGGGCGAATCCGTCGCCCAACATCCGCTCGGTGACGCAGGCGCTGCTCTACTCGGGGATCGGTCTCCTCGAGGCGACGAACCTCTCCGTGGGACGCGGCACCGACCGGCCCTTCGAGGTCGTCGGCGCGCCGTGGATGGACGGCCCCGCGGTCGCGGGCGCGCTCGAGGCGCTCCGCCTGCCGGGCGTCGCCTTCGAGCCGGTGACGTTCACGCCGTCGGGGGACCGCTACGCGTGGACCCCGTGCAGCGGCGTGAGGATCCGGGTCACGGACCGCGAGGTGCTCCGGCCGGTGACGGTCGCGCTGGCGCTCGCGCGCGCGCTACGCGCGCGTCACCGTGACCAGTGGAGACCCGAGAGTGTCCAGAACCTCCTCGTGAACCGGTCGACCATGTGGGCCTTCCTGCGAGACGAGCCGCTCGACCGCCTGGTCATCTGGGCCGAGAAGGAGCGCAACAGCTTCTTGAACCGCCGCGCGTCGTACCTCATGTATCGTTGAACGCGCTGCGCGAGCTTCGTGCTGCCGAGCTTTGCACTACCGTGCGCGTTCCACCACGCGGAGGTTGGTCGGGAGATCGAGGCGGAGACGATCGCGGGCACCGGCGGGCACGGTGACGACGTCGGGATCGCCGTCGCTCACGAAGCGCTCCCCCGGGTTCCGGTCGAACCAGTCGAGCCAGTAGCGCAGCTCGCGCTCGAGCCCCTGGATGCGGGGTACCCGAGTCGCGTCGAAGGCGCGCGCGAAGGGTGACGCCGCCGCGCCGCCCGCCACCATCAAGATCGCGTCGTGCTGGTACGTCACGCCCTTGGCCGTGCCCGTGCGCGCCCACGCGACGTTCTTCGGATACGCGCCGTGCGGCAGTGCCAACGCCCGCACCCGGTACTCGGGGACGTGCCGCTGGATGAACGCCTGCGCGTCGGCGATCTGTGCCCGCACGGTGCCCTCGGGGTACTTGGCCAGGTTCGCGTGCCAGAGCGTGTGATTGCCGATCTCGTAGCCGTGCGCCGCGAGGAACTGCAGCTTCCGCGCCGCGTACTCGGGCTGGTTGAAGAGCCGGTTCGGCGGATCGGCGGCCGGCAGTACGAAGAAGGTCGCCGCACGGCCGAAGTCCGGCTTCTCGCGCGCGAACGCTTCGAGAATGCCGACGGCCGAGCGCGGGTCGATCTCGACGGTGCCGTTCTTCTCGACGTAGCGGAACTGTCCCGGTGACGAGTCGTCGAAGGTGAGGACGACGGGCGTCGTGCCGGCCGGCAGGTCGACCCGGCCGTCGAGCAGAGCGTTGAGGCTCACCAGGCGGTAGCCGCGCGCGTAGAGCGTCTCGAGGTCGCGCCGAAAGTTCTCGGGGGTACGGGTCCAGCGCTCCTCGGGCTCGTCGATCTTGTGGTACTCGAGGATCATCAGGCGGCCGAGCTCGTTCGGGGCCGGGGGCCCGGCGGCGGCGAACGACGCCACGATGAGCACCGCCGTCGCCAGCAGCAAGAGAACGAGGAGGAGTCTCATTTGGCGGCGAGCGATCCCTTCGGCTGGAGCGCCGCGCCCGTGTAGTCGTTGCGCGGATTCCACAGCATCCAGCCGCTGCCGCCCGCATCGTCGGCGCCCTTGGTCTGGGCGCGGAGCTGCGACACGCCGAAGACGCGCCGATCGAAGGCGTAGTCGCGGAAGTCCTGCAGCCACGGCCGCACGACGGCGCGCGTGCCGGTGGCGCGCTTGCGGATCAGCCGCACGCTCTCGAAGACGACCTTGTAAGGATTCTCCACGGGGTTCCGGTAGCCGGGGATGCCGCGGTGGTAGCCGGAGGGGTAGACCATCGGCGAGACGACGTCGACGTGCGGCGCGAGCTCCTCGATCCGCTGGCCGATGTCCGTGTCGTTATCGTTGAACGCCGTGTAGCCGAAGACGTCGGCGGCGACGAAGGCGCCGGCCGCCCCCAGCTCGCGGCGCGCGCGTTCGAGGAAGCCCGCGATCGCCGGCAGTCGGCTCTCGCGCGTGTTGGCCCGGGCGTAGCGCGCCGCGGACAGGCGGCCGTCGGTCGGGAAGCGCACGTAGTCGAACTGCACCTCGTCGAAGCCGCGCGCGACGGCCTCGCGGCCGATGGCGATGTTGTAGTCCCAGACCTCCTCGCGGAACGGGTCCGTCCAGGCGAGCCGCTCGGTATCGAGCCACGGCCGGCCCGTGTCCGTGTCCATCACCGCCAGATCGGGTCTGTGGGTGGCGAGGATGTTGTCCTTGAAGGTGACGATGCGCGCGATCGTGTAGATGCCGCGCGCCTTCAGATTCCGCATGAGCGCGTCGAAGTCGCGCTGCGTCGCGGGCCCCTGGGCTCCCACCGCGCGTGCCAACTCGATCTCGGTCGGCCAGAGGATCCAGCCGCGGTCGCCCTTGACGTCGATCACCACGGCGTTCAGCTCGGTATGGGCGGCGAGCTCCAGGACGCGCCCGCGGATCGCGGCGTCGCCGACGCCGTAGTAGGAGAGGTACGCGGCTTTGATGACCTGCGGCCTCAGCGTGACTCGGAGCGGCCCGCGCGTCGCCGTGACGGCCGCCTTCGTGTAGCCCGGCATCTTGACGAGGATCGGCGCGCCGAGCGGCACGCTCTCGACACGGAAGGCGCCCTCGGCGTCGCTCTCGTGCTCGACACCGCCCACGACGATCGACGCGCCGGCGATGGGCCGTCGCTCGGCGTCGACGACGACGCCCGTAATGGTCGCCAGCTCTTTGGGCGGCTCAGCGTCGGCCGCCGGGCGGACCGCGCCCGGAGGCGTCGGGGGCAGCGACGCGATGACGATTCGGTCGGGGCGGGCATCCGCCGCGGCGAGCAGGACGGCGGGGGCCAGGATCGCGTAGCCGCCGAGGACCGCGAGCGCCAGGAGCATCAGCGCAAAGCCGCCGTCGAAGAGGTGTCGCGTCACGACCGGCGGCGATCCCGACATGGGTCGACTCCGAAACTAACTGTGAGACTCACGGCCTGCCAAGAAATATTTGCGTCGTTGCGGCGCGCGCGGCGCCACCCGTTACAATAACCGTGTTCATGGCCGCGTTCGGCTGCCAGCAATCCCAGAGTCGCACCCTCGAGATCAACAGTCGAGCCCTCCACTTTCTGGAAGCCGGGCCCTCCGGCGCGCCCGCCCTCTGCTTCCTCCACGGCGGCGCGGCCCACGCTCACTGGTTCGACGCCGTTCTGCCGCCGTTCGTTCCCGGCCACCACGTCGTCTCGCTCGACCAGCGGGGGCACGGACGGAGCGCCTGGGCCGTGCCGCCGGCGTACGCGACCGAGGACTTCGCCTCGGACCTCTTGGCCATCATGGACCGGCTCGGCTGGGAACGTACGGTCCTCGTCGGCCACTCCATGGGCGGCCACAACGCCATGGCCTTCTCCGCCTGGCACCCGGACCGGGTGCGCGCCCTCGTCATCGTGGACGCCCGGCCGACCATTCCGGTCGGGCGCCTCGATCGTATGCACGCGCGGGGCCGTCGGGGGCCGCGAGTCCATCCGACCCAAGACGCGGCCGTCGCCTCCTTCCGCCTCCTGCCGCGTGAGACTGTCGCCGACCCTCGGCTTCTCGCGCACTTGGCGCGCGAGGGGATGGTCCGGCGGAACAGCGGCTGGGCCTACCGCTTCGACCCGGCGTCCAACGCCGCCAGGGCCCCCGTGGACTGCTGGCCGCTGCTCCCTCGTGTCAAAGCGCCGACGCTAATTGTCAGTGGCGGGCTGTCGCCCGTGCTGCCGCGCGAGATGGCCGAGCAGGTGAGGGCGGCGATCCCCGGCGCCCGGCACGTCGAGATCCCCGGCGCCTATCACCACCTCGTGCTGGACAAGCCCGACCTCTTCAGTGCCGCCCTCGCCGACTTCCTGGGCGCGCTGGGCTGAGCCGGCCCCCCGGTAGTCAGTCGGCGACGCGCTCGACGCGGACCGCGCAGACCTTGTACTCGGGGATCTTCGACGCGGGATCGAAGGCGGCGTTGGTGAGGAAGTTCGCGGCCGACTCGCCGAGCTTCACGAACGGCACGAACAGCGCGCCCGCCTTGACCGCCTCCGTCACGCGCGCGTAGCCCGTCAGCTCGCCGCGGCGTGACTCCACGCGCACGCGCGAGCCCGTGTCCACGCCGAGCCGCCGGGCGTCCGCCGGGTGGATAGCGACCTCCAGCCTCGGCGCCAGCTCCATCAGTCCCTGCACGCGGCGGGTGAGCGTGCCGCCGTGCCAGTGATAGAGCAGCCGCCCCGTGTTCAACAGGAACGGGAAGTCGGGATCGGGCAGCTCGGCCGCCTCGACGATCTGGAGCGCCGGAATGAAGCGCGCGCGCCCGAGCGGGAAGGTCTCCGCGTAGAGATAGCGCGTGCCCGGATGCTCGGGCGTCGGACACGGCCACTGGATCCCGCCCTCACGATCCAGCCGCGCGTGCGAGAGACCGGCCAGGAACGGCGTGAGGCGCGCCATCTCCTGGAAGACCTCTGCCGCGCCCGGCCACTCGAACTGGCCGGACACGTCCACGCCCACGCGGCGCGCGATGCGCTTGGCCAGCTCGGCGGTGATCCACCAGTCGGGCCTGGCGTCGCCCGGCGGCGCCATCGCCGCGCGCACGCGCTGGACGCGCCGCTCCGAGTTCGTGAACGTGCCCTCCTTCTCGGCGAAGGCGGCGGCGGGCAGGAACACGTTCGCGCGCTCGGCGGTCTCGTGCATGAAGAGGTCCTGAACGACGAGGAAGTCGAGCTGACCGAGCGCCTTCTCGGCGTGATGCAGGTCGGGCTCGCTGAGGAGCGGATTCTCGCCGACGACGTACATCGCGCGCGTCTCGCCGTGGAGGCACCCTTCGACCATCTCGGTCACCACCCGGCCTGTCCCGGCCGGTGGCCTGACGCGCCACGCCCGCTCGAACTTGTCGAGCGTCTTGGCGTCGTACGACTGGTAGCCGGGAAGATTGGTCGGGATGCAGCCGGCGTCGCCGCAGCCCTGCACGTTGTTCTGGCCGCGGAGCGGCGAGATCCCGGAGCCGGGGAAGCCCATCTGACCCGCGACGAGCGAGAGGTTCAGCACGGCGTGGGCGTTGTGGATGCCGTTGACGTGCTGGGTGATCCCCATGCCCCAGACGAGGCAGGAGCCGCTAAAGGGCGGCTGTGCGTACCAGCGCGCGGCCTGGGCGATGTCGGCCGCCGGCACGCCCGTGACCCGCTCGGCGCGCTCGAGCGTGAACTCGGCGAGCGAGGCGCGCCACGCCTCGAAGCCTTCCGTGCGCTCGCTGACGAACCGCTTCGCGTCCAGCCCCTCGTCGAGGATCACGCGCGCCATCGCGTTGAACAGCGTGACGTCGGTGCCCGGCCGCTGCTGGATCCACAGATCGGCCTGGTCGCAGAGATCCACGCGCTTGGGGTTCACGACGATGAGCCGCGCGCCCCGGCTCACCGCGCGGCGGAACCGGATCGCGATCACGGGATGGTTCGCCGAGGCGTCGGCGCCGACGACCATGACGCAGCCGGCCTCTTCATAGTCGACGTAGGAATTCGACGTCGCGCCCGAGCCCATCGAGACCAGCATGGCCTCCACGGAAGGCGAGTGGCACAGGCGCGTGCAGTGGTCCACGTCGTTGGTGCCCATGACGACGCGGCAGAGCTTCTGGACGACGTAGCCGTCCTCGTTCGTCGCCTTGGCGCTGGCGAGGGCGCCGAAGCGGCCGCGATGGCTGGCGAGTCCGTCGGCGGCGGTGTCCAGCGCCTCGTCCCACGACACGGGCGTGAAGCGCCCGTCGCGCTTGACCATCGGTTCCGTGATCCGGTCGCTCGAGTGGACGAAGCCCGTCCCGAAGCGTCCCTTGACGCAGAGCATGCCGAGGCTCGAGTCGGCCATGAGCGCGAGATGGCCGTCGTCTTTGACCCGCACCTCGATGCCGCAGCCGACGCCGCAATACGGGCACGTCGTCGGGACGCTCCGGGCGACCTTTGCCGGCTCCTCCTTGGGACGGAGCGCGCCCGTCGGGCACGTGGCCACGCACTGGCCGCACGAGGTGCATACCGAGGACGCCATGAGGCCGTCGCCGAAGACGCCGACCTTCGTCGCGTGGCCGCGACCGAGCAGCGCGATCGCGCCGATCTGCTGAACCTCGTCGCAGGCGACCGTGCAGCGGCCGCAGAGGATGCACGCGTTCCGGTCGAGGACGAAGAACGACTTCGTCGCGTCGGCCTCGTAGCGGTGCAGCGGCTGCCAGCGCGGCTCGAGGATCCCGTGACGTGCCGCGGCGTCGCTGGCCTGGGCGAAACCGTTGCCCCCCTCGCGGCCCTCGACGGTGGTGAGCATGGAGACCGTGAGATCGAGCACCATCGCGCGCACGCGCGCCGCCTCGGGATGGAGCGTGTCGACCACCATACCGTCGCGCGCGGGCAGGTGGCAGGCCGCGGGCGTGCCGCGCTGGCCGTCGACGTGCACGAGGCACGTCCGGCAGGCGCCGAGGGGCGCGCGATCGGGATCCTTGCAGAGCTGGGGCAGGGGAATGCCGAGACGGTTCACTCCCTCGAGGACGGTGGCGCCCTCGGTCAGCTCCACGCGGTGACCGTCGATCGTCAGGACCACAGCGGTTTCATGATACGCCGAACTCCGCCGGGAACTCGGCGAGCCCCGACAGCACGGCGAAGGGCGCCGCCTGGCCGAGACCGCAGAGCGAGGCGAGCTGGATCGTCTCGCTGAGCGCCGCGGCGCGTTCGGGGTCCACGGCCCCCTCGAGCATCGCGAGGAGCCGCGCCGTTCCCTCCCGGCACGGCGTGCACTTGCCGCACGATTCGCGCGCGTTGAAGCCGAGCAGCGTCTTGACGGCCTCGCGGACCGACGCGGTGTCGTCGAGCACGACGACGCCGCCGGTGCCCGGATTCACGGTCCCGCGCGGCACGAGCGGCTCGTCGAAGTGGCGCGGCGCCACGACCGATCCCGACGGGCCGCCGAGAACGACCGCCTTGATCGGGCGTCCGGTCGGGGTGCCGCCGCCGAGGCGCTCGATCAGGGTTCGCAGCGTGCAGCCGACCTCCATCTCGACGATGCCCGGGCGCGCGACGTGGCCGGAAAGGCCGAAGAGCTTGGTGCCGCGTCCACCGCCGAGCGAGGCCCACCACGCCCCGCCGCGCTCGACGATCGCCGGCACCGCGCAGAGCGTCTCCACGTTGTTGATCACCGTCGGCCGGCCGTACAGGCCCGACTCGACGGGGAAGGGCGGGCGAGTCCGTGGCATCGCGCGCCGACCCTCGAGCGACTCCAGAAGCGCCGTCTCCTCGCCGAGGACGAAGCCGCCGGCGCCGCGCCGGATCTCGGTGTCGAACGAGAAGTCCGAGCCGAGGATGCCCGCGCCCAGGAGTCCCCACTCGCGCGCCTGGTCGATCGCGTTGCCCACGCGCAGCGCCGACAGGTCCGCCTCGCCGTGGATGTACACGATACCGCGCGTCGCGCCCGCCGCCCACGCCGCGAGGAGCATCCCTTCGAGCAGGCGGTGCGGATCGCCCTCCATCAGGTGGCGGTCCTTGAAGATCCCGGGCTCGCCTTCCTCCCCGTTGACGACGACGTACTTCGGCGAGCCCGTGGCGGCGCGGCAGCCCGCCCACTTGATCGCCGCCTGAAAATAGGCGCCGCCGCGTCCGGTGAGCCCCGCCGCGCGGACCTCGTCGATCACGCGCTCGGGCGTCTCCTCCAGCGCCCTGGCGAGGGCGGCATAGGCGCCGTGGCGGATCGCGTCGGCGATGTCGTTGACGTCCACGACGCCGCAGCGCTCGAGAAGCACACGGCGCTGTGGCACCAGGAACGCGTCGCCGGTCGCGTGCTCACGCTCGCCCCGCGCGGCGACGGCGTCGAGCAGTCCGGCGACGCCGTCCCCCACGATCGGCCCGGCGACGACGGCGGGCCGCCCGTGGCGCAGCACCGTCACCGCGGGCTGGGCCCAGCACAGGCCGTTGCACCCGGCCGCGACGACCTCCTCGGCACGCCCGTGCACCCCGCGCCGCAGCGCCGTGTACGTCTCGTACGCGCCGACGGCGAGGCTGCAGGTGCCGAGCCCCACCGCGAGGCGCGTGCGCGGCCGTCGCTCCGCCTTCTTTCGGAGCGCCGCGTGCTGCGCCACCGGCCGGCCCGAGCGCGCGGGAGGCGTCACGTCTCGCGATCCCGGCAGCGGGCGGGGTCCGCTCGCGGCGAGCAGGGCGTCGATCCCGTCGAGGGTGGCCCGGCCGCGCAGGCCGTGGGGACCGTGGCCGACCTCGACGACCGGCGCGACGCCGCACTCGAACGCGCAGTCCGTCTCCTCGAGCGTCACCGCGCCGTCGGGCGTCGTGCCCGGCGCCGCGACGCCGAACCGGCGCTCGCACGCGGCGAGGATCTCGCGGCCGCCGCGCGTCTGGCAGGCGAGACCCGTGCAGACGCGGACGATCCTCTCGCCGGGCTCGACCAGCCGAAACTCGGGGTAGTGGGAGGCGACGCCCCACACCTCGCTCGTCGGCACGCGCAGGTGGGCGGCGACCGCCTCGAGCGTCTCGGGCGAGAGCCAGCGCCGGCGCGTCTGCGCCGCCCGGAGCGCGGGCAGGAGCCACGTCCGCTCGCGCGGAAACCCTGCGATGATCGCGTCGGCGCCCGGCATAATCGTCACAGATGGTAGCCGATCAGACGATCTTCAGGGACCTCGCCTACGTTTTCCTCGCCGCCGTCGTGGGTGGCGCGCTCGCGCGCCTCGCGCGCCAGCCGCTGATCCTGGGCTACGTCCTCGCCGGCCTCCTGGTCGGGCCCTTCACGCCGGGGCCGATGGTCTCGCACATCGAGACCTTCGAGCTCCTGGCCGAGATCGGCGTCGTTCTCCTGATGTTCACGCTCGGCGTCGAGCTGTCGCTGACCGACCTCCTGCGCGTGAAGTGGCTCGCGCTCGCCGGCGCTCCCGCCGGGCTCGCCGCGTTCATCGCGCTGACGGCCGGCGTCGGCTGGCAGCTGGGCTGGCCGCCCGTCGTCTCGCTCTCGATCGGCTCCGCGCTCTGCGTGCAGTCCACGATGGTCGCCGCGCGCCTCCTGACCGACAGCGGGGAGCTGGGCACGCGCCACGGCCGCGTGATCGTCGGCATTCTCGTCGTCGAGGACCTCGCGGCGGTCGTGCTGATGGTGCTGCTGCCCGAGCTGGGCTCGCTCGGGCGCGACGTCGTGCCCCTGATGCTGGCGCTCGGCACGGCGGCGGCCATCCTCGTGCCGTTCGTGTTTCTCGCGCGGCGGATCGTCCCGTGGGTCCTGCACCGGGTCGCCCGGACGCGGAGCGACGAGCTGTTTCTCTTCGTCGCGCTCGCGGTCGCCCTCGTCACGGCGGCGCTGACGCAGGCGTGCGGGCTGTCGCTGGCGCTCGGCGCGTTCCTCGCCGGCCTCGTCATCAGCGAGTCGGACTACTGCACCGAGACGCTGGAGCGGCTGCTACCGCTCAAGGACACGTTCGTCGCGCTGTTCTTCGTCACGATGGGCCTGCTCGTGGATCCGGCGCGCGTCCTCGCGAACCTCCCGCTGCTCGGCGTCATGACGGCGCTCGTGGTCGTCGGGAACCTCGCGATCTGGACGCTCGTCGTCCGGCTCCTCGGCGAGTCCGCCTGGACGGCGCTCCTCGTCGCGGTCAGCCTGACCCAGATCGGCGAGTTCTCGTTCGTGCTGATCCAGGTCGCGCGCCGCGCGGGCCACGTGGACACCGACGTCTACTACGCCGTCCTCGCGACATCGCTCCTCACGATTCTGCTCAACGCCTTTCTCGTGCGCGTCGCCCCGCGCTGGCTCGGAGAGCTGCGCCTGGCGCGCGCCGACGTGGCGCCCGTGAGCGGACTCGCGCCGGGCCCGCGCGTGCTGCTGTGCGGCTACGGCCGGGTCGGGTCCGTCATCGGCGAGGCCCTCGACACCTTCCGGCTGCCCTACACGGTGCTCGAGACCGATCCCGACATCGTGAAGGCGCTCCACGCCCGCGGCGTGCCGGCGATCTTCGGTGACGCGGGACGGAGGCACGTCCTCGACGCCGCCGGCGCCGCGTCGGCGTCGCTCGTGGTGCTCGCGCTGCCGGCGGTCGAGCGGACCTTTCTGGCGATCCGCCACCTCCGCGCGCTCGATGCGCGGCTGCCGATCCTCGCGCGCGCCCACGGCGAGGAGGAGCGGGACCGGCTGCTCGAGGCCGGCGCGACCGAGGTGATCCAGCCGGAGCTGGAGGCCGCGGCGACGCTCACGCGCCACAGCCTCGAGCGCGCCGGCGTGGCGCACGACCAGGTGCTCGCCTACATGAGCCGGCTGCGCGATCTCGTGGACTACGCGCGCCCGGAGGACGGCACCGCGGGCGACGCGCTGCCGCGGATGCGCGACGTGACGATCGCCGCCGGCGACGTCGCCGACCGCACGCTCGGTCAGTCGCGCGTGCGCGAGCGCTTCGGCGTGAGCGTGCTGATGCTCAAGCACGCGGACGGCACCGTGGTCACCCACCCGCACGCCGAGACCGTGCTGCGCCCCGGCGACCGCGCGCGCGTCTTCGGACTACCCGAGCAGATCGAGAGGTTCGCCGCCGCGTGCGCGCCGCCCGCCGCGGCCGCCGCCACGTGACCGACCCGGGGCGTTGACGGGTCGGGGCCCGGCGGTCTACCTTGCCGGTGCCCGTGTCCGCCATCTCCCTCCGGGGCGTGAGCAAGGTGTGGGGCGCCACGCGCGCCGTCGACGACGTCAGCTTCGACGCCGCGCCGGGGAGGCTGCTGGTGCTGCTCGGGCCGTCGGGCTGCGGCAAGTCGACGACGCTGCGCCTCATCGCCGGGCTCGAGCCGGTGACCGGCGGGCGTATCGAGATCGGCGGGGAGGATGTGACGGGACTGCCGCCCTCCCGGCGTCACATCGCCATGGTCTTCCAGTCCTACGCGCTGTTCCCGCACCTGACCGTCGCCGAGAACATCGTGTTCGGCCTGCGCGTCCGCCGCGTTCCGGCCGCGGAGCGCGCGCGTCGCCTCGCGCGCGTCGCGGAGCTGCTCGGGCTCGACCGCCTGCTCGAGCGCAAGCCCGCCCAACTCTCGGGCGGCCAGCAGCAGCGCGTGGCGCTCGGGCGGGCGATCATCGCCGAGAAGCCCGTGTGTCTCATGGACGAGCCGCTCTCGAACCTCGACGCGCAGCTCCGCTCGGACATGCGGCGCGAGATCCGCGCGCTCCAGCAGCAGCTCGGGATCACGATGGTGTACGTCACGCACGATCAGTCGGAGGCGATGTCCATGGCCGACCACGTCATCCTCATGCGCGAGGGGCGCATCGAGCAGGATGCGGCGCCGGCGGAGCTCTACGCGCGGCCCGCGACCGCCTTCGCGGCGCGCTTCATCGGCACGCCGCCGATGAACGTCCTGCGACTCGACGGCGGCGACGGACGGCTGATGGGCGTGCGTCCCGAGGACGTGCGTCTCACGGCGGCGGGGCCGGGGACGGTGCCGGCCAGGGTGACCGCCGTGGAGTACCTCGGCGCGGACTCGATCGTCATCTGCGCCGTCGGCACAGGGGAGACGCTCGCCGCGCGCGCGCCGGGGCGCGCGGCGGTGGAGGACGGCAAGGAGGTCCACCTCACGTGGCCGCCCGAGGCGACCCACGTGTTCGACGCGGCAAGCGGTCGCCGCCTGCCCGGAAGGGGGGAGACACGATGAGATCGAACGCGTTCAGGACGCTGGCCTGGCTGCCGCTCGCGGCGGCGCTCGTGGTGGCGCCGGCGCCCGTCGGCGCCCAGACCACGGAGATCTCGTTCTACTACCCGGTCGCCGTCGGCGGCCCCATCACGAAGATCATCGACGGGCTCGCCGCCGATTTCGAGAAGGAGAACCCGGGCCTCAAGGTGAGGCCGATCTACTCCGGCACGTATCAGGAGACGATCGTGAAGGTGCTCACCGCGCTGAAGAGCGGCGAAGCGCCCACGACCTCCGTGATCCTGTCCACGGACATGTTCACGCTCATCGACGAGGATGCGATCGTCCCGTACGACGACCTCATCAAGACCGCCGAGGAGAAGGCCTGGCTCGGCGCGTTCTTCCCGGCGTTCATGCTGAACAGCCGCGCCGGCGGCAGGACCTGGGGCATCCCGTTCCAGCGCTCGACGGTGGTCCTCTACTGGAACAAGGAGGCGTTCAAGGACGCCGGCCTGGATCCCAACAAGCCCCCCGCCACCTGGAGCGACATGCTCGACTACGCCAGGAAGCTCACCCGGCGCGACGCCGCCGGCAACGTGACGCAGTGGGGCATCCAGGTGCCGTCCTCGGGCTTCCCCTACTGGCTCTTCCAGGGCTTCACCACGCAGAACGACGTGCTCCTCATGAACGAGGCCGGCAACCAGACCTACTACGACAAGCCCGCGGTGATCGAGGCGGTGCAGTTCTGGGTCGACCTGGGCCAGAAGCACAAGGTGATGCAGCCCGGGATCATCGAGTGGGGCACGACGCCGAAGGACTTCTTCGAGCGGAAGATGGCGATGATGTGGACGACGACCGGCAACCTCACGAACGTGCGTGCCAACGCCAGATTCGACTTCGGCGTCGCGATGCTCCCGGCGAACAAGCGCCGCGGCTCGCCGACCGGCGGCGGCAACTTCTACGTCTTCAAGAAGAGCACGCCGGCCCAGCAGCACGCGGCGGTGAAGTTCATCCGCTGGATCACCTCGCCCGAGCGGGCGGCCGAGTGGGGCATCGCGACGGGCTACGTCGCCGTGCGCCCCGATGCCTGGGAGACGTCCGTGATGAAGAAGTACGTCGCCGGATTCCCCGCGGCCGCGGTCGCGCGCGATCAGCTGCCGCACGCGGTGGCGGAGCTCTCCACGCACGAGAACCAGCGCGTCACCAAGGCGCTGAACGACGGGCTGCAGGCCGCCCTCACCGGCGCCAAGACACCGGCGCAGGCGATGAGGGACGCGCAGGCGGAGGCCGACCGGATCCTGAGACCGTATCGTCGGTGAACGGCCGCCTCGCGCACGTCTACGGCTGGCTGCTGGCGCTGCCGGCGCTGGTGCTGCTCGTCACGTTCACGCACTACCCGACCGTGGCGACGCTGCTCACGAGCTTCTACTCGACGCCCAAGAAGAATCGGCCCGCCGTCTGGGTGGGCGCCGACAACTACGGCGCGATGGTCGCCGACCCCGTGTTCTGGCAGGCGCTCCGGAACAACGTCTTCTACGCGCTGGGCACGATCCCGACGTCGATCGCGCTGGCGCTCCTCATGGCCGTCCTGCTCAACGAGAAGCTGCGCGGCCGCGGCTTCCTCCGGATGTCCTTCTTCACGCCGACGGTGCTGCCGATGATCGCCGTCGCCAACATCTGGCTCTTTTTCTACACGCCGGGGTACGGACTCGTCGAGCAGCTGACGCACCTCTTCGGGCTGGGGAGCCACAACTGGCTCGGAACCCGGGAGACCGTCCTCGCCGCGCTGATGGTCGTGACGGTGTGGAAGGAAGCCGGCTTCTTCATGATCTTCTACCTGGCGGCGCTGCAGGGCATCGCGCCGAGCCTCGGCGAGGCCGCCGCGATCGAGGGCGCGGGCCGCTGGTACTACTTCCGACGGGTGACCTTCCCGCTGCTGATGCCGACGACGCTCTTCGTGCTGGTCAACGCGGTGATCAACTCGTTCCGCCTCGTGGACCACGTCGTCGTGATGACCAAGGGCGGCCCCGACAACGCGAGCGCGCTGCTCCTCTACTACATCTACGACGTCGGCTTCAAATTCTGGGACACGGCGTACGCGGCGGCGCTCACGATGGTGCTGCTGGCCGTCCTGGCCGCGGCCGCCGTCGCGCAGTTCGTCTTCCTCGAGCGGCGGATCCACTACCAGTGAGGCTCACGCGCTCGCTCGAGACGTTCGGCGCGTGGTCGCTGGCGGCGATCTGGATCCTGCCGCTCGCGTACGCGGTGTGGACCGCGCTCCATCCGCCCGAGTACTCGGCGCGCTTCGTCCCCACGGCGCCGCTGACGCTCCAGAACTTCGTCAACGCCTGGAACGCGGCCCCGTTCGCGCGCTACTTCCTGAACACGTTCATCCTCGTGACGTTGATCCTGGCCGGCCAGCTGGTGCTGTGCACGCTGGCGGCGTACGCGTTCGCGCGCTTCGCCTTCGTCGGCCGCGACGCGCTGTTCCTGCTCGTGCTCGTTCAGCTCATGATCACCCCCGACGTGCTGATCGTCGAGAACTACACGACGCTGAGTCGGCTCGGTCTGGTCGACACGGTCGCCGCGATCGGGCTGCCCTACATGGCCTCGGCCTTCGGCATCTTCCTCCTCCGGCAGACGTTCAAGACGGTACCGAAGGAGCTGGACGAGGCGGCGCGCGTGGAAGGCTCGAGCCGGCTCGGCGTCCTGTGGAAGGTGTACGTCCCGCTGGCTCGCCCGGTCTACGTCGCCTACGCGCTCGTCTCCGTCTCGTACCATTGGAACAACTTCCTGTGGCCGCTGATCGTGACCAACTCCGTCACGTCGCGCCCGCTCACCGTCGGCCTGCAGATCTTCTCGTCGACCGACCAGGGCGTGGACTGGTCGATCATCACGGCGGCGACGCTCATGACCTCGGGCCCGCTCCTGCTCGCCTTCCTCCTCTTCCAGCGACAGTTCGTGCAGAGCTTCATGCGGGCGGGGATCAAGTGAGGAGCGGCGGGACTGAGGCGCGGCGTCAGGCCGTGCCGACGTGGAGCGCGATGGTGCCGAGGCCGAGGCGGCGGAAGCGCACGTCCCGCAACCCGACCGTGCGCATCAGCTGGGCCAGCTCGCGCGGCGTGACGAAGCGCTCGACCGACTGCGGCAGGTAGGTATACGCGCTCCGGTCGCCGGCGACGAGCGCGCCGACGAGGGGGACGACCCGCCCGAAGTAGACGCCGAAGAGCGCATCCCAGCCCGGCACGCCCGGGCGCACGATCTCGAGCGCGATGACGAGGCCGCCGGGGCGCGTCACGCGCCGCATCTCGGCGAGGCCGGCCTCGAGATCGACGAGGTTCCTCAACAAGAAGGCGGACGTCACGCAGGCGAACGTGCGGGCCCGGAAGGGCAGGGCGAGCGCGTCCCCCGCGAGCAGCGGCACGCGCGTCTCTTGGCGCGCGGCGAGCTTGCGTCGCCCCTCGCGCAGCATGCCGAGCG
>WNGH01002952.1_pt1 | contig 16207 bp, 14 predicted proteins | sample 5400631 | NCBI WGS metagenome assembly WNGH01 (sample SAMN13153373, study PRJNA577476) | soil metagenome | isolation source: 115 cm soil or saprolite under Garry oak tree replicate 1 | place: USA:California | collected 2016-06-15
GCGTGCCGGGCAAGACGCGCCTGGGCCGCTTCGCCCTCGACATCGGGGCCTTCTCGCTGGATTTCTTCGAGCGCTACTACGGCCTGCCCTATCCGGGTGACAAGCTCGACCTCCTCGCCATCCCCGACTTCGCGGCGGGAGCCATGGAGAACCTGGGCGCGGTGACCTTCCGGGAGACCGCGCTCCTCGTCAACGAGGCGGCGGCCTCGCATACCGAGCTCGAGCGCATCGCCGACGTGGTGGCCCACGAGATCGCCCACATGTGGTTCGGTGACCTCGTGACCATGGCGTGGTGGAACGGTATCTGGCTCAACGAGGCCTTCGCCACGTTCATGGAGCTCCTGGCCGTGGACGCGTGGAAGCCCGAGTGGAAGCGCTGGATCACTTTCGGCGTCTCGCGCGCTTCCGCCATGAGCCTGGACGGACTCACGGCGACCCGGCCCATCGAGTTCGAGGTGATGGCGCCCCGCGACTGCGAGGCGATGTTCGATCTCCTGACGTACGAGAAGGGGGCTTCCGTCCTTCGCATGCTCGAGCAGCATCTGGGAACGGACGGCTTCCGCGACGGCGTGCGGCTCTACCTCGAGCGCCACAAGTACTCGAATGCCGAGACGACGGATCTCTGGAAAGCCCTCGGGGACGCGGCTCATCAGCCCATCCCCGAGGTCATGGACGGGTGGATCTTCCGCCCCGGCTATCCGCTCGTCACCGTCGAGGTGGACGGAGCGGGACTCAAGCTGACGCAGCAGCGCTTCCTCTATCTGGGCGGCGAGCCGGATCCCGCCGAGCAATGGCGCATTCCCGTGGTGTTCCGCGCCTCCGTCAAGCGCGGCTACGTCGAGCGCCGGCTGCTGCTCGACGGCGCCGAGGCCGCGGTGCCGCTGCCCGCCAAGCCCGAGTGGGTGGTCCTCAACGCCGGCGGCCACGGCTTCTACCGCGTCCGCTATGCCCCCGCTCTCCTCAAGAAGCTGGCGGGGGCGCTGGCAAAGATCGCGCCCATCGAGCGCTTCAACCTGCTCAGCGACTGCTTCGCCTTGTCGCAGTCCGGGATGATGGCGGCCAGCGACTTTCTGGATCTGACGGGCCGCTTCACCGCGGAGACCGACCGCAACGTGTGGACCGTGCTCGCGGGATCGCTGGCCTGGGTCAACCGCGTGCTCACCGACGAGCAGCGTCCCGGCCTGGAGGCGCTCGTGCGCCAGCGCGTGGAGGAGATGACCTCGCTGCTCGGCTGGGAGCGGCAAGAAGGCGAGGGCGAGCTCGACCGTCAGCTTCGTGGCGATCTGCTTCGCGTGCAGGGCACCATCGGCAACGACGAGCTCGTTCAGGCGCGCGCGCGAGAGATCTACGCGCGCGCCCAGGTGGACGAAGCCTCGGTGGACGCCAACGTGCTCCCCGCCGTCATCGCCATCGTGGCCGCGTCAGGGGGGGAGAGCGAGTACGCCGAGTTCCGCGATCGCTACAAGCGGGCACGCACGCCGCAAGAGGAGCAGCGCTACCTCTATGCCCTTGCGGGCTTCCGGCAGGCGGAGCTCCTCAAGCAGACCCTCGAGATGACGATCAACGGCGAAGTGCGCAGTCAGGACGCGCCTTTTCTCATCCGCGCCCTGCTCCAGAGCGTGTATGGCCGTGGCCTCGCCTGGGAGTTCATCAAGCAGCACTGGCAGACCATGCAGCGGCTCTACCCCGGGAGCGCGTACCGCCGGATGTACGAGGGCACCCCGGCCCTGGTCAGCCCGGAGTGGGAGCGCGACGTTCACGCCTTCTTTGCCGAAAACAAGATCACGCTGGGAGGCAAGACGCTCGAGCAGTACTTCGAGCAGCTCCGCGTCGCCGTCGCCTTCCAGGAGCGAGAGGCGGAAGCGCTGGCGGCCTACCTGGGCCGCTTCGTGAAGACGCGCTAGCCGTTGAAGAGGCGCTTGAAGAAGTTCTTCACGCTCTCCGCGGCATCGGCCGCGCCGTCCCGGGTTTTCTCCCAGGCGCTCTTGGCCTGCGGCTCCACTTCCTTGGCCGCGCCCTTGATCTTCTCGCCGGCGACCTTGGTGCCTTCCACCACTGTGTTGCCGATGCCCTTGGCCGTCTCCTTGATCCCCTCGCCGGCCTGCTTGGCCCCGGTCTCCACCTGTTTCTTGGCCGCGTCGACCTTGCTGGTGTCTGCGGTCTTGCTGTCCGCGGGCTTGTCGACGTCCTCGGCCCGCACCGACGCCGGTAGCCCCGCGAGGAGCAGCGCGGCCATGATCGCGATGAGCTGAGCTCGATATCGACGCATGCTTTCCTCCCTCCTGGGCGTCCGATCTCCAGGTTGGACGCCATCCTCAATATCGGTATTCTATCCCCGGCGAGAGCCCGCGGCGAGAAACACGAGGGCGTGGCCAGGAGATTTCTGATGAGAGCGACGGTGCTGCTGCCCGGCGGGTCGGTGGTGGTGGAGGCGATCGGCGCCGAGGGCGAGGATCTGTGGCTCGACCCGCCCGCCCTCGCGCGCTGCGGGGGCTGGGAGATCAAGCCCGAGGGGCTGTGCCGCGGCGCGCTCTGCGTGCCTGTCCCGCCGGGCCAGGCCGGCCAGGCGCTCGTGGACGGCGGTGGCGCCGAGCCGAGGGTCAACCTCACCGCTCTCGCGCGACACATGGGCCAGCCGGTGGCCGCGAGCCCCGAGCACGCCGTGTGGTCCATTGGCGAGGCGGCCAAGGATGCCGCCGATCGGCTCCTGTCCCTTGAAGCGCCCGACTTCACCCTCCCGGACATGGACGGCAAGCCGTATAGCCTCTCGAGCTTCCGGGGTCGGAAAGTTTTTCTCCTCGCCTGGGCCTCGTGGTGAGGCTGCCGCTTCGACCTGCCCGGGTGGCAGGCGCTGCACGCCGAGCTGGAGCCCAAGGGCTTGACCGTCATCACGGTAGCCTTCGACAGCGCGGGCCCGGCCACGGCAGGGGAGTGGATCCGCGCGGCCAGTCCCACGCATCCCTCGCTCATCGACACGCACCATGAAGTGGCGCGGGCTTACAACATGGTCAATGTCCCCACGGCCGTGTGGATCGACGAGGAAGGGCGCATCGTGCGTCCCAATGAGGTCGCTTTCGCCGACAATCGCTGGATCGAGTACACCAAGTTCGACATGACGCGCTACCTGGCGGCCATCCGCGACTGGGTCGACCACGGTCCGCGGAGCGGCCACGTCCTGCCCCCGGCGGAGCGCCTCCGGCGGCTGTCTCTGCCCTCGGCGGCGCACGCCCTGGCCGCGGCGACGTTCCGTCTGGCCGAGCACCTGCACGAGAGTGGCCGGCCCGAGGTGGCGGTGCCCTTCTTCAAGCGGGCGCAGGAGCTCCAGCCCGAGTCATGGTGCTTCAAGCGGCAGGCCTGGGCGTTGACCGACGCAGAGCGGTTCTACGGCACCAGTTTCCAGAAAGAGGTCAAGGCCCTCGGAGGCCGCCCGTACTACACCCCGCTCGATCTCGGAGGATGACCCGATGAAATACGGCGTGGCGATGTTCCCGACCGACTATGCCATCCCGGCCGATGCCCTCGCGCGCGAGCTCGAGGCTCGCGGCTTCGAGTCGCTGTGGCTGCCCGAGCACACGCACATTCCCACGAGCCGCAGGAGCCCATGGCCGGGCGGGGCCGACCTGCCCCGCGACTACTGGCACACGCTCGACCCGTTCGTGGCCCTGGGCGCGGCCGCGGCCGTGACCAAGACCCTCATGCTCGGCACGGGGATCTGCCTCGTGATCGAGCGCGATCCGATCATTCTCGCCAAGGAGGTGGCGAGCCTGGATTTCATCTCCGGGGGGCGCGTGCTCTTCGGCATCGGGGGAGGGTGGAATGCCGAGGAGATGGAGGACCACGGCACGCCGTTCGGCGAGCGCTGGAAGATCCTGCGCGAGCGGATCTCGGCCATGAAGGCGATCTGGACCCAGGAGGAGGCGGAGTACCACGGCAAGTACGTCAACTTCGACAAGCTCTGGTCGTTTCCCAAGCCCGTCCAGAAGCCGTATCCGCCCATCCTCATGGGGGGCAGCGGCCCCCACGCGCGCCAGCGCGCCGCGGAGTTCGACGGGCACTGGATGCCCATCATTGGCCGCGATCCTCTGGATGAAGCCATCGCCGACCTGCGCCAGCGCGCGGAAAAGGCCGGCCGCGACCCTGGCGCGGTATCGGTCTCGCTCTTCGGAGTGCGGCCCGACGAGGGCAAGCTTGCCGCGTGGCGCGACATGGGAGTGGCGCGGGTGGTCTTCTTCGTCCCCTCCGCCCTCGCCGGCACCGTGCTGCCGCTGCTCGATCAGTACGCGGCGGTGGCGAGGAAGGTGGGCTAGGCCACCCTCGCCCTGACGCTCCGCGGCGACCTCGAGTCCCGACGAGAATGCAGCATTCGTTGGCGCCGGTGTTAGGATTGGAAGCGTGACGAGCACGCCCACGCGCATCGAGCTGGCCCTGGCCCCCACGCCGGTCATGAAGCTCGAGCGCCTGTCGCGGCGGCTCGGCGTCGAGCTCTGGGTCAAGCGGGACGACCTGACCGGCCTCCTCGAATCCGGTAACAAGGTCCGCAAGCTCGAGTTCCTGGTCGGCGACGCCCTCGCTCAAGGCGCCGACACCCTCATCACCATCGGCACGCTACAGTCCAACTGCTGCCGCGCCGTCTCGGCGGTGGCGGCGCGCCTCGGGCTCCGGGCCATCGTCGCGCTCACGGGCGCCCGGCCCGATACCTATGACGGCAACCTCCTTCTCTGCCGGATGCTGAACGCCGAGGTACGCTACCTGACCGACGAGCAGTTCCGCCACGCGCCCGAAACTCTCGAGGCGATTTCTGAAGACGTCCGGCGCGCCGGCGGCACGCCCTATGTGATTCCTGAGAGCGGCTCCAACGAGCTGGGAGCCCTCGGCTACCTCGAATGTGCCGTGGAGCTGGCGGAGCAGATCACCCATGGGGCGCCTCGCTTCGACACGGTGGTCCTGACCTGCTTCAGCGGGGGCAGCCAGGCGGGGCTTCTCATGGGCAAGCAGCTGGCCGGGCTGCCCTCCGAGATCGTGGGCGTCCCCATCGCCTTTCCGGCCGAGCGCGTGCGCGGCTATGTCACGGAGACGATCAGGAAGGCCATCCATCGCTTCGGGTTCGCCATCGAGGTGCCGAAGAGCATCCATCTCCTGGACGGCTTCCAGGGAATCGGACGGGCGGGAGTGGACGACGCGGAGCTGGCCCTCGTGATCCGCCTGGCGGGTGAGGAAGGCCTCATGCTCGATCCCGTCTACACGGCCAAGGCCTTCGGTGGGCTCGTCCAGACGCTCGAGCGAGATCCCAAGTCGCTCGGCCAGCGTGTCTGCTTCATCCACACCGGTGGTATCTTCAGCGTCTTTCCGTTCCGCGACTCGCTGACGCGACTGCTCGACGCCTGACCGTGGCGGAGATCCGGCTCAAGGGCGGCGAGCTGGACGGGCTTCTTCTCCACTACCTCTCGGAAGGGCAGGGGCCGGTCACCGTCCTGCTCCACGGCCTGGGTGGCTTCGCCGAGTCGTGGCGCCATACCATTCCCGAGCTCCGGCGGCACGGGCGGGTCATCGCCCTGGACCTGCCGGGTTTCGGGAAATCGGGCAAGCCGCGACGCGCGTACACGCTGACCTTCCTGAGGGAGGCTCTCGACGCGTTCCTGCGCGCGCTGGGTCTCGAGCAGGTGCGCCTCGTCGGTCACTCCATGGGCGGCGCGGTCGCCGCGTGCTTTGCCGTGGCCCACCCCGCCCGAGTGGAGCGGCTGGCCCTGCTGGCTTCCGCGGTGCCGGGCTTCCCGCTCCGGCCTTCGTGGGTCTATCGGACGATGTCCCTGCCCGGGCTGGGCGAGCTACTCTCGCGGCTCATCACGCGGAGGATCTGCGCCACCGCGCTCGAGCGGTGCTTCGTCTCGCCCGATGCCGAGGAGATCCGCTTCTTCGTGGACCACGAGTTCTCGGTCCGCGCCTCCGTCGAAGGGCGGGCGGCCTACCTTTCCCTCCTGCGCTCGCTCAAGGACGACTTCACGAGGCACGCGGAGGGGTATCGAGACGGGCTGCTCAGGTTTCGGCGGCCCATCCTGCTCGTGCACGGGGTCCAGGACGCCGTCATCCCGTTCGCCCACGCGCAGCAGGTGAGTCAGGGGCTCGACCTCGCCACCGCCAAGTGGCTCGACCGCTGCGGCCACTTCCCGCAGATCGAGCATGCCGCCGCCGTCAACACCTACCTGACGGAGTTTCTCTTCGAGCCCGCCTCGCGCTGACGACGGCGGAAGCTACCGGGAACGGCGGAAGTGTAAGGACTACAGCGTGTAGGTCTTGCCCTGCTCGAGGATGTGGATGCGGGTGGAGTCGACCTTCGCCAGCTCTTCTGCGGTTTCCTGATACAGCTGCGGCTTGACGTGGTAGATCCACACCGGAATGTCTGGAGGCGCCTTGTCGATCTCACGTTTGAGCATCTCCGGCGTCAGGTGACCCGAGGTCCGGGCGAGCGCGTCCATCCGGTTGGGGAAGGACGTCTCCACCACCACGGCCTTGATCCCCCGCATCTCCCGGGCGAGCTTCCAGATCTGCTTGGTCGGCCCCGTGTCACCGCTGAACACGAAGCCCGTCTCCCCGTCGTGGATCACGTATCCCGTGGTCGGGATCGTATGGTCCACGGGCACCGGCGTCACCCAGAGCTCGCCCACCCGCGCCTCGCCTTCCTCGGCGAGGGCACGGAAGGCGAGGACGGGATTCTTGGGGTCCGGGATGTTGGCGAAGTTGGGCCAGACCACGTCGTTGAAGACGTGGGTGCGCAGGCTGTCGAGCACGGGCCCGATGCCGCACGCCGTCACCCGCCGCTCTGGCGCAATCATGGCCAGGGTGTCGGTGAGAAAGGCGAGGCCGGCGATGTGATCGAAATGGGCGTGGCTGACCAGCGCGTACTCGACCTCGATCTGCTCGGCGGGCGTGAGGGCGCCGCCGACGGTACCGGCATCCACGAGGACCTTGTCGTCTACGAGAAAGGCCGAGGGCCGCTGTCCCTGCCCCTCACTTCCGAACGAGCCAAGGACTTTGATCTTCATCGCAACAGCCAATAGCCTCCCGTAGGGCCGAGTTTAAACTCCGCAGAGTCTAGTCTACCAGTCGATTCTGGGTCAAGTTACCGACAATCGTCAGGCCAGAAGCCTTATTCAAGGCCAGCTTGCGCCCTGGTGAGCCCGTGTGGGAAGATGCGAGCGATGATCTTTCAGCAGATCGTCAATGAAGATGCCGGCTGCATCTCCTACCTGATCGCCTGCAGCCAGGCGGGTCAGGCCCTCGTGGTCGACCCTGCCCGCGACCGGGTCGACGACTACGCGGCGTGGGCCCGGCGCAAGGGGCTCGAGCTGACCCATATCGTGGACACCCACGTCCATGCCGACCACATTTCGGGCAACCAGAGCCTGGCCGCCAAGGCCGGAGCCCGGGTGCACATCCATCCGGCGGCCGAGGCGGCCTTTCCGCACACGCCGATCGTGCACGGCGACGAGCTCCGCTTCGGGACGGTGCGGGTGCAGGTCATCCACACCCCGGGTCATACCCCGGACAGCGTCTGCCTGCTCGTCACCGACCTGTCGCGTGGCGAAGAGCCGTGGTTCATCCTGACGGGCGATACGCTCTTCGTGGGCGACGTGGGCCGGCCGGACTTCGGCGGCGAGCGGGCGGCGGCTGACCTCTTCGAGAGCCTGACCAAGCGGGTGCTCACGCTGCCCGACAGCGTGGAGGTCTATCCCGCCCACGGCGGAGGCTCGTCGTGCGGGCGGGCCATGTCCTCCAAGCCCGGCTCTACCATCGGCTTCGAGCGCCGCTTCAATCCCGCGCTACAGCCGCGCAAGGTGGAAGATTTCGTGCGCGAGCTGATGACCGGGCTGCCGCCCAAGCCGCCGAGCTTCGACCGAATCATCGCGCGCAACCGCGCCCAGGCGCTTCCCTCCATGGGTGAGCTCCAGCCGCTCTCGGCGGCCCAGGCGCGCGAGGCCATCGCCAAGGGCGGGATCATCCTCGACGTGCGCAGCCCGGCCGAGTTCGGCGAGGGCCATGTGCCGGGCGCCATCAATGTCTGGATCGAGAGCAGCCCCTTCGCGCCGCGGGTGGCCATGATGGCCCCGGTCGACAGCCGCTTCATCCTGGTGGCGGCGGGCCCGTCGGACCTCCAGCGCAGCGTCGAGGCGCTGGGGCGGGCCGGTATGGACGATATCTTGGGCTATCTCCAGCGCGGCATGACGGACTGGAGGAGCGAAGGGCTGCCCCACGCGAGCGTCCCGCAGATCACCGTGCACGATCTCGCCACGATGCGGGAAGAGCGGGCCGACCTCGTGGTGGTGGACGTGCGCGAGGTCGCGGAATGGGTCGACGGGCACATCGCAGGGGCCGTCAATGTCCCGATGAGCCAGGCCCTCTCGCGTTTGGGCGAGCTGCCCGCGGATCGCCCCAAGGCTGTGCTCTGCGCGGGCGGGCTCCGATCCAGCTCGGTCATCAGCGCGCTCCGGCGGGCCGGATTGACCGACTGCTACAATGTCGCCGGCGGCATGCGGGAGTGGGTCAAGGCAGGCTATTCCACGGTCAAGCCCGGGGGAATCGCGAACGAAGCATGAACGACGACTTCGACTACCCGATCATGTCGAGGGCCTTGATCCTGGGCGACAAGGACACGGTCGCCCGCAAGACCCAGGAAGGCCTCGCCCTCGCCATGGATCCCAAGGAACTGATCTTCCGCGGGTTGATCCCGGGCATGGACGTGGTCGGCGAGAAGTTCCGGCGCAATGAGTACTACGTCCCGCAGGTGCTCCTCTCCGCGCGCGCGATGTACGCGGGGCTCGATCTCCTCAAGCCCCTCATCACCAAAGCGGGCGGCGACGGCCAGTCGCTCGGAGTCATCGTCATCGGCACGGCGCAGGGCGACCTCCACGACATCGGCAAGAACCTGGTCGCCATGATGCTCGAAGGGGCGGGGTTCAAGGTTCACAACCTCGGCCGCGACGTGGCGCCGGAGAAGTTCGTGGCCGCGGTGGAGGAGCACGGGGCCCAGATCGTGGGCATCTCGGCGCTCATGACCACGACCATGCCTGCCATGAAGCGCACCATCGACGCCCTCGCCAAGGCCGGGCTGCGCGAGCGCGTCAAGGTCATGATCGGGGGCGCCCCCGTGAGCCAGGCCTATGCCGACGAGATCGGCGCCGACGGCTACGCGAGGGATTCGACGATCGCGGTGACGCGCGCCAAGGAGCTCCTGGGCGTGGCGGCGGCCACCTGATGGCCAGATCGCGCGGCTGGGAAATAGTCGAGCGCGCCAAGACGGGTGAGCGTCTCGTCTTCGACGGCGGCTACGGCACCGCCCTCTTCGCGGCCGGGCTCAGCAACGGCGGCTGCCCGGAGCTCTGGAACGACACGCACGCCGACATCGTGCGCGGGATTCACGACGGCTATTTCAAGGCCGGCTCGGACTTCGTCGAGACCAACACCTTCGGCGGCACGCGCCTGAAGCTCAACGAGTACAAGATCGGCGATCGGACCCGCGAGCTGAACGACAAGGGCGCCCGGCTCGCCCGCTCGGTGTGTCCGCCGGGCGGCTTCGTCGCGGGCTCCATCGGCCCCACGAGCTGCCTGCCCGTGGACTACGGGGTCGGCGACAACGTGGCCACGGACGACGAGTACTTCGCCACCTTCAAGGAGCAGGCGGAGGCGCTGGCCGAGGGTGGGGTGGACATCTTCGCGGTGGAGACCATGATGTTCCCCCAGGAGGCCATCGGCGCCATCAAGGCCTGCAAGGCGGCCGCCGGCCTGCCCGTGATGGCGACCATGTTCTTCCAGTACGAGGAGATCCACGATCGCGACCGCACCATGTGGGGGGAGAGCCCGGCGGAGGTGGCGCGGACGCTCCTCGACGCGGGGGCGGACATCGTGGGCATGAACTGCGGTCGCGGCCCGGACCGCGCCATCGTGATCATCCGCGAGATGCGCGCCGTCACCGACGCGCCGCTGATCGCGTATCCCAACGCGGGCCTGCCCATCACCAAGGGCGACACGACCACGTACGAGCTGGGGCCGGAGGCCATGGCCAAGGACTACCCCGCCTTGCTCGACGCCGGGTGCAACATCGTCGGCGCCTGCTGCGGCTCGGGCCCGGAGCACATCCGCCTCATCGCCGAGGTCGCGCGCTCCCGCCGCTCGCCGCCGTGAGCGCGGCGCTCGACGTCCGCTCGCCCGTTCCCGTCACCCTCGACCGCCGCTGCTTGTCCCTCCGCGTGGATCCCGACGAAGTCCTGCGCTTCCAGGGCTACAAGAAGGGGCGCGACGTCCCGGATGCGACCGTGCTCGCGCTCTTCGACGAGGCGCTGGCCCTGGGCGAGTCGCTCATGGAGCCGCGCGCCGTCTACCGCGCGGCGAAGGTGACCGGGCAAGAGCCCGATGTGATCCAGGCGGGCGGCGAAGCGCTCCATATCCCCGAGATCGGGAGATTGTGGGGGACACTCGAAGCGGTCGGGGCGGGGATCTGCACGGTGGGCCGCGCCATCGAAGATCGCGTGCGAGAGCTGTGGGAGGAGCGAGAGCTCCCGCTGGCGATGATGCTCGACAGCGTCGGCTCGGCCGCGGTGGAAAGCCTGGCGGAATACGTCAACGACCTCCTCTGTCAGGCGGCGATCCCGTCGAGCATGAGGGTCACCAATCGAGTCAGCCCAGGCTATGCGGGTTGGGATACCGTGGAGCAGGTCGCGCTCTTTCGCCTCTGTCCCGGCCTGCCCATCGATGTGACCCTCAATGACTCCTGTGTCATGGTCCCCGGCAAGACCATCTCGATTCTGGTGGGCATCGGGCCCGAGGCGCGCGTGGATCACTACTTCACGCAGTGCCGGCGGTGCTGGATGCGCGACTGCGACTATCGCCGCGCTCCCGCCGCCACCACCGTGCACCGATAGGCCATGCGGGAGCCGGAGTGTTACGATGGCCGGTGGCATGAGTGACAACGTGATTCTCGTGGGATTCATGGGAGCGGGCAAGTCTTCCGTCGGGCGGCTCCTCGCCAGGCGGCTCGGGCGCTGCTTCGTCGAGACCGACGACATGATCACCGCCAAGGAGGGGCGCCCCATCCCCGAGATCTTCACCGCGAAGGGCGAGCCGCACTTCCGCGCCCTCGAGGATGAGGCGGTGCGGCTTCTCGCCCTCAAGCGGGGCGATGTCATCGCCACGGGGGGCGGGCTGCCCTGCCAGGACGGGCGCGTGGAAGCGCTCCAGGCCCTGGGCACGGTCGTCTGGCTGTCGGGCGATCTCGCCGCGCTTCTCGAGCGGGCACGCAGAACCGGCGATCGCCCCATGCTGGACGGCAAGACGCGCGAGGAGATCGAGGCGCTCTACAAGTCTCGCGAGCCGTACTACGCCAAGGCTGATCTGAGTGTGGACACGACGCGCCTCAACCCCGACCAGGTGGCGGCGGAAGTTTGGAAGGCGCTCCAGGCGCGGGCCCGGCCCCCTCAGCCTCGACCCCCTCACCCCACCGCTTCGAGATGAGCGCGCCCTTCATCGAGCGTCTCCGGGAACGCCCGCTGCTGGGCGACGGCGCCATGGGCACCATGCTGTATGCCCGCGGCGTGCCGCTGGATGCCTGCTTCGACGTGCTGAACGTCAACGAGCCCAAGATCGTCCAGGGCATTCACGCCGAGTACATCCAGGCGGGCGCCGACTGGGTCGAGACCAATACCTTCGGCGCCAACCGCTTCAAGCTGGGCGTCCATGGCCTGGCCGCGCAGGTGCGCGAGATCAATTTGCGCGGCGTCAAGCTGGCGCGGGACGTGCGCGAGACGCTCGGGCGCGACATCTTCGTGCTCGGCTCCATCGGCCCCCTCGGGAAGTACCTCGCCCCGCTGGGGTCGATCACGCCCGAGGAAGCCAGGGCGGCCTTTCGCGAGCAGGCGGAAGGGCTGCTCGAAGGCGGCGTGGATGCCTTCGTGGTCGAGACCTTCTCCGATCTCCAGGAGCTGCGCCTGGCCGTGGAGGCCGTCCGGGCCATCACGGATCTGCCCATCATCGCCTCGGTCGCCTTCACCCAGGATCACGTGACGTTCCTCGGCAGCACACCCGCCGAGGTGACGAGGACGCTGCGCGAGCTGCCCATCCAGGGGCTCGGAGCGAACTGCTCCGTCGGCTCGAGCACGCTGTACGAGGTGCTCGAGCAGATGCTGCCCGAGGCGGGCGGGCTGCCCGTTAGCATCCAGCCGAATGCCGGCCTGCCCTCGCGCATCGGCGAGCGCCTCATCTACGTCTCGTCGCCCGCCTACATGGCGGAGTACGCCGCGCGCATGATCGGCGCGGGCGCCCGTCTCGTGGGCGGCTGCTGCGGCACCACGGCCGATCACATCCGCGCCATGCGAGAGGCGGTGGATCGACACGTGCCGAGCCGGGATGGCCGGACGGCCGCCCCACGACGCGCGCGGGTGGAGCGCGAGGCGCCGGCGCTCATCACCACGGCGGCCCCGACCCTGCTCCAGCGCAGGCTCGAGGCGGGCGAGTTCCTCGTCACGGTCGAGCTCGACCCCCCGCGCGGGCACAACATCGAGAAGCTCGTCCAGGGCGCCAAGCTCCTCAAGGAACGCGGGGTCGAGATCGTGGACATCAACGATGGCTCGCTCGGCCGCGTGCGCATGTCGGTGCTGCCCACGGCCATTCTCGTGCGCGAGGCGACAGGGCTCGACATCAACATGCACTTCACCTGTCGCGACAGGAATCTCATGGGAATCCAGGCGGACGTGCTCGGCGCGCACGCCCTCGACATCCGGAACATCCTGGCCATGACGGGCGATCCCCCCCGGGGCGGCGACTACGTCAACGCCACCGCGGTGTTCGACGTGGACGCCATCGGACTCATCCGCATCTTGACGGAGATGAACGAGGGACGGGATGCCACGGGCAATTCCGTCGGCGAGCCCACCGCGTTCTGCGTGGGGGCGGCTCTCGATCCCGCCGCCGCCGATCCGTCCCGCGAGATGGAGCGCTTCCTCGCCAAGGCCGAGGCGGGCGCCCGCTGGTGTCAGACGCAGCCCATCTACGATCTCGAGGTGCTGGAGCGGTTCTTCGCTCGCACGCGCCCGCCCATCCCGGTGGTGGTGGGCCTCTTGCCCCTGCATTCATCCCGTCATGCCGAATTCCTCCACAACGAGGTGCCCGGGATCACCATTCCCGACGCCGTCCGGGGACGCATGCGCGAGGCGGGAGAGCGTGGTCTGCGAGTCGGCATCGAGACGGCGCAAGAGCTCGTCCGCCACCTTCGGGGCCGCTACGCCGGCGCCTATCTCATGCCTTCCTTTGGGCGCTTCGAAGTCGTCGCGGAAGTTCTGGACGCGCTCCAGTAGTCACCTCCGCCGCCGCAGGAGAACCCATGGCCGACCTCAACGACGTGAGCGCCGCCGAGGCGGCGCGCCGCATTCGCTCGGGCGCGCTGTCGCCTTCCAACCTCCTCGCCGCCTGCCTCAAGCGCATCGACGCTCTCGAGCCCACTCTCAAGGCCTGGGTGCATCTCGACCGCGATGCCGCCGCGCGCGTCGCCGTGCAGCGGGATATCGAGGCCCGCGAGGGGCGCTTCATGGGCCCGCTCCACGGCGTGCCCGTGGCCCTCAAGGACATCTATGACGCCGCGGGGCTGGTGACCACCGCGGGGGCGGGGCCGTGGGCGCACCGGCGCGCCACCGTCGATGCCGTCTCGGTGGCCCGGCTGCGAGGGGCCGGCGCGGTGATTCTCGGCAAGGTGACGACGACCGCCTTCGCCTTCCGCGATCCGACGGAGACGGGGAATCCGTGGAATCCTGCGCACACGCCGGGCGGATCGTCGAGCGGCTCGGGAGCCGCCGTCGGGTCTCGGATGGTCCCCCTCGCCCTCGGCACCCAGACGGTAGGCTCGGTGCTGCGTCCCGCCGCCTACTGCGGCGTCGTGGGCTTCAAGCCGACGCACGGGCGCATCAGCGCCGTGGGCGTGGTGCCGCTGGCGTGGAGCCTGGATCATGTCGGTGTCCTGTGCCGCGCGGTGGAGGACGCGGCGCTCGCCCTGGCCATCATGGCCGGCCACGATGCCGCCGACCCTCATTCGGTCCCCATGCCCCTCGATGACTATGTCGGCGCCGTCGCGTCTCCCGCCGCGCCGCGGCTCGGGGTGCTGCGCCCGCTCGTGGAGCGCGCCGAGCCGGACAATCGCGCGCAGATCGATTCCACCCTCAAGGCCCTCCGGGCCGCGGGCGCCCAGGTCGAGGACGCGCCACTCGCGGCCTCCTTCGAGGGTCTCCCCGAGGCGGGCGACACGGTGATGCGCGCGGAAGCGGCCGCCTTCCATCGCGATCTCTACGCGCGCCACGCCGCCGAATACCCGGTGCACCTCGGCGAGCGCGTCAAGGACGGGCAAGCCGTGAGGGCGGTGGACTATCTCGCCGCCCAGACTCATCGGCGCGCCTTCCGCGCCGACATGGCCAGTGTCGCCTCGCGCTTCGACGCGCTGGTGTCTCCGACCGCCCCGGGCACCGCGCCCAAGGGCCTGGCCTTCACGGGCGACGCGTCCTTCTGCGCTCCGTGGAGCTCCGCCGGCATGCCGTCGATCTCGCTTCCCACCGGTCTCGCGCCGAGCGGACTGCCCTTTGCCATCCAGCTCACGGGGGCTCCGTGGTCGGAGGCGCGTCTCTTCGCCGCCGCCGCATGGTGTGAGCGCGCCATCGGGTTCAAGGAAGCGCCGCATGCTTGACCTGAAGATCGCGGGCGGACACGTCTTCGACGGTACGGGGATGCCGGCGGTGCGCGCGGATGTCGGCATCACCGGCGAGGGCATCGCCATGGTTGGGGATCTCGCGCGCGAGTCGGCCGGACAGACTTTGGATGCCTCTGGCCTCATGGTGGCGCCCGGATTCATAGACATGCACTCGCATTCCGACTGGCGCCTCTTCGGCAATCGGCGCGCCGAGTCCAAGATCCGCCAAGGCGTGACCACGGAAGTCGTGGGTAATTGCGGGTTCTCGCCCGCTCCCGTGTCTCCCGAGTTCAGAGAGGATATGCGGGGCTTCGCGCTCTACGTTCCGCCCGGCATGGACTTCTCATGGGTCTCGGTGAAGGACTTCCTCCGCCGCTACGAAGAGGAAGGGCTCGCCCTCAACGTCGCGCAGCTGATCGGTCACGGCACGCTGAGACTGGCCGCCATGGGCTTCGCCCGGCGACCGCCCAGCGCCAAGGAGCTGGCGACCATGCGGGGCCTCATGGAGGCAGCCATGGTCGACGGCGCCTGTGGGCTCTCGACCGGACTCATCTACGCGCCGGGCTCCTATGCCGAGACCGCCGAGATCGTCGAGATCGCCAAGGGCGCCGGGGCCGCGGGAGGATTCTATGCGAGCCATATCCGCGGTGAGGGCGCCACCCTCCTCGACGCGGTCGCCGAGGCCATCAGGGTCGGGCGCGAGGGACGACTCCCGGTGCAGGTGAGTCATATCAAGGCGGCGGGACGCGCTCACTGGGGAAGGGTCGGCGACGCTCTCGCCCTGATCGACGGCGCGCGCGCCGAAGGCCTCGACGTCATGGCCGACGTCTACCCGTACACAGCCTCGAGCACGACGATCCGGACGCTCCTGCCGGACTGGGTGCTCGAAGGTGGCATCGAAGCCATGCTCGGCCGGCTCCGCGATCCCGCCACGCGCGGGCGCATCCGGGCGGACATGGCCACGGGACCCGTCCTGGCCCGCGGCCTCGAGTGGAGCGATATCATGATCGCCTCCGCGCCATCGCACCCGGAAATCGAGGGACTACGTTTCGACGAGATCGCGAGAAGCTGGGGCAAGGATCCGGTCGAGGCTGCCTTCGACGTGATCCAGAGCGAAAAGGGGCGGGGCAACATCATTCTCTTCCAGCTCGACGAGGCCGATCTTCGCCGCGCGCTGGTCCATCCGCGCGTCATGATCGGCTCTGATGGGTCGTCGCTGGCCACGAGCGGCCCCATGGCCGACGGCAAGCCCCATCCTCGGAGCTATGGCACCTTCCCGCGCGTGCTCGGTCGCTACGCGCGTGACGAGCGCGTGCTCCCGCTCGAGACGGCGGTCCACAAGATGACCGGGCTTCCCGCCGCGCGGCTGGGTCTTGGCGATCGCGGCGTCATCCGGCCGGGCGCCAAGGCCGACATCGTCGCCTTCTCGCGCGAAGGTGTCCAGGATCTCGCGACGTATGAGGACCCACACCGGTACGCGGCGGGCATCTC
>WNGH01009447.1_pt1 | contig 16206 bp, 15 predicted proteins | sample 5400631 | NCBI WGS metagenome assembly WNGH01 (sample SAMN13153373, study PRJNA577476) | soil metagenome | isolation source: 115 cm soil or saprolite under Garry oak tree replicate 1 | place: USA:California | collected 2016-06-15
TCCGCCCGACGATTGCGGCAATCCGGAAGTCGGAGTAGCTGCCTCTCACCGCACCAGCACCGACTGGCGACGAACGCCGCACCGGAAGAGTATGGGCGGAGCTGATTACTTTGACCCTCCATTGCTTGCGGCGCTGTACACGCCCTTGCTTAGATAATAGGTGGTGCCAATCATTTATTGCACAAATGATTGGCGATGGTAAGCTTCGCTGCGAGATAGCGAACGACGGTTACCCCAAGGCGCTTGCCGCCAGGATCGGCTTCCTGCTCGCGCGCGCCCACCTGGTCGCCAGGGAGAAGGCGGACGGAGCCCTGGCCGACGTTGGTGTGTCGATGAAGGGCTTCGCGGCGCTAGCCACCCTGGTGAGCGACGGCGCGATCTCCCAGCAGAGGCTCAGCCAGCGCATCCGCATGGACCCCGCGACCATGGTCGATGTCATCGACTCCCTCGAGCGGTCGGGGCACATCGTGCGCCGGCGGAACCCAAAGGACCGCCGCGCGTACGCGCTGCAAACCACAGCCAAAGGACGAGCTCTCCTCACGCGAGCCCAGCGCGCGATAGTTGAGGCCGAGCGGGACACCGTTCAAGGGCTTGATCGAGATGAGGAGAAGGTTCTTCTGGAGCTGCTCGGACGCATCGCCGATCCTGGACGAGCGGAGAGTCTTGCCACGGACGAGGTGGTCACCGCGGCGCTGGGCCGCTAGCGGCGGGCCCGTTTCAGGTCAACCCGGTCACCTCGCATCGCCACGCCCTCCCTCAGCAGCAGCTCGCGCTGGTGCCGTCCTTTCGGGATGCTGCCGTCCGCGCGCACGACCCGATGCCACGGAAGATCCAGGTCGGTGGTCGCCAGGACACGTCCGACGAGCCGAGGCGCTGGAGGGTAGATGCCGCCGTAGGTCTGAACCGAGCCTTCGGGGATTTGCCGGATCCGCCCGACGATTGCGGCAATCCGGAAGTCGGAGTAGCTGCCTCTCACCGCACCAGCACCGACTGGCGACGAACGCCGCACCGGAAGAGTATGGGCGGAGCTGATTACTTTGACCCTCGGCCCCCCCCAATAACCCATTCGGCGAAGACACCAGGTTTCCTGGCTGCACGCTCGTCCTCCTCGTCCTCCTCGTCCATTTAGCCAAGCGCGCGTCTTGGGGGCGGCCCGCCGGGTCGGGTCGCCCCATCGACTACGCTCGCTGCTGGAACGGCGTGTCGAAACAATCAGGGGAAACCGGGCTTCTACTTCCGTCGCGCGAGGTCCTGCTGTGGGCGAACAGCGACCTGGGGTTTCTTATCGAGGCGGCGCGGCGGGCCGAGCAGGACGGCTACGACTCCGTGTGGGTCGGCGACTCGTTGCTGGCGCGTCCTCGCGGCGAACCCCTCACCCTCCTCGCCGCCGTTGCCGGGGCGACGACTCGCGTCAGGCTCGGCACTGCCGTCCTGCTGCCGCTCCTTCGGCATCCCCTGTCGTTGGCGCACGGTCTGGCGACCCTCGACCGGATCGCCTGGGGCCGGCTGGTCGTGGGAGTCGGTCCCGGCGCCGAGCTCCCCGGCACCCATGCGGAGCTGGCTGCACTTGGTCTTGCGAGCGAGCGCCGGGTCGGCACGATGTTGAGCGCCGTCGAACACATGCGGCGGCTGTGGCGGAACGAGGAGACGGGCATCGAGCTGCAGCCGCGACCGCTTCATCCTGGTGGTCCCCCGATCTGGTTGGGAGGAAGCGGCCCTCGGATGCTCCGCCTGGCCGGAACGACGTTCGACGGCTGGCTGCCGTTCAGCCCAACCCCGTCCGAATATGCGTCTGGGCTTCGAGCGGTGCGGGAGGCGGCCGAAGGTGCGGGCAGAGATCCGGATGGCATCGCGACGGGCGCCTACCTCACGGTCGCCGTCGCCGATGATCCGCGCGAGGCGGTGGACATGCTCGACGCGTACATGCGCGCGTACTACGGTGTGCCGGCCGAGGTAATGGCCAGGGCGCAGGCGTGTCATGCCGGCACGCTCGAATCGGCGTCCGAATGGTTCGCGGCCTACCGCGACGCGGGCGCGCGCCATCTAGTGGTGCGCCTGGCTCGGCCTGACCTAAGCGACTACAACGACACCGCACATCACCTCTTGAGTGCGGCTCGTGGTGCGTGATCTGCGGACGCCGATCTGCCGCGAGCTGGGCATCCGGTACCCGATCTTCTCCGTAGGCTTCGGGGCCGCGGCGGGCCCCGAGCTTGCCGCCGCGGTGTCCAACGCGGGCGGGTTTGGCGTGCTCGGCGCAAGCGGGATGGCGCCCGAGGAGATTACGAGGCGGTCAGCGCAGCGAGGATTGGAGCGTCGTCCTGTTCTGGGGCGATCCTGCGCCGTACGTCGAGCCGGCCCACCGTCATAGCGTCAAGGTCATGATCCAGGTCGGGTCCGTCGAAGAGGCGCAGGCCGCCGCGCGCACTGGCGTCGATGCCGTGATCGCGCAGGGATTCGAGGCGGGTGGCCACGTCCGTGGAACCACCTCGATCTGGGACCTTTTGCCTGGGACCGTCGACGCGGTCAAGCCGCTGCCAGTGCTGGCGTCTGGCGGCATCGGGAACGGCGCTGGCGTCGCAAAAGCGCTTCAGCTGGGCGCGCAGGGCGTCTCGCTCGGAACGCGGTTTGTTGCGTGCGACGAGGCCTGGCTGCACCCGGCGTACAAGCAGCGGATCGTCGACAGCACTTCCGACGACACCGTTTACAACACCTTGTACGACGTGTGGTGGCCCGACGCGCCACATCGCACTCTCCGCAACAAGACTTTCGCCGAGTGGGAGGCGGCTGGTCGCCCACCTTCCGGGTCTCGACCCGGCGAGGGAACCTCAATCGGCAGGCGCCGGCTGGCCAATGGGGAGTGGATCGAGTGGCCGCGCTACGCGGTTGGAACGGTGCCACCGGACTTTGAGGGCGACATCGAGTACGCGCCACTGTGGGCGGGTGAGTCCTGCGATGTCGTGAACGACATCAAGCCTGCGGCGGAGATTGTTCGTGACCTCGTACGGGAAGCCGGGAGAGACGCCTCTCCCGGCTAGATCGTTCTAGGCGACCGGCGTCCCCGCCAGGTAGGCGTGCTCGGAAACGACCGAGCAGACAAAGGTGATTCCGGAGTCCAGCTGGCGGAGCGCGCCGGAAGACCATGCCGCCTGGAGCTGGGCCAGCGTCGTGATGTGCGTCACCGCGTCCCTGGAGGTGAACAGCTCCACGTACACGTGCCAGGGCACGTTGAAGTCGCCCGTGCGAGGCATGCCGACCAGGTGATCATGGCCGGGAACGGCGCCCGGATTCGTGCCATAGACATCGGACATGACGGCCGTCGCGACGCCCGCGATCACGCCGGCGTGGTCCGGACAGTTCCCTGGCGTGGCGCCCATACAGTTGAAAGTGCCTGGCGTCCCTGGTGGGTAGACGATCAGGTAAAGGGGAGCCACCGCGTTCGAATTCACGGTGTTGATCGGGTTGTCAGGTCCGAGCGGCGCGAGCCGGTTGGGGGTCAGCAGATACACGAACGAGCCGTCGTAGTCGTTGTAGGCGGGCTCGATCGTCGCATGGCCGAGAACCCGCTCGCCGGTGGGCACAGAGCCGGCCAGTGTGTTGATCTGGAAGAGAAACGCCGACAGCGCCAGCGCGACCAGCGCTCGGCTCAATCTGAAAGAACGCGGCATTTTCAACACCTCACCTGTAGAAGTAGGGATCGAGCACGCGCACGGGCGTGATCTTGTCGGCCGGCAGCTGGTTGAGCTTGGCCGCCTTCCGGATTGCATCCGGGCTGGGTGCGTCGTAGATGCAGAACGTCTTCCTGTGGTCTTCAGTGACGTACGAGTGCACCCATGTGACGCCGAGCTCCGCGTTGGTGCCGACCACGGACATGCATGCCAGCGCTCCTTGCTCCGTCAGCGGGATCTCGAGCCCGTCGGGGAATGAGCGCTCGACGATGAACCTCGCCATACGAACCCTCCTTGCGTTTACAGCGACCCGGGATGGATCGCCCCCTTCACGCGAGGCTAGGTCCGCCTGACGCTTCCGCCATCTGTGAGAAGGCTCAGGCTGTGCTCAGCTCAAGTGCTCATTTCTGGCCAGCCACGTTGCGATCTGGACGCGAGAATCGAACCCAAGCTTGTCCAGGATGTGGTGGACGTGGTTGTCGATGGTCCGCTCCGAGAGATAAAGACGCTCGGCGATCGCGCGGTTGCTGAGGCCTTGGGCGAGCAGCTGGGCCACGTCGCGCTCGCGGCGGCTGAGCTGAACGGAGCTCGAAGCGCGCGCCGGCTGGGTGGTCTCAGCCTGTTCTGCGTGGCCCGCGGCGAAAAGGCTCCACGAGCCCGGAACACCCTCGAACACGCGCGCTCCGCGGTCGGCGAACTCCAGGCCCGAGCCCACCACCAGGTCCTTGACCGTGCCTGAAACAAGCACTTCGCCTGGCTGGGCTGCTTTCATCACGCTCGAGGCTACGTGGAGAGCCACGCCACGAGGCCGGCCGTCACCGACTTCGCACTCACCGGCGTGGAGACCGGCCCGGACGCGCAGTCCTAGGCGCATGAGCTGATCGCGCACGTCGAGCGCACAGCGAATGGCGCGCGCCGTGCCGTCGAACACGGCGGTCATGCCTTGCTCGCCAGCTTCAATTTCCCGGCCGGAGTAGCGCGCGAGAGCCTTGCGAACCACTGAGTGATGGCGGTCGACAAGTTGATTCCAACGCTTATCGCCGAGCCAGATGGCGTGCGCACCCGCTTGCGCGACGTTGGTGCAGAGGACCGTTGCGAGCATGGTGTCGGGGGGTGGGCCGGTTCGGACGCCGGTAAGGAATTCCTGCACCTCGCCGACCACCTGGTCAGCGTCCCCGAAGTACGGCCAATGGTCGTCAGAGTCCAGCTGTAACAGCCTGGCGTTCGGGATGTGCTCGGCGAAGTAACGTCCAGCCTCGATCGGGGCGATGCGATCGCCGCGCGCATGGATTATCAAGGTCGGTACGCGTATCGCCGGGAGGATGCCACGGATGTCGATCAACATGTTCATCCGCAGGAGATCTTCAGCGTCGCCGGGGCTCGCGCTCATCTGCATGAACGTCGTCCACCAGCCCGCGACTTCAGGGTTGTCGACCTGGCTGGGGGCGTAGCGATCCATGCCGGCAACCTTGCCCCACATGTCCTTGACCCGACCCATGCGCTCCTCGAACTGCTCTTCGGTGATTCCCCACGGATAGCCAGGGCGCCTCAGGGCGGACGGATAGCTGCCGTCGATGATCAGACCCGCGGTGCGTTCGGGATAGGTCGCGGCGAAGAGCGCCGACATCACACCACCCTCGGAGATGCCTAACAGGGCCGCTCTCTCCGAACCGGCCGCGTCAAGGACTGCGCGAACGTCATCCATCCGCTGCTCGAGGGTAGGCAGCGGGTGAACGCGATCCGACATCCCGCAGCCACGCTTGTCAAAGAGGATGAGGCGCGAAAACGAGGCCAGACGATTGAGGAAGGCCGACATGGCCGGCAGCTCCCACACGTAGGCCAGGTGCGAGACCCAGCCGAGCACGAGGACGAGGTCTATCGCACCGTCGCCGACGACTTGATACGCGATGTTGACGTCGCCGCTGCGAGCGTACCTGGCCCCCGTAAACATCTCGGTCACGCCAGTGTAGAGGCGGTTTGGCGGCCAGGTCGGAAGGCCGCTACCAGATTCCCGGCTGGATCATTCCTTGCCAGTTGCAGTGGCCGCAGATGATGTCCACGCCGGTCGTGATTCCGGCCATGTAGCGACCAATCACCAGGTCGGTCGATCCGCAACGGGGGCACTTTGCCGGCCGGTCTGCACCAGGCTCTGGGGCCTCGCCTGCCACGCCATGGTGACGGTGCGCCTCATGCTCTTCAGCCCGCTTGCGAGCCTTGCGACCCATCAGGTGCGGACGAGAAGCGCGACCCAGATCACGCCGACGAACCAGAATGCAAAAAGAGACCCAAAGGCGTGCTCGGAGACGACCGCGCAAACAAAGGTAATCCCGGAGACCAGCCGACCGTAGAGCGCGCTGGCAGCGACTCGGGCGTGGCCATTGCCGCTATTTTGAAGAACCTATGCCCAGTGAGAGCGTCCTCCTCGTTCCAGTCCACGGACTCCCTCCCCTGATCGAGGAATTGCGGCGACAGCACGACCCCAGTGCGCGCGCCGGCGTGCCGGCGCACATCACCGTCCTGTATCCATTCGTTGAACCACAACGGCTCACAGTTGACACTTTCAGCGAGCTAGATCGAATGCTGAACAGGTGGGCTACTTGCGACTACGCGCTCACCGAGGTAAGGGAGTTCGAGCAGGGCGTCCTCTACTTGGCGCCTGAGCCGGCGAAGCCCTTCATCGAGCTAACCACGATGGTGGGCGATCGCTTCGATCTATTGCCGTTTGGTGGGACATTTCCAACGGTCGTTCCGCATCTGACTGTGATGCAGTCCGCCGACGAGGCGGATCGTGAACGAATTACTTCTCTCCTGAGGCGAGCTCTTCCCCAGTCTGCCCGAGCGTCAGAAGCCTGGGTCATGGTTGGAGATAACGACTCCGACTGGACGACGGTACACACCACGAAATTTCGCTGACTGGCGCCTCGACATCGGTCGAGCGATGAGTTAACCGCCAATTCGCAGTCATCACCTGTGACGCATCCAGAGTTCGGGTGGAGTTTCGACAAGGAGGGCACACGATGGCGGCTATAACCAGGATCCGCGATTTCGGCGGCGAGCTTATTCGGCCCGGCGACGCCGCGTACGACCAGAGCCGGGCCGTGTGGAACGGCGTGGTCGACCGGCGCCCGGCCGCGATTCTTCGCTGTGCCTCCATTGAGGACGTGGTCGCGGCTGTGCGTTTCGCCCGTGAATCCGGACTCGAGATCGCCGTCAAGTGCGGCGGTCACAGCGTGCTCGGCCTTTCCGTGCCGAACGGCGGCGTGATGATCGACCTCTCCCCCATGAGCGACGTGCGTGTCGATCCCGTACGGCGCAAGGCATGGGTGGGCGGCGGCTCGCTCCTTCGAAACCTTGACCCGGCCGCCCGGGAACACGGCCTCGCCACGACTGCAGGCAACGTCTCGCACACAGGCGTCGGCGGGCTGACCCTTGGCGGCGGTATGGGCTGGCTTGCGCGACAGTTTGGACTCGCCTGTGACAACGTCGAGGCGTATACCGTCGTGACCGTCGAGGGACGCATCGTTCGCGCATCTGAATCGGAGAACCCCGATCTGTTCTGGGGCCTGCGCGGGGGAGGCGGCAACTTCGGCATCGTGACCGAGTTCGAGTTTCGCCTCCACCCGGTCAGCGGGCGCGCGCTCCTTGTGGACCTCATATTCGATCCCGCCGGCGCCCGCGACGCCCTGCGGGGGCTGGCGTGACCTGCTGCCCGACGCACCCCGGGCAGCGACTTTGACCGCAAGCGCAACGACGGCCGGGGATCTACCTGTCGCCAGCGTCGGCTACGTCTGGGTCGGCGACGTTGACGAAGGGCTGGGGTATCTCTCCACGATCCGCGGCCTTGGCACGCCCGCGGCCGAGCGCGTCAAGGAGATGAGCTACGTGGAGCTGCAGTGCATGAGCGACGACCCGAACGGCCATGGCCGCCGCCGCTACTCCAAAGGGCACTACCTGACCGAGCTCGGTGACGAGGCCATTGACGCTTTCCTGGCGCGCGGTCTACCGGCGAACGGGGACGATCCCGACTGGTCGCGCGTGCCGAACGGCGGATTCCAGGCGTACGGTGGCGCAATCGCCGACGTCGGGGAGGACGATGCCGCGTTCAGCCACCGCCGAACGCTCGTCGAGTTTGGTTGTGGGACGACTTGGGTGGATCCGGAGGAGGATGGCGAGCGCGTCTCGAGCGCTCGGGTCTATGGCGCGGCCCTCGAGCCGTTCGCGAACGGGGTCTACGTCAACGCCCTGGGCGACGAAGGTCAGGACGGCGTGCGCCGGGCCTATCCCGCGAGCAAGCTCGCGAGGCTGGTCGACCTCAAGCGCCGTTACGATCCCGACAACGCGCTCACCTGAACCAGAACATCCGACCGGGGGCGTTGTCGGCGTAACCCGCAGGCTAACCACGGAACGCTGAGGGTGCGCCCGGTGGCAGGTAAGGCGCAGGGTTCACAGGAACCTGGTTGATTCGCAACTCGAAGTGAAGGTGCGCACCGGTCGAGTTTCCTGTCGATCCCTCGAGCCCGACTGGGGTGCCCTGCGGAACGGTCTGCCCAACCTTCACCAGCGCGGTCGATAGGTGGCCGTAAAGCGTGTCCAGTCCTCCTGAGTGCGCGATCACGACGTAGTTCCCATAGCCGGTGCTCGAGCTTCCGACCAGCGCCACGACGCCGTCATCAGCTGCAAACACAGGCGAGCCAAATGGCTCAACCAGGTCGATCCCCGTATGAAAGTGGGGGTATTTGCCGTACGCGGGCTCGAACCAGTACGTGCTCGGACCGAAAGGCTGGGAGATCTGCGCCTGAGGCTCTGGCCATATGAAGCGGTACGTTGTCGAGTGTCCACTGCTGGTTGGAATCTGGCCAACGTTGTTTGATTGGGACCACAGCTGCACCTGTGTCCAGACCGCCTGCATGGCAGCCGAGATGATGGCGTCCTGCTGCTGCTGCAGCATGTCCGTCACTGCCTGGGCCAGCTGCGCCGACTGGCTATTAAGTCGCGCGAGCTCATATTGTGTTTGACCGATCTTCACTTGCAGCTGCGCGATCGAACTCTCCTGCTGCGCTTGCAACGCTTGAAGCTGTGACATCTGGGCGTTGAGCAAATCGCGTTGTTTGACCTGTTCCTCTCGTGCAGCCTCCTCCCTCTGGCGCTCCTTCTGCAGCTCGTCGAGATCGTGCGCCAGGGACGCCTTGATCTCGCCCGCGCGTGCGCCCGCCACATTGAGGTCAGAGATTCGAGTGAGCAGGTCGCTCAAACTCTGCGCTTCGGCGAGCACCACCAGTACCGATCCTGGCGCTACGTAGATGGCGCGACTCAGCTGCCGAAGTTGCGCACGCTCGGCGTCGATGCGTTCGGCCAGAATCGCCTCGCGCCGCCGTGCGTCCGCGATCTGCACGTCGAGGTCGGCGATCTTCGCAACAACGTCGCTGATTTTGCCCTTGAGGACCTGCTGCTGAGCCGCGTTGTCTTGCAGGGACTGCCGCAGCTGCTGCTGGGCGGCCATCGCATCGGCCAGGTTGCTCCCGAGCTGCGCTCGGATTTGATCGATGACCGCCTGCTGCTGCTGTGGATGCAGCGATGGCCGCGACCGTGATTGTGATGCCAGGGGCAAACTGGGTGAAGGTTCCCGACGCCATTGAGACTCCCGCCAGAGTCAACCCGAAGGTGATGACGCCCGCAACCGCACCCGCCAAAGCACCGGTGATCGCACCCTCGACCACGAAAGGCCCGCGCACCATCCAGCGCGGCGCGCCCACCAGCTGCATGATGGTGATCTCGTCGCGTCGTGAATGGATCGCGATCTTGACGCTGTTCATGGTCACTGTCACGGCGACGAATGCGAGCAAGCCGAGGAAGGCGATGCCCGCAACTGCGGCGCCCAGCAGGACAGCCTGAATTCGCTGGTACGCGCCTCGGTCGTACGACGTCGGATAAAGCTGATCGACCGCCAGGTCGTCGCGGACCGAGCCATCGATCGCCGCCACGTCGTCGATGTTCTTGATCTGAACGTCGAGGCTGGCCGGGAAGGGGTTGCTATCACTGGCATCGGCGAGCTGCGGCAGGCCTGGGATGTGTTGCGCTCGCTCAAGCGCTTCTGCTTTGCTGACGTACCTGACGCCGGCGACGCGCGGATCGCTCGTCAACCTGTTCTGCAGCGAGACGATGTCCGCGCTCGCGGCATCATCGCGCAGGTAGACGTGAAGCAAGGAAGCTTGACCAGCTTCGACCTGCTCCAGGTTGTGGAGAGCAAATCCGGTCAGGCCGACCAGGCCGGACATCACAAGCAGCAACGTCATCGAGCCGAGCGCCGGCGCGGTGCTGCTGACGTTTCGAGCCCAGCTCCGGGCCGCGCCCTGGAACAGGTAGCGCAAGAGATTCGTGACCACGGTCTGAATCAGGCGCCGTCGCGGGAACCGCCCCTTCACGAGGACGCCAGCCACGCCATCCTCCCCGTCTGCCCAGCCGGTTGGTCGCGCACGAGCCTCCCCTGAACCAGCGTCAGCACCCGGCGCTGAAGCCGGGTGACGATCTCGACGTTGTGCGTGGCGACCAACACCGCCGTGCCCCATGCCGCGATGTCCTCGAAGAGGTCCATGATCTCCCAGGCGGTCTCGAGGTCCAGATTGCCGGTCGGCTCGTCAGCGATCAATAGCGGCGGCTGACCAACCACCGCCCGGGCCACAGCAACGCGCTGCTGCTGGCCGCCTGACAGCTGATGCGGAAAGGCATCGCCCCGGTCGCCCAGACCCACTGCCTCCAGCGCGTCGAGCGAGCGGTCCCGGGCCTCCTCGTCGGAAATCCGAAGATCACCGACCTGGAGCCCAAAGGCGACGTTTTCGACCGCGGTCAACTTCGGCAGGAGCTTGTAGTCCTGGAACACGACGCCCACCCGGCGACGCAAGTCGGCAACGCGTGACGCCTTCAGACGATGGGCCGCGATTCCGGCCACCCAGACTTCGCCGCTCGACGGGCGAATCTCGCGGTTGATCAGCTTCAGAAGCGTGGTCTTGCCGGCGCCGCTGGGGCCGACGAGAAACGCGAGCTCACCCGGATTGAGGGACAGATGAACCTCATCGAGGGCGCGCCGGGACCCGTATGAGCGAGTCACCGCCGACATCTCGACGATCGGGCGGACGTATCCGTTGACGATTGGGCGCACTTCTCCGTTCGAGATAACGGGCAGCGCGGCGAATCCCTGGGAGTTCGGCTATTAAGGATTGTGAGTAGTTGGCGATAGTCTGTCGGCGATCTGGGCTGCTTAGGGTTTGCGAAGGAGCGGCAGAACCAGGCCTTGCCAGAACACCGGCAAGAAAACATTCCAGCCGATTGCGAAGCCGGCAGCGACGGCGAAAGCTGCGCTTGTGCCGTGTCTCTGGAAGACGCCGAAATAGATCACGGCAGCGATTGCCGCGAGCACCGGCACCGCGTGGAACGCATATCGGATCAGCCAGATCTTGGCCTCTCGCCTGGCGGCCGGCGTCTCGAGGTGATCGGGATCTGGGGCCGGCTCTTCGGCCGGAAGAATTCGCTTCCAGCGCCGGTGGATCAGCAGGGCCGCGATTCCTCCTCCGATGAGGAGCACGTAAAAGACCCACAGCGGCAGGTTCAGCCTGTACGCGATGACGGGAAGACCGCGGAGCGCGAGCAGCAGAGCGAGGACAGCAGCAGCGCTGTAAGACAAGCGCGTGGTTGCGAAGAAACTGTTGCGCGGCGACCTCTGCCTTTCGCTTACGAACTCATCGCGCTGCGGCGGGCGGATAGACACGAGGCGGCCATCTTATGCCGGCGCTCCCGAAATTCTTGACACACAGGCCAACCTCATAATTCCACCCGTGACGCGAAGCCCGCAAGGCTATGCCCGGTACGTCCTGGCCGTCATGGTCGGCATCAACTTCCTCAACTACATGGACCGCTGGGTCGCCTCCTCGGCCGCGACCCCCATCGAGAAGGAATTCCACCTCACCGACGCTCAGTTCGGCCTGATCGGCACCGCCTTCCTCCTCGTCTACGCCGTGGCAGCACTCCCCTTCGGCTACTGGGGCGACCGCGGGGTACGCAAGACCGTCATCGGCGTCGGCGTCACCATCTGGAGCCTTGCCACCCTCTTCACGGGTTTTGCGCGCAGCTACTTCCATCTCTTCCTAAGCCGCGCGATAGTCGGCGTTGGCGAGGCCAGCTACTACCCCGCCGGCACCTCGCTCATGTCCGACTTCTTCCCCAAAGAACAGCGCGGGCGCGTCATGGCGATCTGGAACGGCGGCAGCACGATCGGAATCGCGGTCGGTTTTGCCGGCGGCGCGTACATCGCTGAGAAGTTCGGTTGGCGGACTGCCTTTTACTTCGCCGCGATCCCAGGTCTCCTCTTCGCGGTGCTTGCCTTCGCGTTCAGAGAGCCTCTGAGGGGTAACGCCGAAAAGCATGGGCCGGTTGTGCAAAAGATGAACGACATCAACCTGAGGAAGTTCGTCGACCTCATCCGCATCCCGACCCTCCGCGCCACGATCATGGCCCAGACTCTCCTCTTCTTCGTGCTCGCCTCCAATGCCTTCTGGCTGCCGACAGTCCTCCAGAGGCACTTCGGTTTGACCCAGAGCAAGGCCGGAGTCCTGGCTGGCGGCGTGATCGTTGCGGGTGGCTTGATCGGCACACTGGCCGGCGGCTGGATCGCCGACCGCCGCGCCCTCATTCGCCCCACCGCGCCGCTCGAGGTGGGCATCGCCGGGTTCTTGCTTGGCGCGGTCCTCATCGCGGTCGCGCTGGTCAGCCCCATGAACATCGGGCCGATCCCGGTCTTCGTTCCGGTCTTCCTCGCGACGGTGATCTGCCTCTACCTCTACGCCGGCCCGTTCACCGCCCTTTCCCAGAACGTCGTGTCACCCGGACTGCGCGCCAGCGCGGTCACGTTGACCCTGCTGGTCGCCCACGTCCTGGGCGATTCGCACTCCACGTTTGACGTCGGCAAGCTCTCCGACCTGTTGGGCGGCAACCTCCAGGGAGCCCTCCTGATCACGAGCCCGACGCTGCTCGTCCTCGCGGCCATCGCGGCCGCGACGGGCCTGCCCACGGTCAAGCGCGACACGCAAGCGATGGAGGCGGAGTGGGCCGCGAGGTCGGCGGAGCCGGAGCCGGCGCTTAGTAGATAAACCCGACCAGTCTGGTCCCGAGCTGCCCCGGTTTGATCGTGCGCTGGTCGATCACGCCGAATGCAACCCAGTTCATCTCAGACACCATCCACGAGCCGTCCGGATTCACCGCCTCCACATACGCGACGTGTCCTGCCCAGCTCTCCCAAGTGACCATGATCGCGCCGACCTTGGGCGTCGACCCGACGGCGTGGCCCTGGGCGGCCGCGTTGGCGTACCAGTAGCCGGCGTCGCCGGTCCAGGTCACGTTGCGCCAGGTCGCAACGTAATACGTGCACCACCCGGCTGGGAACTTGTTGTTCACGTACGGGCCGAGGCAGCACCCGACCACGTGGTACACGTAGCCCGACGGCGATCCGCTGTGCACGATCTGGTACAGCGGTGGAGGAGGCGGGAACGCGCCCCCCACACCACCGGGGATGACGATGGTCATGCCGGAGCTCAGCTGCGTTGTGCGCAGCCGGTTGAAGTCGATGATGGCCTGGGGGTCGACCTTGTACGTGGACCCGAGGGCCTCAACGGTGTCGCTGGCCTTGGTGGTGACGACAATCCCATGCACCGGCGGGATCACGATTTGATCGCCCGTCGCCACCGAGTCGTTCGAGATCAGGTTGCTGTTCGACCACCGGATCTCGGGCACGGTCACGTGGTACTTGGTCGCGATCGTGGTCAGGTTCTCGCCCGCCGCCACCGTGTAGACAACCGGGCTATGGCTGATTGGCGCGGACGTGGGGATAGAAACCGGTTTGATGATCGTGCTGTAGCGGCCGAGCGTCACGTCGCCATACTCGCCGCCCTCCGCGACCATCACCGCTTCCGCGTTCACCGGGCCCAGCCGTGCTGTCAACGCTGTCGAGTAGTGGCGGTCAATCGCCGCGTAGCTCGACATTGCAACCGCTATTCCGAGTACGACGGCATGGGTCAGGTAACGATTAACTCGCAATGCCTACCCCTAAATTTGTCAACTCGACCGGCGGTGGACGAGTCCCCCGGAAGACCGAGCCACCCTAACAGACCTTTGTCGCGCCAGTCAACCCCCGATCGGCTACTTAAAGGAAGCTGGACGGTCGCCGGCTGGCCAGCGGGTCCGAACTCGATTCGAATTTGAGGAACCGGCCGCCATAGGCGGCGGCGCCGAACAGCAGTTCGGCCGCTGAAGCGTCGCCTGACCTGATCGAGTAGCCGCTTCATTAACAATACTCAACGCCACCCGAACCCGCTCCTTGCTGGCCTGTCTAAGGCCCGCCCCGGACGTAGATCGTCTGGCCCGAGATGAAGCTCGAGTCATCGCTGCACAGAAACGCGATCACGCTCGCGATGTCTTCCGGCTGGCCGACCCGGCGGAGCGGGATCTGGGAGGCGGCGCCGATCTTGAAAGCCTCGAAGTCGACACCCATCCGTTCCGCTGTCGCGCGGGTCATCCGAGTCTCCACAAAGCCCGGCGCCACGGTGTTGACGTTGACGTTGAACGGCCCCAGCTCGATGGCCAGCGTCCGGGCCATGCCCTGCAAGCCCGCTTTGGCGGTCGAGTAGTTGGTCTGGCCGCGATTGCCGAGGGCCGAGGTGGAAGAGAGAAAGACCATCTTGCCGTACTTCTGCTCGACCATCGGTCTCTGCGCGGCGCGGGCGCACAGGAACGTTCCCTTCAGGTGGGTGTCGATGACCGAGTCCCAGTCGTCGTCGGTCATCTTGAACAGCATGTTGTCCCGGATGATGCCGGCGCAGCACACCAGCACGTCGAGCCGACCCAGCTCTTTCACCGCCTGCTCCACCATTGAGTCCACCTGCTCCCGATCCGTGACGTCGCAGGCGATGGCAAGGCCCTGGACTGGCCGCGCCACCTCCTCCGCCGGCCCGATGTCCATGTCGGAAACCACGATCCGAGCGCCTTCCTGCGCGAAACGTTCAGCGGTCGCCGCCCCGATGCCCCTTCCCCCGCCAGTGACCAGGACGACGCGGTCCTTGAATCTCATCTCGTCTCCGAGTCGTACGCGGCGCCGCCGTCCTTCCTCGGGTCCGACGCGCCGGACAGAAAACCGTCCTTCTCGGCCACGATCACCTGCGGCCGCGCGAAGTAGGAGTCGTAGTTGAGCGTGCGCCGGTTGACGGTGTAACCAAGTCTCTCGAGCCCGTCACTTACGGTCCGCGGGATTCGAGCCTCCGCCTGCACCACGTCGCCCTGGAAGTCCACACGCGGCGCGCTCACCGCCTCGACCGGCGACATCTGATGGTCGAGCACATTGACCAGGACCTGGAGGATTGAGCTCACGATCTTGGTCCCGCCCGGTGCGCCGACGCACACGCGCAGCTTGTGCGCATCGAAGACCATCGTCGGCGTCATCATCGTCACTCGCGTCTTGCCCGGATGCAGCGAGTTGGGCCGGCCGGGCCGCGGATCGAAGCAGTTCATGTAGTCGTTGTAGCCGAAGCCCAGGCCGGGCGTGACCACTCCACTCGCCGAGCCCAGCGTGTGCGAGAGCGACACTGCGTTGCCGCCGCCGTCGACGACGCAGACGTGCGTCGTGTCGGCGCGGTCGTGCGCCCTGGCCCCGTTCGCCACCACCTGGCGCGCCTTGGCGGCGTACTGCTTGTCGGCGAGCGCGCCGGTCGGTATCTCGACGAACCGGGGGTCGGCGATGTGCAGCTCGCGGTCGGCTACGGCCCAGGCCATCGACTCGACGAGGAGGCGTGCCGCCTCCGTACTCGGCCATCCATGTGCGCCGAGGTCATAGCCCTCGAGGAAGTTCAGCATCTGGAGCAGGGTCAGGCCACCCGCCGGCGGGCCCGCGGCAGCAACTTCCAGCCCTCGGTAGGTTCCGCGAATCGGCTCGGTCACGTTGACCTGGTAAGACTCGAGGTCCTCCATGGTGATGAACCCATGGTTGGAAGCGAAATCCGCTGCGATGGCGCGGGCGACGTCGCCTTTGTAAAAAACGTCCGGTCCATCGCTCGCCAGCCGCTCCAGGGTGCGGGCCAGGTCCGTCTGAACCATCACCTCACCGATCGCGTACAGGGCGCCGTCATGCGTGTAGATCGACTTCGCGCCCGGCGTGACCTGGATGCGCTGGGCATTGGGCACGACATCCGGTCCGTAGTCGGTCGTCCAGTAGCCGTGCATGAAGCCGGTGACGGGGAAGCCTTGCCGCGCGAGAGGAATCGCCGGCTCTATCGCCTCCTCCCAGGAGATCGATCCGAAGCGCGTCAGCGCTTCGTACATCCCCGCCACGGTGCCCGGAACCGCGACCGATTGGTAGCCGACGTCGTTGACCCAACCCTCGAGGACGTATCCATAACGGTCGGCCGCCTCGCGGATGAAGAGCCGTTCCCACTGGTCCTCCCGCACGCGCGAGCCCGCGGTGCCGTAGAACTCGATCAGCGCGTCACCGGCCTGCGGGCTGTGC
>WNGH01009334.1_pt1 | contig 16204 bp, 12 predicted proteins | sample 5400631 | NCBI WGS metagenome assembly WNGH01 (sample SAMN13153373, study PRJNA577476) | soil metagenome | isolation source: 115 cm soil or saprolite under Garry oak tree replicate 1 | place: USA:California | collected 2016-06-15
GGCCAGGCCAGCACGACCAGCAGGGACAGGCCCGGGGAGAACAGGTTCGCCGCGGGGTGCAGCGCCGTCATCTGGCGGGCCGCCGCCAGCAGCGTGAACCGGCCGATCCGGCCGATCCACGGGGCCGGCAGCAGGCCCAGGACGGACGGCACCACGATCACCGCGATCGTGGCGGCGATGCCGCCCGCGGTATGCCGGATGACCGAGCCGAGGGCCAGGCCGAGCAGCGCGCACACGCACAGCAGCAGGCCGGCCGCCAGCACCGCCCCGGGCACCCCGGGCCGGGACAGCGACACGCCCTGATGATGGCCGCTCGCGACGGCCTGGACGAGAAAGAACGACACGAAGGCGAACGGACCGAACGGAACTTGGTCCACTCGCAGGCGAGCAGGTCGAGAGCCCGGATGGCGAGGGACGGGTTCATCGGGCTGCGCCCTCCGCGGCTGTGCCTTCGGGGGCGGGGGTCCCCTCGGCACGGTAGTCGGTGCTCTCGCCGGTCAGGTCGAGGTAGACGTCTTCCAGCGAGGCCTGCCGCGGCACCAGGGCGTGCAGGGCGATGCCGTGCGCGGCGGCCAGGTCACCGACGGCGGCGGCGTCCAGGCCGGTGACGACCAGCGCGCCGTCGTCCTGCGGGGCGACGGCCGCGCCGCTGGCGGTGATCAGCGGCGCGAGCTCGGCGGCCCGGGGCGAGCGCAGCAGCACGTCCCGGCGGGCGCTCGACTCGATCAGCTGCGCCGTGGGCGGGTCCGCGAGCAGCCTGCCGGAGCACCTCGGTGATGCGGGGTTTTGCTATCCCGTTGGACTGGGCGATGGACAGCAGGTGCGCCGCGGCGGTCCGGCCGCCGTGCAGGGCGGTCGCGTCGAGCAGCGACCCGACCTCGCGCAGCGGCCGGATCAGCGTGTCGTAGCGGCGGCCGCCGACGAGGGCCCGGCCGGCGGTGGGCGCGTCCAGGCCCAGGATCACCCGCATGGTGGTGGTCTTGCCCGCGCCGTTCGGGCCGAGGAAGCCGGTCACGTGCCTCAGGTGGAGTGCCTAAGGGAGGGGCCATCGTGGCCACACGCTACCGCATTGATTCCGGCACGGAACGTTTTCGCAGGCCGGTCACGGGGCAGGGCCACACTATCACTTAGGGTGATGGATAATGGACCGGGGACGAGACCAGTGCGGTCTACGGGGCAGGAGAAGGTACAGGTTCATGGGGGCACCTCGGGCTAGGGCAGGCCCGGATCTGATAGCGACGGACGCCCGCCCGGTCGGGTCCGCGGCGGCCGTGCTCGATTTCGCCGTCGCGCAGATCCTGCGCGACGACACCGAGCTCGGCGCGCTGCCCGCCGTGCTGGCCCGGCTGGTGGCCGCGTTCGGCCTGCGCGCCGCGCTGGCCTTCCAGCCGCCGGTGCAGCTGGCCCCGGGCCAGCCCCCGGCGGTGCTGGCGATGCACCCGCCGGGCGCGGTGGACCAGGCGCTGCTGGCCAGGATCGGCGCGCTGACCCTGGCCCAGCGCAACACGACACTGGGGGACACCGCCGCCAGCCCGCTGCTGGTGACGATGGGCGGCCAGCCGGCCAGCGCGCTGCTGGCCCACTCGGTGCCGGCCGGCGGCCAGTGCCTGTGCGCCCTGGCCCTGATCGGCGACGCGGCCGCCTGGGACGCCGAGGTCCGCGCCACCGCGCACGCCGTCGCCGCCGTCGTGGCCGCGCAGATCCGGCACGCCAACGACATGACCAGGCTGGCCGAGCGGCAGGCGCTGAGCGAGCGCTCGCACGCCGCGCTGGCGGACCAGACCGAGCGGCTGAACTGCCTGATCGCCTCGGCCATCCCCGGCGTGCTCATCACCGACGAGCACGGCGCGGTCACCAACGTGAGCGAGAGCTTCGGGATCATGTTCGGCCTGGCCGAGCCGGCCGGGCTGGCCGCCGCGTCCGCCGTCTCGGTGATGCGCCGTATCGGGCGCGTGTTCGCCGATCCCGTCCAGTTCACCCGGCGGGCCGTGGCGGTGTCCCGGGCCCGGCAGCCGACGACCGGGGAGCAGATCCAGTGCGCGGACGGCCGCACCGTCGAATGGGACTACTGGCCGGTGCTCGTCGACGGCCGGTACCGCGGCGACATCTGGCTGGCCTGGGACATGTCCGAGCGCACCGAGCTCGAGCGACAGCGGCTGCAGATGCTCCAGGCCGAGCTCGCCGCCCGCCAGCTGGCCGAGCAGACCCAGCATCAGCTCACCGAGCAGAACAGCCGCCTGCGCAAGCTTGACGAGGCCAGGAACCAGTTCCTGGCCATCGTGTCGCACGAGCTGCGCACGCCGCTGACGTCGATCGTCTCGTTCACCGAGCTGATCAGGGGCGAAGCCGAGGGCCTCACCCCGGACGGGGTCCGCTTCCTGGACATCATCGAGCGCAACGCCGACCGGATGCACCGGCTGGTCGGCGACCTGCTCATGCTGGACCGGCTGGAGGCCGGCGCGCTGCCGCTGGACCTGGCCCCGGTCTCGATCGACGACCTGGCCGCCGAGGCGGTCCGGTCGGCCTCGGCAGGCGCCGCCAAGCAGGACGTCACCATCGTCCTCACCGCCAGCCAGGGACCGCCCGTGCCCGGCGACCAGCGGCGGCTGATGCAGGTACTGGACAACCTGATCGCGAACGCGGTCAAGTTCTCGCACCGCCGCCAGCGCGTGCACGTCAAGGCCGGCTACGACGGCAGCCGCTGGCGGATCGACGTGATCGACAGCGGCATCGGCATCCCCCCGGAGGAGGCCGGGCAGCTCTTCACCCGGTTCGTCCGCGCCTCCAACGCGCGCACAGCCGGGCTGCCGGGAACCGGTCTTGGCCTGTCCATCGTCAAGGTGCTCACCGAGATGCACGGCGGGCACGTGGAGGTGGACAGCGCCCTAGGCCGGGGCAGCACGTTCAGCGTCTTCCTGCCGGGGCCCGCGTGAAGGGCCGGATCCTGGTGATCGAGGACGACCAGGACATCTCCCTGGGCATCCGCACCGTGCTGAGCAGGAACGGGTTCGAGGTGGCCAGCTCGGCCGACGGGAAGCTGGGCCTGCGCGCCTTCCACCTGGCCCGGCCCGAGCCCTTCGACCTGGTGGTGCTCGACATCGGGCTGCCGTCGCTGGACGGATGGGCGGTGCTCGAGCGCATCCGCGACCTCAGCGACGTGCCCGTCCTCATCCTGACCGCGCACGGCAACGAGGGCGACAAGGTCCGGGGGCTGCACGGCGGCGCCGACGACTACCTCACCAAGCCGTTCGGCAACCGCGAGCTGGCCGCCCGGGTCGAGGCCCTGCTCCGGCGGCCCCGGGCCCAGCAGCCGCGGTCCGAGGTCTACGACGACGGCCGCCTGCTGGTCAAGCTCAGCGCGCGCGAGGTCAGCGTGGGCGGCGCGCCGGTCGCGCTGACCCCGACCGAGTTCCGCCTGCTGACCGCGCTGATCCGGCATCCGGGCCAGACCCTCACCCCGGAACAGCTGCTCAAGCTGGCCTGGAACGACCCGCTCGGGGTCGGGCCTGACCGGGTGAAGTTCGGCGTCATGCGGCTGCGCCGCAAGCTCGGCCAGGGCGCCGGGGAGCCGGGCGCCTCGATCGAGGCGGTCCGCGGCTTCGGCTACCGGTACGTGCCGCCGGGCTGACCGGCCCGAAATGACCCGATTGTCGCAACTATCCTGCACCGGGGCCGCAACGGGGGCAGGCAGCCGGCTCGGGCACAGTGTTCGCATGAGCATGAGCATGAGCAGTGCGGACGGGACGCGCGGACGGATCCTCGTCGTCGAGGACGACCCGGAAGCGGCCCTGTTCGCCGTGCACGTGCTGACTACGCGGGGGCGCTTCGAGGTCACCCATACCGCCGACCCGGCCGTGGCGCTCCGGCTGGCCGCCGCCGAGCACTGGGACCTGCTGCTCACCGACCTGGACTTGCCGGGCATGACCGGCCTGGAACTGCTCGGCGCGCTGCGGACGGTGGCCCCCGGCCTGCCGGTCGCCGTGGTCAGCGCCCACGCCACGGTGACGACCGACGCGCTGCTCGGCCAGGCCGGCGAGTACCCGGAGAAGCCGGAGTACCTGGAGAAGCCGCTGCGGGTGGACCGCCTGCTCGCGATGGCCACCGAGCTGATCGGCCGGGGACGCCGACCTTTAGGGACGGTCCGGATCACGATAACCTGCGGACGTGGCGATCGATACAGTCAACGGAGCCGGGGTTGTCGTCACCGGCGCGGGCGCGGGGATCGGCCGGGCGCTGGCCCGCGGGCTGGCCGCGGCGGGCGCCCGGGTGGTGGTCAACGACCTGGACGCAGCAGCCGCGACGGCGGTGGCCGAACAGATCGGCGGGTACCCCGTGCCCGGCGACGCGGCCAGCGAGCGGGGCGTGCGCGCGCTCATCGCCGAGGCCCGCGGCTTCCTGGGCGAGATCGACATCTACTGCTCCAACGCCGGCATCGCGGCCGGGGCCGGCCCGGACACGCCGGACCCGGTCTGGCAGCAGGCCTGGGAGGTCAACGTCCTGGCCCACGTGCGGGCGTCCCGGGAGCTGCTCCCGGCCTGGCTGGAGCGCGGGCGGGGCTGCCTCGTCGTGACCGCGTCGGCGGCCGGGCTGCTCACCATGCTGGGTTCGGCCCCCTACTCGGTGACCAAGCACGCGGCCGAGAGCTACGCGGAGTGGCTCGCCGCCACCTACGGGCACCGCGGCCTGGTGGTGCACTGCATCTGCCCGCAGGGCGTGCGGACGAACATGCTGGCCCAGTCCGGCCAGGCCGGCCAGGTGGTGCTGCAGGACGCCGCGATCGAGCCCGAGCAGGTCGCCGACGCGCTGCTGGCCGGCCTGGCGTCGGGCGAGTTCCTCGTCCTGCCGCACCCGGAGGTCCGCGGGTACTACCAGATGCGGGCCGGCGACACCGACAAGTGGCTGCGCGGGATGAACCGGATGCAGCAGCGGATCGAAGAGGTCGAGCGGACTCTGCAAACTGGAGCTGGGCAGACTGGAGCTGGGCAATGAGGGCATGGCAGGTACCCGAGCTGGGCGAGCCGCGTGACGTGCTGACGCTGGCCGAGGTCCCCGACCCCGAGCCCGGCCCCGGCCAGGTGCTGGTGCGGGTGCTCGGGGCCGCGGCGAACTTCCCCGACGTGCTCATGTGCCGCGGCGGCTACCAGGTGCGCCCGCCGCTGCCGTACACGCCGGGCGTCGAGCTGTGCGGCGAGGTCGTGGCGGCCGGCCCGGGAGTGACCGGGTTCGCGGCCGGCGACCGGCTCATCGGCGGCTCGGTGCTGCCCACCGGGGCCTTCGCCGAACTGGCGCTGATGAACGCGGCCAGCGCCCTGCCCGCCCCGGACGGCCTCGACGACGCCGAGGCGGCCGCCTTCTTCATCACCTACCAGACCGGATGGTTCGGGCTGCACCGGCGGGCCCAGCTGGCGGCCGGCGAGACACTGCTGGTCCACGCCGCGGCCGGCGGTGTCGGCAGCGGCGCCGTCCAGCTCGGCAAGGCGGCCGGGGCCCGGGTCATCGGCGTGACCGGCGGCGCGCAGAAGGCCGAGGTGGCCCGCGCCCTCGGCGCGGACGTGGTGGTCGACCGGCTCAGCCAGGACTTCGTCGAGGTGGTCAAGGACGTCACCGACGGGCGCGGCGCCGACGTGGTCTACGACTCGGTGGGCGGCGAGACGTACGCCCGGTCCACCAAGTGCATCGCGTTCGAGGGCCGGATCCTGGTGGTGGGCTTCGCCGGCGGGCAGATCCAGTCGGCCGCGCTGAACCACGCGCTGGTCAAGAACTACTCGATCGTGGGCCTGCACTGGGGCCTGTACCAGGCCAAGAACCCTCAGCTCATCCGGGACTGCCACGTGCAGCTCAGCAAGCTCGTCGCCGACGGCGCCATCCGGCCCCTGGTCGGCGAGCGGCTCGGGCTGGAGGAGGCGGCCAGCGGCCTGCAGCGGCTCGCCGACGGCGCCACGGTGGGCCGGATCGTCATCATGCCCTGACGCGGGGCCCGCGGGCGGGTCGATTTCTTCCGCTCCGGCGCGCTGCCCGTGACCGGTCAGGACGCGCTCTGCGGCCAGTTATCCGGATAGGTGTAGGTCGACGTGAAGCCGTTCCTGGTCTCGGTCATCTTGGTGAACCGCCCGTTCACCGGGGCGGTGAGCGTGACCGTCGTAGGGACGATGCTCGGCGACGCCTGGGCGCAGTTCGGCACGCAGCTGTCGATGTCAGAGGTGCCCTGGCCGCTCGCCTGGGTAGGGGTCCACGTGGACCACTGGATCTTGGTCACCACGTTGGTGGCGTCGCCGCTGTAGGCGATCTCCGTCGGTTTCATGCCCGAGTAGCTGCCGACCACCAGGACCGGGAGCTGCGCCGGTGCTGTGCTGACGGGGGTACTCGCGGGCGTGCTGGCGGGCGTGCTCGCCTGAGTGGTGCTCGCGGCCGGGGAGGCGGGCGGTGCCGTCGTGGTGGCGCCGTCCACCGTGCCCGGGGTGACCTGGGCGGGCTGGGTCTGCGTGGTGCTGGCGCCGGCCGCCCCGTGGCCGGCGGCGGGCCGCCCGGCCAGGGAGAAGCCGAGCGCGGTGCCGCCGGCGGCGAGCAGGAAGGCCAGGGCCAGCACGACCGGGAGCAGGGCGCGGCGGCGCCGGGACGGCCGGCCCGGTGCGGGGGCGGCCGGCGCAGTGGCAGCCGGCGCGGTGGCAGCCGGCCGGGGCCCGACCGGTCCCGTGGCGGGCGCGTGCCAGGTCTGGGCCAGCACGGTCTGGGTGGGGTTGTCGTACCGCGCCGCCGTCTGGGTCAGCTGGCTGAGCAGCTGCGACGCGCTGGGCCTGGCCTGCGGCTCCTTGGCCAGCGCCGCCTCGACCAGCGGCTGCAGGCCGGGCGGGACCGCGGTGACGTCGGCGGCGGCGTGCAGGATCCGGTACACGATGGCGTCGGACGCCCCGGTCCCGAACGGCGACTGGCCGCTGGCCGCGAAGGCCACCGTCAGCGCCCAGGTGAAGATGTCCGCCGCCGTCCCGGCCCGGCCCGTGACCTGCTCGGGCGCCATGAACCCGGCCGAGCCGACCGTGATGCCTGTCCTGGTCAGGCTGGTCGTGTCCAGGGCCTGGGCGATGCCGAAGTCGATGACCTTGGGGCCGTCCGCGGTGAGCAGCACGTTGGAGGGCTTGAGGTCCCGGTGCACGATCCCGGCCGCGTGGATCGCGGTCAGCGCCTCCGCGAGCCCGGTGGCCAGGCCGTACAGCATCCCGGGGTCGAGCGGCCCGTGGGCGTCGACGTACTCGGACAGCGAGGGGCCGTCGGCGTACTCGGTGACCAGGAACGGCTTCGGCGCCTCGGTGTCGGCCTCGATCACCCGCACCGTGCACATGCCCTGGACCCGGGTCAGCGTGGTCACCTCGCGGCCGAACCTGGTCCGGAACTCCGGATCGTCGGCAAGCTCCGGGCGCAGCACCTTCACCGCGACCTGACGGCCCTGGTATTCGCCGAGGTAAACGACGCCCATCCCGCCCGCGCCCAGCCGGGCGAGCAGGCGGTACCGGCCGATCTGCGACGGATCGGCTGGCCGTAGCGGCGTGCGTGCCAACGGATCCCCCCTTTCCGCCCTGAATGGTAGCCCCTCGGACGGCAAGCCACGCCACGGCCGTCGCGACCAGGTAGCCTGCCGTGGCCACCAGGAGCGGACGCGCAGGCTGGGCGCCGGGCCGTGACCGAGGAGGGAGCCCATCGCGCCCCACACGCCGAGCGCCGGAGACCACCCGAGGTCCCTGACGGCGTTTCCCGAAAGGAAATTCGTTTCCGCTCAGGAAACGGCAGCGGGAAGGAGACCGTCAGCCGACGTTTCCGCGGAAACGCCGGGAACCCCCGAGGTGCTGAAGCGGCGGAGCGGCGTGCAGACCCGCCGGATAGCGGCCGAGTGCGAGCGCCCGATCCGGGGCAGCCGGATCAGAACTCGGTCTTGAGCCTTTCAACTACTCGAAGCGCGCGTTGTCTGGCCTGGTCATGCGCTTGAGCAGGGGCAGCGTCACGCCGATCACCGCCAGCGCGAGGGCCAGCCCGGCACCCATGGTCGCGTAGTAGACGTGGCCGAGCAGCGGCACCGGCGTGCCCGGCGGCGCGAGCCTGAGCACGGTCAGGATCGACATGCCGTAGGCCAGGGCCGCGGTGACCACGGTGGCGGCGGCCAGCGGGACGACGGCCTCGAGGAACAGCACCCGGTACAGCGTCCGGGCCGGCGTGCCGCCGACCCGGAGCAGGGTGAACGGCCGCCTGCGGTCGATCAGGCCGCCGCCGAGGGCCACGGCCAGGCTGCACCCCGCGACCAGGATGGTCAGGGCGACGGCCAGGTAGATGAGCCGCTGCAGGACCCCGGCGCGGCCGGCCCGGATCGCGACCGCCTCGCCGTAGGTCCGCGGCGGGGTCGCCGCCACCCCGGGGCCGGTCGACACCTGCGGCGGCGCGTGCGTGGCCAGGTAGGTGCGGACCCGCTCCAGCGTGGCCGGGTCGTTCACCCGGACCAGGACCGCCTGCAGCGGCAGCGTGGCGAGGTTCCCGGTATAGGCGGGATTGGCTGTACTGACGAACGCCTGCGTGCTGTTGCGCGGGTTGTCGCTGTAGACCAGGTCCGCGTCGTTGACCTGCACCGCCCGGGCGCCCGCCGCGCACCGCCCGAGCACGGCGAGCTCGCGCAGCACCGGGCAGCTGGCCACGCCGATGTACTGGCCCTGGTAGTCCGGGCTGGCGGCCTGCGGCAGCAGGTAGAACGGGTAGACCGTGGTGCCGCCGATGCCGCGCAGTCCGCCGGTCAGGCTCGCCCCGGCCCGCGCGGCGAGCCCCGGGCCGAATCCGTTCGGCCCGGGCAGGGAGAACGTGTCGAGCAGCACGTTGTCAAGCGCCGCCGAGTTCGGCGTCGTGATCAGCGAGTCGGCCGCCGGGACCAGCGCGCCGACCATCGTGCCGAGGAACACCGCGAGGACGAGACCGCGCACCGCCCGGAAGGCGGCCTTGGGGTTGTCCGCGAGCCGCCGCGCGGCCAGCAGCGGCGACGCGCCGTTCAGCACCCGCGCGCACCACCGCGCCGCCGCCGCGGTGAGCCACGGGCCGCCGGCCACCAGGCCGATCATGACCAGGAGCAAGCCCGGATAGGCGGGGGTGCCGATGGACCTGGGCGTCGTCGCCAGCAGCCCCGCCACGAAAAGCGCCACGCCTGCGCCCAGCGTGGTGAGCCGCCACGCCGACGGGGGCGGCGCCGGGGCCCGGCGGCTGACGCCGAGCGGGGAGACCCGCACCCGGCGCAGCGCCAGCAGCGACGCGAGCGCCGGTCAGCGCGGCGTCGGCCAGCGCGGGCCGGACCGCCAGGAACGCCACCATGCCGAGCAGCGCGCCGCACAGCGCGCTCACCACCGAGTCGGCCGACGCGATGACGCTGATGTCCCGTGGCGTGGCCCCGACCAGCCGGAGCGCGGCGAACCGCTCCTCGCGGCGGGCCGCGGCCAGCCGTGTCGCCGTGCTGATGAGGATCAGGACCGGGAACAGGACAGCGAGCACCCCGGCGCCGAACGCGTACCGGAAGAACGGAGTGAACACCTCCGGGCCCGGGCTGGCCGCCAGGGCGGTGACCACGCTGGTGCCCGGCACCGCGGCCAGCGCAGACGGCCGGTACCCGACGTAGACAGCCAGCTCGTCCGGGCCGGACAGGGCGCGGTCGCCGATCGTCCCGGCCAGGGTGCCGCCGAACCGGTCGGCAAGCTCGTCGCGCGGCACGGTGCGCAGCAGGGCGGCCAGCGCCGGGGAGGCGTAGAACTGCCCGGCGCCGGGCAGCCGCGAGATGCCGGGCGGGACCGGGGCGTCCGGCCCCAGGGCGGCGACGTCGAGCCGCTCGATGGTCTGGCCCCGGGAGTAGTCCGCGCTGTAGTTCCACAGCTCGCCGTGACCCGGCAGCCGCTGCGGGACCGCCGCGGTGCCCTGCGTGCACTCCCAGCAGGACCGGTTGCTGTCGGCCTGGAAGGCGTGGAATTCGGCGAACACGGCGAGCAGCACGGCCACGCCGATCGCGACCGCGGCCGTGGTGAGCAGCAGCCGGGTGAACGCTTCCCGCCCGCTGTGCAGGGCGAGCCGCACGCCGAGCCGGAACATCATGGCCTCCCCCCGCCGGCCAGGGTCAGCGCGGTCACCCGGCCGTCCCGCACCATGACCTGGCGGTCGGCGTAGGCGGCGACCCGCGCGTCGTGGGTGACGAGCAGCGCGGTGGCGCCGTGCTCCCGGGCCAGCCCGGTCATCAGGTCCATCACTTTCTCTCCGGCCAGCGAGTCGAGCGATCCGGTCGGCTCGTCGGCGAACAGCACCTTGGGGCCGATCACGAGCGCCCGCGCGATCGCCACCCGCTGCGCCTCGCCGCCGGACAGCTCGCCGGTGCGCCGGCCGCCCTTCCCGTCCAGGCCGAGCCGGGCCAGCCACCCGGCCGCGGCCTGGTACGCCGCCTTGCGGCGCACCCGGCCGAGCAGCAGCGGCAGCGCGATGTTGTCCGCCGCGGTCAGCTCGGGGACCAGCTGGCCGAACTGGAACACGAATCCGAACGCGGTGCGCCGCAGCTCGGTCCGCCTGGTCTCGTCCATCTGGTCGAGCCGCTGGCCGTCGAAGATGATCTCGCCCTCGTCCGGCGGGAAGATGCCGGCCAGGCAGTGCAGCAGCGTCGACTTGCCCGACCCGCTCGGGCCCATGACGGCGAGGATCTCGCCCGCGGCGACCTGCACGTCGGCCCCGCGCAGGGCAGGCGTGCGGCCGAACGACTTGACCACCCCGCGCGCCTGGAGGAGGCCGTTTCCCGTGTTCGCAGTCATCGGTTCCGTACCGTTTCCGCCAGCTCGCCGAGCCTGGCCGTGGTCGTGTCGATCCAGTGCAGGTCGGCTTCCAGATGGAACAGGCCGTGGTCGGCCAGCAGCGTGTCCATCAGCGTGCCGCTGCGCCTGAGCTCGGTGAGTTCGTGCATCCGCCGCAGGTGGGCGGCGCGCTGGACGTCGAGGTACTGCTCGGCCGGGCGGTTCAGCATCAGCGCCAGCACGACCTTGGTGAACAGCGCGGTCTGCAGGTGCGGCTCGGGTTCGGCCGGCTCGGTCAGCCACGTCTCGACCTCGGCGGCCCCGGCCGGCGTGATGGTGTAGCGCTTGCGATCGGGGCCGCCACCGGGCTCGGCGCCGCCGGCCATCGCCTTGCCGTCCCGGGCCAGCCGGGCCAGCGTGGCGTACACCTGCCCGTATGGCAGCGGCTTGCCCCGGCCGAAGTAGGTGTCGTAATCCCGCTTCAGGTCGTAACCATGGCTAGGCTCACGTTCTAGCAGGCCAAGGAGGGTGAGGGGCACAGTCACAGGGCCAGAATACGCTGAGTGTATACGCTCAGTCAATAGTCGGGGTCGCGGGGGCGGCCCGCCAGTCACCACTAACAGTGACAAGCATGCACACAGGGGGAATCAGGACATGATCCGGAAGAGAACATTGCGACTATCGGCCGCGCTGGCGCTGGGGGCAGCGGCGGTGATGACCCCGCCAGCCGCCGCGTCCGGCCCGGCCCCGGCCGCCGCGGCCGCGGCTCCCAGCCCGAATACGCCCAGCCCGAACACGCCGGAGAAGGTGCCGTCGGGCATCGTCGCCGCGCGGCTGCCGGGCGCCACGGTCTTCGGTGACACGCCGCCGGACACGCCGGAAACCGTCTCGTTCATCCTGCGCGAGCGGAACCTCGGGATGCTCCAGGCCCGGGCGGTGACGGGTGCGAAGAACTACCTCTCGGTCAGCCAGTTCGCCAGCGGCTACGGCCAGACCGCGGCCAACATCTCGGCGCTGACGAGCTACCTGGCGCACTACGGCATCACGACGGACGTCTACGCGGACGACGTCGACGTGGTGGCCACCGGCACCGCGGCCGAGTTCGACCGCGCGCTGTCCGTCAGCCAGCACCAGTACCACGTGCCCGCGCTGCCCGGACGCGACGGGTTCGGCGCGATACCGGCGCAGAGGGTGCACGGTACCGCGCAGTCGCCGCTGCTGCCGTACCGGCTCGCGAACTTCGTGCTGGCCATCTTCGGGCTCACCGACTACGGTCCCTACGTCAGTCACACCGCGCACGTGAACACCCGCTACCTCAAGCCGCGGGATGGCGGCTCGGACTGCGTGGACCTGACCGGCCTGGCCGGCGCGTGCAACCTCCCGTCCGACTTCGCCGCCAACTACGGGCTCACCGGCCTGTACGACCGGGGCGCCAACGGGTCGGGGCAGACCCTCGCGATCGTCACCCTGGCCGCGGTCGACCCGGGCGCGCCGCAGTATTTCTGGAGCAACATCGCGCACGTCCCGGACACCGGCCGCACCTTCACCGTGCAGAACATCGACGGCGGCCCGGGCGCGCCGAGCAACGACGCGGGCACCGGCGAGACCGACCTGGACCTCGAGCAGTCCGGGGCGCTGGCGCCGGGCGCGAACGTGATCGACTACCAGGCACCCAACACCGATCCCGGGTTCGCCGACGCGTTCTTCACGGCGGCCAGCCAGAACGTCGCCAGCACCGTCTCGGCGAGCTGGGGCGCGTCCGAGACCGTCCTGGCCGCGGCGATCCTGGCCGGCCAGGAGGCGGCCGCCTACCTGCAGGCGTTCAACGAGGCCTTCCTCGAGCTGGCCGCGCAGGGGCAGTCCGGGTTCCTCTCGGCCGGCGACGCGGGGGCCTACGACGCCAGCGCCGACCTCGGCACCACCAACCTGTCCGTCGACACGTCGGCGGACAGCCCCTACATCACCGCGGCGGGCGGCACCACGCTGCCCTGGACCGGCACGATCACCGGCACCGACGGTTCGGCCACGGTGACGGTGCCGAGCCAGCGGGCCTGGGGCTGGGATTACCTCTGGCCGGCCATCGCGCAGATCAGCGGCAGCACCGAAGCCGAGGCGGCCGGGGCGAACATCGGCGGCACCGGCGGCGGCTTCAGCGCGGTCGAGGGATCGCCGGCGTACCAGGCGTTCCTGCCGGCCGCGCACGCCTTCCACGCCGTGCCCTACCTGACGCCGGCGGCCTACCAGACGATCCTGCCCGGGCTGACCGAGCCGACCGCCTGGACCTTCGACCCCGCCCCGGCCGTCACCAGCGGCTCGGGTAACGGGCGGGCGCTGCCCGACGTCTCCGCCGACGCGGATCCGTACAGCGGCTACCTGCTGTACTCGCCGTCGTTCGCCCAGGCGTCCGAGCCGGTGCTGGAAGGCGGCTGGGGCGGCACCAGCTTCGTGGCGCCGCAGCTGAACGGGTCCACCGCGGTCATCGACTCGGCCGCCGGTCACCGGGTCGGGTTCTGGAACCCGCGCATCTACGCCGCGGCGCGCGGCATCAGTTCCCCGTTCACGGAGCTGGACCAGGCGGGCACGAGCAACGACAACCTCTACTACACCGGTACCCCCGGGGCCCGCTACAACCCGGCGGTCGGCCTCGGCATCCCGAACCTGACCAAGGTGGCTGCCGTCCTCGGCTGACCAGTCCCCGGCGAACCCGGGCCGCGCCCGCCGCGGGCGCGGCTCGGGCCGGACCGCCGGCGACTGCTTGTACGCTGATGCCTGCGGACGACGATGGAGGTGACCTGTCCCGTGGCTGCGGCCGATGACTGGGTGGTGCGCACAGCCGGCGAGGTGCGCGCCGAAGCGATGAGCAGGCATCCCGGCGAGGCTCCGACCTGCGCGTCGGGGATCAGCCCGTCCGGGCCCGTGCACCTGGGGAACCTGCGTGAGCTGATGGTCCCGCACCTGGTCGCGGACGAGATCCGCAAGCAGGGCGGCCCGTGCCGCCACATCTTGTCCTGGGACGACTACGACCGGCTGCGCCGGGTCCCGGCCGGGTTCGGCGAGTCCTTCGCTGAGCACATCGGCCGGCCGCTGACCGCGGTGCCCGACCCGTGCCGCCGGCACGAGAACTGGGCCGAGCACTTCAAGGAGCCGCTGCGCGAGTCGCTGGCCGCGCTCGGCGTCCGGGTCACCGAGATCAGCCAGACCCGGATGTACACCTCCGGGGCCTACACCGAGCAGATCATCACCGCGATGCGGCGCCGCGCCGACATCGGCGCGGTGCTGGCCAGGTACCGGACCAAGAAGTCCGCTCTTGGGGGCGAGGCCGACGACGACGACCCGCAGACCGCCGTGTACTACCCGTTCCGGCCGTACTGCGCGGCCTGCGGGCGCGACGACACCACGGTGACCGGCTTCGACGACGAGACCACCGAGATCACGTACACGTGCGCGTGCGGCGCGCAGGCCGGCCCGGTGCCGATCGCCGAGGTCGCCGGGAAGCTGGCCTGGAAGGTCGACTGGCCAATGCGCTGGGCCTACGAGCGGGTGACGTTCGAGCCGGCCGGGGTGGACCACTCCTCGCCCGGGTCCAGCTTCACCGTCGGCGGGGAGCTGGTGTCGGAGATCTTCGGCGGCGAGATGCCGCTGCACTTCGGGTACGCCTTCGTCGGCTTCACCGGCGGCTCGTCGAAGATCAGCAGCTCGGCCGGCCGGGCGCCGACCCCGGTGGACGCGCTGGAGATCTTCGAGGCCCCGCTGCTGCGCTGGCTGTACGCGCGACGGCGTCCCGAGCAGTCCATCACCCTGGCCTTCGACGCCGAGGTGGGCCGGGTCTACGACGAGTGGGACGCGCTGAGCCGCCGGGTCGCCGACGGGACCGCCGACGCCCCGGCCCGGGTGATATTCGCCCGCGCGTCGGGGACCGCCGAGGGGCCGCTGCCGGTCACGCCGCGGCCGCTGCCGTTCCGGACGCTGGCCTCGGTGGCCGACATCACGGCCGGCGATCAGGCGCAGATCCTGCGGATCCTGCGGGACCTGACCGCCGGCGCCCCGGTCGCCGCGCTGGACGAGGTCCGGCCCCGGCTGGACTGCGCGCAGAACTGGGTAGCCGGGTACGTCGCGCCCGCCGACCGTACCCAGGTCCGCGAGGAGCCCGACACCGCCCGGCTCGCGGCCCTCACCGACGCCGAACGCGACGCCCTCAAGCTGCTGACCGAGGGCATGGGCGCCGACTGGTCCCACGAGGGCCTGACCACCCTGCTGTACGGCATCCCGAAGCTGCAGCGCGGCCTGCCCATCACCGCCCCCCGGACGGCCGAGCTGAGCGCCGCCCAGCGGGCCTGGTTCATCCTGCTCTATCAGCTGCTGATCGGGAAGGACACCGGCCCGCGGATGCCGACGCTGCTGCTGGCGCTGGGCCAGGACCGGACCCGTACCCTGCTGCAGGGGTGACGGTCCATGGCGCGGATCGAGGTGACCGAGGAGTCGCTGCGCACGGCCGTCGGCGAGGCCGTGTTCACCCAGGCCGTGGCGCTGGCGGACAAGGTGGCGGGGTTCTCCGCGGTGGGCCCGCAGGTCGAGGCGATCGTGGACGGCGCCGAGGTGAGCGTCCTGATCCGGCCTGGCGGCCTGGACGCGCGCTGCGCCTGCCCGGCGGCGGACCCGTGCCCGCACGCGATCGCCGCGATTCTCAGCTGGGTCCGCGCGGGTCCCGACCCGGCCGCCGAACTGCGCGCCGAGCTCGACGACGTCCTCGACGAGCTGGCGGAGGAGGCCGGCGACTGCGATCCGGACGACGGCTGGTATCCCGACACCAGCGAGCTTGAAGATCTTCTCGACGAGGTCGAGGAGCTGGCCGAGGGGACGCTGGCGGCCGTGCGGGACCTGGCCGGACATGTAGCCGAACGGATCAGGCAGGTGCTCGACGCCGGGAACTGCCTGACCGGCGACCTGACCGACGCGCTGGCCCGCGCGGAGGAGCTACGGAAGCAGTGCTCATACCACCGGCCTGATGCCGCCGGGGCGTTACGCCGCGGGGTGCAGCAGCGTGGTGCGGAGACGGCGGCCGGCCCGCGCCCGGGCGTGCCGCGGGTGCCGTCGGCCCGGTGCCTGGCCGGGCCGCCCGGGCGGCGCCGCCACGGGCTCCTCCGGCCGGTCCAGCTGGTAGGACGGCCGCTGCACCATGCGCAGCGCCATGGCGAGCCCGGCCGGAGTCTGCGCCCGCAGCGGGGCATCGGCGGCCTGCCCGTGCAGCGCGCGGTAGGTGATGGCGTCAAGCACGGCGGGCACCCCGGCGCGGACCTGGCGCGGCGTGCACACGCGCCCCTTGTGCCGGGGGGCCGGCGGCAGCGCGGTGGGCTCGTCGCCGGGCCAGTAACCGGTGAGCAGCGCGTACAGCATCCGGGCCAGGGCCGTCGTGTCGGCGG
>WNGH01002954.1_pt1 | contig 16203 bp, 16 predicted proteins | sample 5400631 | NCBI WGS metagenome assembly WNGH01 (sample SAMN13153373, study PRJNA577476) | soil metagenome | isolation source: 115 cm soil or saprolite under Garry oak tree replicate 1 | place: USA:California | collected 2016-06-15
TTTCGACCGCGCCGGTATCGGACGCCGGCACGATGCCGATCTTGTAACCGGCCGGCACTTCGAGCACTTCGCGCGTCAGCTCGATCGCGAGCTTGAGCTTCGCCTTGCCGATTTTCGCGCGATGCGAACGGCCGAGGGCAGCGTCTTTGAGATTTTGGGTGTTCCAGCCGGGGCGCTTGGCACACGGGCCGGATGAAAAATGCGGCACATTGGGCCGCGAAGCGGGCTTCGCTGCAGTCATGATCTATCCTTCCAGATAGTGAGCCTCCCGTTGGGGGGAGGTGTCCCGCCGGGGTGCTTAGGGGAATCGTCCTGAATCGTCAAGGAACTTCGGACGGATCAGGTATGATCCTGGGATCACGGTCGATTTCGGAAGAATCAGGCGTGCTTGATGGCTCGGCGGGCGCTTCCGGCGACAATGGCGGGGCGGCTTGCGAATCCAACAGCTCCGCCGCATCCGTGACGGTTCTCTCGGCCCTGCGCCGGCTTGCGATCTTCAAAATGCTTTTTTCGTTCGCCCGCACAACGTACTCGTTGCCGATCCGAACGATCGTATAATTCTTCATGTGCGATCCCCGACGGCCCCCGAGCCGCACTGCGGCATCAGGATGCCACGGTTCGCGTGGGGAAGAAAATTGCGAAGGGCTGAGTAGTTTACTGCCGGTTAACCGGAACGAACGGCAAACCGTGTTTTGCAATGATCGCAAGGACCGCCGCCATCACGGGCGATGCAGCTGTATCAAAATCGTAACGTCATCCCGACGTGGCTCGGCTGAAATCCCAGCCGCGCGTAGAACCGCTGCGCATCGACGCGGGTGCTATGCGTCAACAGCTCGACCAGCGCGCAACCCTTCGCGCGCGCTTCGGCGACGGCCCATTGCACGATTTTTTCTCCGACGCCGCGGCTGCGGCAATGCGTGGCGACGCGAACATCCTCGATCAGTCCGCGCGAGGCGCCCTGCGAGCTCAGTCCGGGCAGGATGCAGAGCTGCAGGCAGCCGATGACGGCGCCGTCTTCATCTTCCGCGACCACGAGCTGGATATGGGAGGCGTGTTCGAGCGCCTCGAACGCCCGGAAATACGACGCGGGCGGCGGGTCTTCGAGCCGTTCGCGCGCGCTGCCCAGCGGATCGTCCGCCAGCATCGCCACGATGACGCCGACGTCGTCGCGGCGGGCGTGGCGGATGGTGATCGAGGAAATCGCGGCCATGGTCGTTCCAGCAGATCTCAACGCGCCGACGGCAGGCCGAGAGACTGTTCGGCCTCGCCGATCCAGCGCCGCACGGCGGCATAGCCGTCGAGGTGAAAGCCGCCTTCATGCGCGAGCCTTGTATAGGCCAGCAGCGAGACGTCGGCGAGAGAGATGGCATCGCCGACCAGGAACCGGGTCGCGGCAAGTTGATGCTCCATCCGCGCCAGCGCCGCATAGCCGCGCTTGATTTTATCCGGATCGAGGTCCGAGGCCGGCTTGCCGAGATAGACCATCTGGAAGCGGCACACCGCGACGTAGGGCTCGTGGCTGTACTGCTCCCAGAACAGCCATTCGTCCATCTTCGCGGCGGCAAAGGCATCCGCGGGGATCAGATCGCTGCCGCGGGCGAGGTAGCGGATGATGGCGTTGGATTGCGCCAGCGTGCGGCCGTCGTCGAACTCGACGGCCGGCACCTGCCCCGCACTGTTGAGTTTGAGAAACTGCGTCGTGCGGGTCTCGCGCTTGAGCGTGTCGACGCCGACCCATGTGTAGGGCAGCGCAAGCCGGTCGCAGACCCATTTCACTTTCAGGCAATTGCCCGAATTGGTATCGCCGTAGATTTTCATGAGCGGCCACTGTTCTCAGGAGAACGACAGACCAGCAGCCGAAATCCACTCTGTCAACAGGTTCGAGCGGCGCGGGACCAGCATTCTGTTCGGTCAGAACTTGTAACCCAGGCCAGCGCGAACGGTGTTGATATTGGTGTCGATCGAAGACGTGAAGCGGAGGTATTCCCACTCTGCCCGCATGAACAGGCCACCAATCAAATTGACGTCGACGCCGAGACCTGCGGAGTAGCCATATACCAGATGATTATGTTGGGCCTGCGTGGTGCTCAAGGTGGCGCAGAATGCAACGGCACAGGATCCTACAGCGTTTGCAAGAGTAAGCGCATAGTGATCGTCGACAGTGGCGGTGCGCGTGATATCGGCATTTCCGAGTGCAACGCCACCAAACAGGTATGGCAGGAAGCTCCCGTAGGCATAACCCCCGCGCACACGGAGTGTGGCCATGTCCTTGACCGCGATGGCGGAGGACGACGTTGCCCTCACAGAGTGAAAAAAACCATCGGATAGGGCTGCGGGGCTGACGAGGGATTGGCTCGCCGTCGACGAGCCACCAAATGCGCCGTGGAGATAGCTCGCTTCAACGCCAATGACCACATCATCCCATTGCGAATTATATCCGGCGAACCCGCCGAAGCCAGACGTACGCGCTGACTCCTTGCCAAGCCCGAGATTCCATCGCGAAACCTGCATTTCGGCTTCGATGGTGGTATTGGCCAGCAAAGCCGCGATCATGTTCGAGGTCGACCCGTTGAAGTTCTCGTCGGAGGATCCGTAGCCGGCCTGACCTCCGATATAGTATCCCTGCCAATTGACCGTCGGTGCAGGCCCGGCGGGTAGCGAGCCGCGAAGGAAGTCGGGCATATCCGCCGCCTGCGCGCCGGATACCGCTCCGAACATCACCGCCGCCAGTACCAGTCTACGCATCGCAACACCCCCATCGAACGCTCTGAACTTGGCGCTGATCATCGCCTGTTAACCTTAATCAATCGTTGTCGCAGCGCTCTGACCGGCATGATCTTTTTGTGAAAACCGAAGATCGCTTTCCAAAACAAAACGGCGCGGGAAGATCCCGCGCCGTTTACAATCGTTAAGAGTTGAAAGACTCGATCAGCCCTTGTGCACCACAGGCGGCGGCGCATACACGGCCGGGCTGTCGAGATTCCAGCGCACGCCGAGCGTCAGGTCGTGCGAGGTGATGTCTTTAAATCCCATCGTATGGTTGTTCGCGAACCCCGTGAAATCGGAGACGATGCCAGTCGTTGCATCGCCAAGATTCACGTAGCTGTAACCGAGCTCCACGGTAAAGCCCGGGTTGACCCTGTAAGCCAGACCGGTATGCAGGGCCCACGCGAAATTCCACTTCGAGGCTGACGGTGCAGTAGCGACACCGAGCGCCGGCGTATTCGTATCGACATAGCTGGAGATGGTGTTGCGCGAGAAGCCAACGCCGGCGCCGATGAACGGTGTCACGCACCACCAGGTTCCGAGATCCACATAGGCGTTGGCCAGAGCCAGCCATTCAGACTTGCTGGCGGTGTAAGTGTCAACGCCGGCCGTAGGTACGCCCGCATTGTTGAAGACAAAAACATCGCTGCCGTGAAAGTTGGATTTACCGCGATACTGGCCGGTGACGTCGGCGCGAAACCAGTTGTTGAACTGGTAACCGACGCCGATGCCAAAGATACCTGCGGTGTCAAAGCCCGTATTTTGATTCAGCGACAGCAGCGTGGGATAGGAAAACCAGTCCAGCTTCTTGACCCGCTGATTGCTGAACCCGATATCGCCGCGCAGATACCATCCGCCGAAATCCTCGATCGGGGCCGGCGCATACATCGGCGACTGCATGATGGGCATGTCCGCTGCGAACGCCACTGACGACAACAGTGCTGCCGCTCCGGCGGCAACGAGAAACTTGACGCTACGCATTGGCTTCGTCCCTTTTGGCCGGTGAGGCAGACAACGGAGGCCTCACATCAAAAACTCACCGTCGAACGATGCCATTAAATGCTTAAGCGCCACTTAACCCTAATTATTAAGGTTGATAATCTCTTACCGCGACCCGAAGCGAATGGAATTTTCAGTTTTGCCGATCGCGCGCCAGCCGCGAATATTTGCGAAGTCTTCACAATCGCTAAAAATGTATTGAAGGCGGCGTCCGCGTCAGCGCGGGGTTTTCGGCAGCGTCGGCAGGAACACCGCGAGCAGCCCGATCGCCGGCAGAAACGCGCAGACCTGATAGACGAACGCGATGCCAGTGTGGTCGGCGACCTTGCCGAGCACCGCGGCGCCGAGCCCGCCGATACCGAACGAGACGCCGAAGAACACTCCGGAGATCATTCCGAAACGATGCGGCATCAATTCCTGCGCGAACACGATGATCGACGTAGTCGCCGACGAGATGATGAATCCGATGAACACCGTCAGCACGGCGCTTGCGAACAAGCCGGCATAAGGCAGCGCCAGCGTGAACGGCAGCGCACCGAGGATCGAGAACCAGATCACGTATTTGCGGCCGAAGCGATCACCCAGCGGCCCACCGAAGAAGGCCCCGACCGCGTTGGCGGCAAGAAAGATGAAGAGATAAAGCTGCGCGGCCTGGGTCGAGACCGCAAACTTGTCGATCAGATAGAAGATGTAATAGCTCGACAGGCTCGACACATAGAGCTGCTTGGAGAACAGCAGTGCGACCAGCACGGCGAGCGCGATCTTGACGCGTCGCGAATCCGGCCCGTCCGGATGCGGTTCGACGGGTGCGAACTTCCTGGCCGCGATCTGCGGCCTGTACCAGAGCCCAATCCGCCACAGGATGACGGTCGCCAGAAATGCGATCGAGGAAAACCAGGCGATGCTTGGCTGACCGAACGGCACGACGATCAATGCCGCCAGCACCGGGCCCATCGAGGTACCGAAACTGCCACCGAGCTGAAACACCGATTGCGCGAAGCCGTAGCGGCCGCCCGACGCCAGCCGCGCGATCCGCGCCGACTCCGGATGGAACACCGCCGAGCCCAGGCCGACCAGCGCGGCGGCAACCAGAATGACGGGGTAACGCTGAGCGATGCTGAGCAACAGCAGGCCGAAGAAGGTAGATCCCATGCCGATAGCGAGGGAAAACGGCTGTGCCTTCCTGTCGGTGAAATATCCGACCACCGGCTGCAACAGCGACGCGGTGAACTGGAACGCCAGCGTGATCAATCCGATCTGGGCAAAGTCCAGCGCGTAATTGTCTTTCAGGATCGGATAGATCGACGCGATCAGCGACTGCATGGTGTCGTTGAGGAAATGCGAGAAGCTGATTCCCGCCAGCACGATGTAGGCCGGCGCTGCGCCCGCCGTGCCGGCGATGGAACCGGACGTCACATCCGGAACCAGCACCGGCGCGACCAGCACTTCATCGGAGACGACGACAGGCTTGTTCAAGAGATCGATCCCGGAAGATTCGCGACACGGATTTCCTACGATGGCCGCGCTGCGGTCACCACCACTATTCGATAATGGCTGCGATGCGATTGGACCCGGCTAATCGCGCTCAGGCCGCCGCGGCATGGCCCAGCGCCGAGACGATGTGGTCGACCACTTCCTCGACCAGGATACGATCGTCGCCCTCGCCCATCACCCGGATCACCGGCTCGGTGCCGGACGAGCGGACCAGCAACCGGCCATGGCCGTTGAGCCGCTTTTCGCCGGCGTCGATCGCCGACTTGACGTCGGCATCGTCGAGCGGCTTGCCGCTGCGATAGCGCACGTTCTTCAGAATCTGCGGCAGCGGCTCGAAGCGATGACAGACCTCCGACACCGGACGGCGAAGTTTTTGCACCACCGCGAGCACCTGCAGCGCCGCGACAAAACCATCGCCGGTGGTGGCGTAGTCCGACAGAATGATGTGACCGGAAGGCTCGCCACCGATATTGTAGCCGCGGCTCAGCATCTGTTCGAGAACATAGCGGTCGCCGACCTGCGTGCGCACGAGTTCGATACCCTGGCCTTCGAGAAAGCGCTCCAATCCGAGATTCGACATTACGGTGGAGACGATGCCCGGCTTGGCGAGGCGGCCATCTTCCTTCCAGCTTTGCGCGATCACCGCGAGCAACTGGTCGCCATCGACCAGGTGTCCGCGCTCATCGACAAGAATGACGCGGTCGGCGTCGCCATCGAGCGCGATGCCGATGTCGGCGCGCATTTCGCGAACCTTGCGGCATAGTGCTGCCGGCGAAGTGGATCCGCATTCCTTGTTGATATTGAATCCGTCCGGGTCGACGCCGATGGCAATAACATCGGCACCCAGCTCCCACAGCGCTTCCGGCACCACCTTATAGGCCGCGCCGTGGGCGCAATCGACCACCACGCGCAAGCCGTCGAGGCTGAGATCGCGCGGCAGCGTGCGCTTGGCGAATTCGATATAGCGGTCATGAACGCCGTCGATGCGGCGGGCACGCCCGAGACTGGCGCTCTGCGCCAGACGCCTGTCGAGCGATTCATCCAGCAATTGCTCGATCTGCTTTTCGACGTCGTCGGAAAGCTTGAAGCCCTGCGGACCGAACAGCTTGATGCCGTTGTCCTCGAACAGATTATGCGAGGCGGAAATCATCACGCCGAGATCGGCGCGCATCGACTTGGTCAGCATCGCCACCGCCGGCGTCGGCATCGGGCCGAGCAGCAGCACGTCCATGCCGACCGAGGTAAAGCCGGCCACCATCGCATATTCGATCATGTAGCCGGAAAGCCGCGTGTCCTTGCCGATCACGACGCGATGGCGGTGCTCGCCGCGCTGAAACACCAATCCGGCCGCCTGCCCGACCTTGAGCGCCAGCTCCGGTGTAATCAGACCATTGGCACGACCCCGAATCCCGTCCGTACCGAAATATTTGCGGCTCATATGTCCCCCGAGCGGCTTTCAAGGATTCTCAAACCACCCCGCGAGAATACTTAAACGCCCGTCCATCACAACGTGCACGCCTTATAATGCCTTCGGAGCTAAGATGGCTTCAAAAAATATGATGAATCATTACCATCGCCAAAACCGGACCTGAGCTGTTAACATATTGTTAACGCACGCAATACCGCCGGTTCCCCTGCCTTGGAACAGCTCGGCGCTAACCCGTGCGCTTGACGTGATGGTCGCCTTTCGAGGGCGGTGGCTGGGTGACATTGACCGGGTCCGAGCCCGGAAAGGTCTCCTCCAGCCCCTCCTCCAGTGCCTGGTCGAGCTGGCGCTTCTCGGTATCCTTGACATCTTTGCGGTCGGAGCGTGGTCCGGTCATGGATGCCCTCCTGGTTGGAAGCCCGTTCCGCGACACGATTTTGCGGATGGCCCAACCATGCTAGATGACTGCCCGACTGAAGAATTACAAGAAGTGCCGGGAGCGTCCATGAAACACATCACCTGCATCGAGGATCTGCGCCAGGTCCATATGCGCAAAGTGCCGAAGGCGTTTTTCGACTACGCCGATCGCGGCTCCTATGCCGAGGAAACGCTGCGCGCCAACCGAGACGATCTTCAGCAGATCAAGTTTCGGCAGCGCATTCTGGTGGATGTGTCGAAACGCGATCTCTCGACCACCATCCTCGGGGAGCCCGCATCGCTGCCGCTGATCCTGGCGCCGATCGGACTATGCGGCATGCAACACGGCGATGGCGAGATCCATGCCTGTCGCGCCGCGCACGCCGCCGGCATTCCCTTCACGCTGAGCACGATGTCGATCTGCTCGATCGAGGACGTTGCGGCCAATGTCGACAAGCCGTTCTGGTTTCAGCTTTACGTCATGAAGGACCGCGGCTTCATCAAGGCGCTGATCGAGCGCGCGATCGCCGCAAAATGCAGCGCGCTGGTGCTGACCGTCGACCTGCAGGTGATCGGCCAGCGTCATCAGGACATCAAGAACGGCATGACGGTGCCACCGGAATGGAGCGTGTCGAAGTTCTTCGATTTCGCCAGCAAGCCTGGATGGGTGTCCGGGGTGTTGCGCGGCAAGCGCCGCACCTTCGGCAATCTGGTCGGCCATCTCAAAGGCACCGACGATATTACCGCGCTGGGGACCTGGATCTCGACGCAATTCGACACCACGCTGAACTGGAAGGATGTCGCGTGGATCCGCAGCATCTGGCCCGGCAAGCTGATCCTGAAGGGCATTCTCGACGTTGAGGACGCCGAGGAAGCGGTGAAGACCGGCGCACAGGCGCTGGTGGTCTCGAACCACGGCGGCCGGCAGCTCGATGGCGCCCCGTCATCGATCGAAGTCTTGCCGGAGATCGTCGACGCCGTCGGCTCGCAGATGGAAATCATGTTCGACGGCGGCGTTCGCTCCGGCCAGGACGTGATGCGCGCGCTCGCGCTCGGCGCCAAATCCTGCATGATCGGCCGCGCCTACATCCATGGCCTCGGCGCCTTCGGCGGCCCCGGCGTCGCCAAGGCGATCGACATCATCCGCAACGAACTCAACGTCACCATGGGCCTATGCGGCGTCAACACCATCGCCGAGATCGACGACCACGTGCTGGCGATTTGAACCGCCACGAGGTTCCGTCATTCCGAGATGCGCCTCTTGGCGCAGGCCCGGAATCCATACTCCCGGTCGTGGTTATGGATTCCGGGCTCGCGCTTCGCGCGCCCCGGAATGACAAGTAGTCACATCGGCGGGGTGATGCCGTCGCGGCCGACATTGACACGGTTGGCTTCCAGCGTGCCGTCATCCTTCTTGGTCGCGCCGAAGATGATGATCTTGGCGCCCGGCTTGAGCTCGGACTTGTCGCCCGCAACGAATGTCACGATCGGCGTGTCCGGCGGCACCACGACTTTCTTTTCACCGTCCTTGTATTTCACCAGGATATTCTGGCCGTCGGTGCCTTTGACCGTCTCGGCGACGGTGGCGTTGGTCATGGTGCTGCCCGCGCGCTGGTCCCAGGGCCGGAAGCCTTCGGCTGCGCCGCGCTGGGTTTCCGGGAAAATATGAACCGCGACCGCCTTCTGGGTGCCGTCGGGCTCGGGCATCGCGGTGACGCCGATGTAGGACCCCGGCTTGATTTCCGACAGCTCGGTTTTGGCGACGCCGAACACCGCCACATTGTCGGTCACCCGGACCTTCATGTCGGTGCCCTCGCGCGACTTGATCGCCAGCATGGCGCCATCGACGCTTTCAATGGTGCCGCGGATCCGGACCGTGGGAGGTTGCTGAGCCCATGCCACCGATCCGAGTACGGATACTAAAGTCAACGACGCCGCGAACACGCGCGGCCTCAACGAAGAAATGTTCGGCATGGTTCTCCCCTTCCTCGGCTTTTCCCGGTAATGGGGGAAACACCGCAACCCCAGGGCTATTCCGTACGGCAGCGCCACCATTTACATCGGCGGCGTCAGCCCGTCGCGGCCGACGCTGACGCGGTTGGTTTCGAAGGTGCCATCCGGCAGCTTTTTCATGACGGCGATCACCTTGGCGCCCGCCTTAAGGTCGGATTTGTCGGCGGGTACATAGGTTACGACCGGGGTGTCCGGCGACACCGCGACTTTCTTCTCGCCGTCCTTGTATTTGATCGTCAGGGTTTGACCGTCGTTGCCGGCCACGGTCTGGGCCACCGTCGCATTGGTCATGGTGCTGTTGGGGCGCAAATCGAACGGCCTCGAGCCCTCTCCGGTGCCGCGCATGTCTTCGGGAAACACATGCACTTCGACCGCTTTTTGTTCGCCGTCCGGCCCCGGCACCGTGGTGGTGCCGATGAAGGAGCCGACCTTGATGTCATCAAGCGAAATCCTGGCGATGCCCACCACCCGCATGTCGCCGGTCATGCGCAGCTTGACGTCCTCGCCGCTGCGCGATTTCACAGACAGCACATCGCCGTCAACGGCTTCGATGGTGCCGCGAACCCGCGACGGCGAGGTCTGTTGCGCGATCGCGTACAAGGACGACGCGGCCACCATCGCAACTGCAATCAGCGGACGGGTCAGGGTTGAACGATGGACGGGCATGAACGGGACCTCCGGCGGGCATCACCTAACACTGGACACCAGCGTCTCAACGATATTCCGCCTCAAAGCTTTGTGAGATCGGTTTCCACCAGAGAGCGAAGCTCGGGCGTGACCTCCGGGCGCGTTCCGAACCAGAGTTCAAACCCGCGCACCGCCTGGTGCAGCAGCATGCCGAGCCCGTCGGCGGTCTTTAGTCCGCGCGCCCGCGCCGCCGACAGCAACGGCGTTTCCAGCGGCACGTATACCAGATCGGCGACAACCGCATGTGACGGAAGCAAGCCGGCGTCGAGTTCCAGTGCGGGCTGGCCGTGCATGCCAAGCGAAGTGGTGTTGACCAGCAGCCCGGCGCGCGGCAGCAGACTGTCGATGGTCTCCCATGCGACGGGATGGATGTTGGCGCCGAATTGGTCCGCAAGCACGCTCGCCCGCTCCGCGGTCCGGTTTGCCAGATGCACGCGGCTGATGCCGCGCTCGATCAATCCGAACACCACCGCGCGCGACGAGCCGCCAGCGCCGAGCACCAGCGCATCCTCGACCTTGTCCCATCCGGGCGCGCAGGCGTCGAGATTATAAATGAAACCTTCGATATCGGTGTTGGTCGAGCACAGTTCGCCGCCTTCGTACCACAGCGTATTGGCCGCGCCGACCGCGCGGGCGCGCGCGTCCGGCTTGGTCAACGCCAGCGCACGCTCCTTGTGCGGAATGGTGACATTGGCGCCGACAAAGCCGTGGGTCGACAGATGCAGCACGAACTCGGCAAAGCCTTCGGGCGGTACCGCCTCGATATTGTAGCCGCCCTCGATGCCGAGCGTGCGCAGCCAATAGTGATGGATCAGGGGCGATCGCGAATGCGCGGCCGGCCAACCGATCAGGCAGGCGGCAAGGGCTTTGCTCACGGCTGTCATTGCCAATCCCGTTGGGCCGCCCGGTAAGCGGGCATCGTCGCTGCTCAGATCGTACAAGCTGCGTCAGCTGTCAATGCTGTAGGTGAATTGGCTATAGGTGAATTGTCGCGGCAACGATCGCGCTTGACGCCAGCGCAGCAGCGGCGGCAAACCAGATCGCGGCGAGATTGATCCAGTAATAGGCGAGCGCACCGCACAAGGAACCCGCCACCAGCGCCGCCCGCAACAGCAGGTTCGGAGCCCAGCCCCAGCGCGCGCCGCCGGTCAGCGCCTCTGCCGCGAGTTGGCCGACCTTGACCAGCGCGCCGGTGACGCAGGTGAGACCGATGCCGGCGCCGCGGCGATCTGGAACACCGCGTTCTCCATTCCCATCGCCAGCACGATCGCGGCGATCGCAACATTCGGCAGGTCGAACGCATGACAAGGGGCCGCGGCAGCGAGCAGCAATGCTTCCGCCAGCAGCACCCAGGGCTGGCGATTGGCGCCGCGGCCGAGCGCCTCGATCGCGCCCAACCAATGCCCCTCCGCAAGACTGACGCCCATCCGTGTCGAGTTGCCGCTCATGAAGGAGACGAACAGGCGGCCGAGATGCAGGAAGCCGATGCCGTCGACATAGCCCGCCAGCGCGCTCAGGGCGCAGGCCAGGGTAATGTTGCGGCGTCAATCAAGCATTGCGCTGAATCACCATGCCGCGGGCGCGCCGCCGCTGCTATCGATCGCCCGCAACAACGGGGACTGTTCGGGCGCTCCATTCGTAGACTTCTTTTTCGTACACTTCCTGAAAGCCGGCCCGTTGCAGATTGCGATAGGAATGCTCAAGCATATAGAGGGTTTCAGACACCAGCAGCGAACAACCGATCCCTTCGGCCCGCTCGACCCGCTTGGCAATGAGGGCCTGTTGAGCGCCACGTTTGCGATGACTTTCGGCGGTCGCCGCCGCCGTCAGATATCCAAGGTCCTCGAACACGCAGAGAGCCGCGATGGCCACCGGGCGGCCGCCGTCAAACGCCATGTAGTGGAAGAAGCCGTCGCTGCCCGCGGACCGCGCATATTCAGGCCACAGCGTCTCGCCCAGTTCGTCGCGGGCTCCCTCGATCTCGTCGATGCTGACCTCGCGTATTTCGAGATCGGTTCTGAATTGAATCGGCGAAGCCTGGCTGCGGCACAGGGTCGGATAGCCGGTACGTCGAATGCGGGAAAGCCCGCTTCCCTCCAGCCACCGGCGCACCACATCCATGTTGGGGCCGGGGCTGAGCCAGACGAAGAACCGCTTCACGCCTTCGTTTGCGAACAGATCGATCAACCGCGCGACACTGTCGAAATCCATTCCCGCTTCTGTTCCGCACAAATAGGCGCGGTTGAGATTGGCGGATGCAAACGGACCCTGACGGTCGGGATCGATGGTGATGTAACAGCCGCCGAAGGGGGGGCCCTGGAATTGTTTTCGAATGAGGCTGTCGGGCTGGCATCTTCGATCCAGCCAGGCCGCAAGCCGCCTCATTTTCAACGATAAATCGATCTCGTCCATTGCGCTCCTCGTGGGCTGCGAATTCATGCAGCAGAATAACGCGACGGATCATGGATGGGAATCATGATCCCTGGCGGAACGGGAGCGGAAAATCACTGCATAGTGATTGAATCGTCGCAGACCTACCCAGCGGATTTGCCCACCGGCGGTCATTCCGGGATGCGTGCGAAGCGCGCAGACCCGGAATCCAGCGACGATCGGGGCGAGATTGCCCGATGTGCAATTGCAGATCTGAGGTACGCGCGGCGCCTGTCAGCGGGCGGCACAGAGCCCCGACCGCTGGCGCAGCCCCATACGCGCCAATTGGCGCGCCGGGGGATGACAGCGGAAATTACGCCGCGACGCGATGCGCGGCGATGATCTGATCGGCGGCGCGGCCGGTAACCTCGGCCATGCGGTCGAACTGCCGGGTGAAACTTCCCGCGCCGGCCGTCGCCGACCGCAACTCCACGATCAACTCGCCGATCTCGGCTTCGGGCATCATGGCGCGGACGCGATCCCATCCCGGCCAGCCTTCGCGGGTGTCGAAGCCGAGGATCTGCCCCCGCCGCCCCGACAGGATCGCGTTGATCTTCGCGGTGGCATCGGTCGGACAGACGATCTCCACCACATGGATCGGCTCCAGCAGCACCGGCTGGCACTGCGGCAGCGCTTCGCTGACGCCAATCCGCGCCGCGGTGCGGAACGCGAGATCCGAGGAATCCACGCTGTGATACGAACCGTCAGTCAACGTCACATGGACGTCAATGACGGGAAAGCCGAGCGGCCCGCGCAGCAATCCATCGACCACACCCTCTTCCACCGCGCCGATATAATTTCGCGGCACCGCGCCGCCGACGACCTTTTCTTGAAACTCGAAGCCGCCGCCGCGCGGCATCGGCTTGACCTCCAGCACCACATCGCCAAACTGGCCGTGACCGCCGGATTGTTTCTTGTGCCGGCCACGCTGGGTGATCGATTTGCGTATCGTCTCCTGATATCCGATCGCCGGCGGCTGCGATTTGACGTTGACGCCGAAGCGCTCGCGCAGGCGCTCCAGCGCGACCCGCAGATGCATCTCGCCCTGTCCCCACAGCACGATGTCGTGGGTCTGCGGGTTCTGGACCATCGTCAACGAGGGGTCTTCCTCGTTCAGCCGCAACAGCGCCTGGCCGAGTTTGACGTCGTCCTTGCGGTCGGCTGCCGAGATCGCAATCGCCAGCACCGGGGGCAACGGCCCGACGCTCGCCAGTGCCGCTGGCGCCACCTTGCCGCTCGACAGCGTGTCGCCGGTCTTGATGGCGTCGAGCTTGCCGAGCGCGACCGTGTCGCCAGCCTCGGCGGAGGCGCGCTTGGTATCATGGGCGCAGTTCGGGGAAGATATGCCGGATGCCCGGCCAGCCTCGCCAGATGACGATTGCAGTGTCGTGCCGTCATCGAGATGACCTGCCAGCAGGCGGGTCAGCGACAGCTTGCCGCCGTGTTGCAAATGAATGGTCTTGAATACATAGGCCAGCGCATCCTTGGGTGAAGATGCGCCGAGACGCTTTGCAGTCTCGGTCACACCGGGCGCTTCATGCCGCAGCGCCTTCATCAGCCGCAGCACGCCGTTCTCGCGGATCGCGGAACCGAGCAGCACCGGACAGATCAATCCTTCGCGCAATTCGCGCGCGAGATCGTCGAACACCGCGTCGCGCGGCGGCGGAATATCCTCGAGCAATTGCTCCATCAGCGCGTCGTCGTGATCGGCGAGCTTTTCCAGCATCGAGAACCGGGCTTCCTTCTCACGGTCGAGATCGCCGCCTTCCAAGGCTACGACTTCGGAGGCTTTGTGCTCGCGATAGACGAAGGCGCGTTCCAGCGCCAGATCGACGAAGCCTGCGATCAGATCGCCGTTCCAGATCGGAATTTGCCGCAGCACCAGCGGAATCCGCGACGCCGGCTGCAATGTCGCGAGTGTCTCGCGGATGCGCTTGTTGGCCCTGTCGATCTTGTTGAGAAACAGAAAGCGCGGAACCCCGAGGTCTTCGAGTTCGCGCAGGATAAGCTGAAGTTGCGGCAGCTTGCGTTCGTCGGCTTCGCACACCACCACTGCGGCATCGACCGCCGGGATCGCGGCGCGCATGTCATGCGCGAACTCCACCGAGCCGGGGCAGTCGATAAAGGTGTAACTGTCGCCCATGAAACTGGTCGTGGCGGCGGTAAGGCCGACGCCCATCTTGTGACGGCGGGCCTCGGGGCTGGAATCGCCTGTCGACGTTCCGGCGTCGACGCTGCCGGCGCGGGGAATTGCGCCCGTGCGCGCCAATATCGCTTCAAGAAGTGTGGTTTTACCGCTTTGGAAAGGGCCCACCAGCGCAATGCACCGTGGACCGCGGGGACTTCTGACGTCCTGTCCCATTGCCGCCTCCTCATCTGGAGCTCGGCCCTTGATTGGGTCGGCAGGAAGGATGCTCCCCCTACGGTAGTGATTTTGCAAGCCGGAAAACGTCGCTGCGCTGCATCGTGATTTCTTTCCCTCTCCCCTTGTCGGAGAGGGAAAAAGAGACAAAGCCGCGACCTTGACTACCTTCCCGGCCGAAGTTCGAGGCTTTCCAGCCCGGCTGCGACACTAAGGCCGACCTGGCCCTGGACGCTGAGCGGTTGCAAAGCGATCGAATTGGCCGAGCCGCCCACCAGCACATTGCCGCCGAGGCCGACGCCGATGGTCGCGCTGCCCTGCGCACCGGCATAATTGCCCGAGAGATCGCCGGGCCCGAGCCGCGCGACCGGCGCATACACGCCCCAGGCCAGCGCCGACTCCTGCGTGATACCAAGATCGAGGCCAACCTTGCGGATGGTCGCGACATAGCGGTCCTCCGGCATGCCCTCGACGCGCAGCACGCAACCGAGGTTGGTCACTGAGCCCACGATGAAGCCGACACTTGAACCGCCACGGCATTCGAGGACGCCGACCTGCACGCGCTGCATCGGCTGCTGGGCATTGGCGCGGGCAAACAGGGCAGCCAGCAAGGTGATGGTAATGGCGACACCGGCAAGGATGAATGAGCGGCGCATGAAGAAAATCTCCGGCTGAAAAGTTGTGATGCGAGCAGAAAATCAGGAAGCGCCATAGCCCCGGCGCTCTCTGTTTCTATGGCACAACATCCGCGGCCGTGCCAGATTTGCCGCGCTTTGACCGCTGCTGTCGTATGTTCGGGGGATGACGGGAGCCGTGACGCCAACAAAAAAGAGGCCCGCCTGAGCGGGCCTCTTTGGTGGCCTTGAAGTTCTTCAGTGGTGGCGGCGATGGTGATGCATGTGCCGACGCGGACCGCCCTGCGCAAACCGGACCGGCTGCAATTCGATATCGGCGACACCGGCAGCGACATTCAGCCCGGTCTGGCCTTGCACGCTGACCGGCTGCAGCGCATAGGAATTTTGCGGCCCGCCGACCAGAAAGTTGCCGCCGCCGCCGACCCCGACCGATGCGTTGGCGCCGACGCCACCGTAATTGCCGGCGAGATCGCCGCGTCCAATCCTGCTGGTCGGTGCGTTCACCGCCCAGGAAAACCGGGTCTGATCGGTGAAGCCGATATCCAGGCCGTAGCGGCGGACGGTTGCGATGTAGGGCTCAGGACGGCGGCCTTCGCCCTGGAACACGCATTCAAGGCTGGTCACCGAGCCGACGACGAAGCCGACATTCTGGCCGCCGTGGCATTCCAAAATACCAGCCTGAACCGGCGGCAGCGCGTGGGCGCTTGCCAACGATGCAACGAGTGCAGCGATGGCAACGCTTAGTGTCGAAAGTCGCATGAATTTGATCTCCGCATGACGAATTGAGCTTGCGGGCGGGATCAGGAGGCAAGCGCCATGTCCAAAACAAGGCGCTTCCCAAATCCGCCGTCAAAATATCAGATGTTCGACGGCGAAGTGATTTGACTACCTCAGATTGCCACAAAAACGCTGAATGCGTTTGCAGGCGTCCTCGAGATCGGAAGTCTTGGCCGCATAGGAAATCCGAAACGCCG
>WNGH01013129.1_pt1 | contig 16203 bp, 11 predicted proteins | sample 5400631 | NCBI WGS metagenome assembly WNGH01 (sample SAMN13153373, study PRJNA577476) | soil metagenome | isolation source: 115 cm soil or saprolite under Garry oak tree replicate 1 | place: USA:California | collected 2016-06-15
GCCGGCCCAGCGCCGCACCCTGGCGACGGGTACGCGTGGTGGAGCGGCACCTCGTTCGCAGCGGCAACCTGCGCAGGAACGCTGGTGGCGCGGCCCCACTCTGGCCAGGCACTCCCGGAGCCGGCCGCCGGGCCGTAGCATGGCCGTTGTGACGCTCGGTAGCGGCAAGGCCGGCGCCGGCCACGCCGGGTCCGGCCACGCCGGGTCCGACCGCGCGGCCCGCGTCGGTGCGTGCCTTGAGCGTGCCAGGGACGGCGAGATCGCCGCGCTCAGCGACGTCGTGCGGGAGCTGAACCCGCTGCTGTGGCATGTGGCGCGGGCGGAGGGTCTTGCGGCCGAGGAGTCCGCCGATGTCGTCCAGACCACCTGGCTGGAGCTACTGCGGCGGCTGCACGAAATCCGTTCTCCGCAGGCGCTGACCTCATGGCTCGTCACCGCGACTCGTCGTGAGGCGTGGCGCGTGCGCGAGCTGTCCCGCCGGCAGGTCCCGGACGGTGCGGCGCAGCTGGAGTCGGCGCCCGATCCCGGCCCAGGTCCGGGCGAGCGGCTGCTCGCCGACGAGCGGGACCGGGCGCTGTGGCGGCACTTCCAGCGGCTGCCGGAACGCTGCCGCACACTACTGCGCATCGTCGCGCACGTCGGCCGGCCCGACTACTCGGCGGTGGCCGAGGCGCTAGGGATGCCCATCGGCAGCATCGGCCCGACGCGCGGCCGGTGCCTGGCCAAGCTGCGCGAGATGCTGCTGGCCGACCCCGGCTGGAGTGGATGATGACAAGTTCTGCCGACCTGCCGCTGGACGATGAGGACCAGGCTGTTCTTGACCGGCTGGCGGCGGTGCACGCGCTGCTCGACCCGCCCCCCGGCGATCTGGACGAGCGGGTCTCGTTCGCGATCACGCTGGACGGGCTGGACGCGGAGGTGGCCCGGCTCAGCGAGCAGCTGACCGTCGGGTCCGGCGCTCGCGGCAGCGAGCGCACCCGAACGATCACCTTCGATGCCGATAGCCGCGCCGTGATGATCACGATCGCGGACCGGCCGGACGGCCTGGTCCGGATCGACGGCTGGCTCGCGCCCGCCGCGCCGCTGCGGGTCGAGCTGCGGGTGCCAGAGCCTGCCCCGCCCCGGATCGTGACCGCGGACGCGGCGGGACGCTTCGCCTTCGACGACGTTTCGCATGGGATCGCGCAGCTGCTGGTGCACCCGCCGGAGGGCGACGCCTCCCCGCGGGTGGTCACGCCAGCGTTCGCCCTCTGACGTGCGCGCGACGCCGCTTGCCGTCCGCGCCGCCCGGATGCACGCGGCCGGGCTGGCGTCGAGCGACAACGGCCGGCCCGCAACCGCCGTGCGCCAGCTACGCGCCGGGTTGCGGCTCATCGGGCACGATGCGCCCGGCGCCGCCCCCGCGCTCGCCGAGATCCGCGGCCGCCTGCTCATCAGCCTCGCCTGGGCCGAGTCGGAACGTGGCCGGGTGGACATCGGGTTCCGGCTACTTGACGAGGCCGAGCAGCACGTCCCGCAGGCACAACGGCCGATCCTGCTCGCCCAGCGTGGCCTGCTGCTCAAGCGCAGTGGCCGCAACGACCTGGCGCTGCGGCAGTACGACGAGGCGGTGGCCCTGCTCACCGAGCAGTCGAGCCCGCTGGACCTGGTCAAGGCACTCAACAACCGCAGCCTGGTGCACCTGGAGGCCGGCCACATCCGGCTGGCCCGGGCCGACCTGCGCCGATGCGGGCAGGTCGCGGCCAGGCACGGGCTTGCCCTGCACGCGGCGCTGGCCAGAGTCAATCTCGGCTGCATGGACGTGCTGGCCGGCGACCTGCCGTCCGCGCTGCGCGCGTTCGCCGCGGCCCGGGCCGAGTATGAGCAGCTGGCACCGGGCCGGCTGGCAAGCCTGGCCGTGGAGCGGGCCCGCGCCCTGGTAGCGGCCGGCCTGTTCACCGAGGCCGACCACGAGCTGGCCCGCGCTGTCGAGCAGGCCGTGGCTCAGCGGCTCAGCCATACGTATGCCGACGCGGTGCAGGTCCGCGCGGAAGCCGCCTTACTGGCCGGCCGGGCGGGGGCCGCCGTGCAGTGGGCGCGGCTCGCCCGGGCCCGGTTCCTCGGCCGCGACAATGCCCGCCGCGCCGCGCTCGCGTCGCTGCTCGAGTTCCGCGCCGACCTCGCGGCGGCAACCGGGCCAACGGCCGTGCTCGCGGCCCGCGCGCAAACCCTCGCCGGGCGGCTTGGCAGGATGGGCCTGCCGGAAGACGCACGCGTGGCCAGCCTGGTGGCGGCCCGCGCGCTGATCAGGGCAGGCCAGCCCGGCCGGGCGGCCCGGATCGCGGCGCGCTACGGGCCGCCCGGCCGCGTCGACCGGCTGGATACCCGGCTGCTGTGGCGGCTGGCCCGGGCCGAGCTCGCCGCGGCAGCCGGGCGGCGCGCCGAGGCCTCCCGGCACCTGCTGGCCGGAATGGCGGCGCTGCACCGGCATCGCACCCAGTTCGGCTGTCTCGACCTGCAGACCGGCGCCGCGGTGCACGGGCAGGACCTGGCCCGCGCCGGGCTCGCCGCGGCGCTCGCCAGCCAGTCACCGGCCGCCGTGTACCGATGGTCGGAACGCGCCAGGGCGCAGGCGTTGCTGCTGCCCGCCCTGCGGCCGCCGGACGACCCGGTCGCCGCGACAGCACTTGAGGAGCTGCGGCAAGCCAGGCACACGCTGCGCGCGCGGGAGCTGGCCGGCCAGCCGGTCAGCGGCCTGCGTGCCCGCGTCGAGGCGCTGCAGCGCAGCATCCGCGAGCGGTCGTGGGCGACACCAGGGCGCCTGCGGCCGGTGGGCGAATACGCCGCCGCGGAAGAGGCAGTGCTGCGGCTGCGCGCCGACCTCGACGCCCAGGCGGGCCGCGCGCTGGCCGGCCGGCTCGCCGAAGCTGTCGCCACCGCGACCCGGCATGATGCCGCCGCGCTCGCCGCCGCCGTGCTCGGTCCGCTGCTGGGTCACGTTGGCGAGCGCGACCTGGTCGTGGTCCCGACCGGCATCCTGACAACACTGCCGTGGGCGATCCTGCCCGGCTGCGCGGGACGACCGGTGACGGTGGCACCGTCGGCCACCGCCTGGCACACCGCCATGCGCCGGCTGGCGGCGGCCCGCCAGCGCGGCCCGGGCTGGCCGGACCCGCGGGCGGCCACCTTGCTAGTGGCCGGGCCGGGAAACGCCCGCGGCGACGCAGAGGTACGGGCGATCGCCGCACTCCGCCCGGGCGCCGCGGTCCTCACCGGAGCAGACGCAACGCCTGCCGCCACCCTCGCCGCTCTCGACACGGCCGCCGTCGCCCACCTCGCCGCCCACGGCCAGCACCAGGCCGAGAACGCGCTGTTCTCCACCCTGGAACTGGCCAGCGGACCGTTGCTCGGCTATGACCTGCAGCGAGTCGCCCGGACACCCGCAATGGTCGTGCTGTCCTCATGTGACCTCGGGCTCACTGACGTGCGACCAGGCGACGAGACTTTCGGCATGGTCACGGCCCTGCTCAACGCAGGCTCGGCGACCGTCGTGGCCAGCGTCGCCAGAGTCGCGGACCATACCGCGATGGCTACCATGGTCGGCTACCACCAGGCGACCACGGCAGGCAGATCGCCAGCCGCCGCCCTCGCGGCGGCCCTGCAACGGGATACGACGGCCGGCTTCGTGTGCTTCGGCGCCGGCTGAGCAAGCAGCGCGGCCGGCGCCGTGCGGCAACCGCGGCGAACCGCGGCTACCGTCGGAACCAGGTCGCCTGGCTGGTGGGGTGCGCTAGGTCGAACGTCACCCCGGACAGGTTCGCGCCCGCGTCGAAGCCGCCGGAGTACTGGCCCACCGTGCCGTTCGGCCAGTCGACAGCGAACTCGAAGGAATTGCCGACCAGCGCGCCATTCAGATTGGCCTCGGCCACATCGGACCCGCCGGGGTTGATCTCCGTCGCGGCTCCGTGCAGGTTTCCGTCGGCGAGATTGCCGTTGGAGTCTCGCGGCTGCGCGATGTCCACCCGCACTCCCCACCCGTTGCTCTGCGTGAGTTCCCAGACACCATCCACGTTGTGAGCCATAACCCCTCCTCCTTCGATGTGTTCCTGTTGGCCTGAAGGGGGGCGAGCCGGGATACAGATACGTGCCGGCGGGCTGAGTTCGCATCCAGCCAGCGGCCCGCAAGAGGGGCAAACCGCGGATATCGTTGGGCCCCGGGCAGGCGGAATGAGGGAAGGCTGATCCATGCGCCATGGCGGCAGCCGGCCGAAGCGGCGGTCGGTCACGGCCGTAATGGCCGTAGCCGTGCTGGTCATCGGGCTGGCCGCGGCCGCGTTCGGCTACCAGCTGCTGCGCACCAAGGGCAGCCCGCAGCAGACCGCCGCTAGCTACCTGCAGAGCTGGCAGCGGAGCGACTACCCGGCCATGGACAAGGTCAGCGTGAACGTGCCGCCTGCCGGGCTGGCCGGCCCGCTGCGGCGGGTGGCAGCGGAACTCGGCACCCGCCGCATCCACCCGACGCTCGGCCGGGTGACAGCGCACGGCGGATCGGCGCAGGCGCGGTTCACCGCCACCGCCGACCTCGCCAGCGGCCACGCCTGGACCTACCAGGGCAGGCTGCAGCTGATCCAGCGGGATCGCCGCTGGTGGGTTAACTGGAGCCCGGCCGCCATCTACCCTGGGCTGAGGTCGGGCGAACGGTTCGTGCTCAGCGCCGCATGGCCGGCCAGGGCGCCGGTGCTCGCCGCCGACGGCAGCGAGCTGAGCTCGCCCCAGGCGATCGCGAAGTCGGGCTCCATTTCGCTGCTGACTGGCAACGTGGTGCGGGCCACCGCGGCCCAGGCCAGGGCGCTCGGCGCCCCGTACCAGTCCGGCGACCTGATCGGCCAGGGCGGGATCGAGCAGGCCGATCAGCAGCAGCTGGCCGGCCGGCCATCGCTGGCGATCCGGATCGAGAGCCGTGGCAATCACATCGACGCGACGGCCGCTCACTTCGCCGCCACGGCCGGCCAGCCGGTCCGGACGAGCCTCGATATGCGGGATCAGCTAGCCGCAGCGCATGCCGTCTCGTCGGCGGCGACCTCGAAGCCGGTGGACATTGTCGCCATCCAGCCGTCCACCGGCAGGGTGCTTGCCGTGGTCGAGCGCCCCGGCGGATTCGACCGCGCCCTGGCTGGAGAGTTTCCGCCTGGCTCAACCTTCAAGGTCGTGACCGCTTCAGCCCTCGCGAAGGACGGGATGCGCCGGTCCGCCGCGGTGCGGTGTCCCGGCCAGGTGACCATCGGGGGCAGGACGTTCCACAACGACAACAACGAGCATCTCGGCACCACCAGCCTGCAAAACGCTTTCGCGGTGTCGTGCAACTCCACGTTCGCCCTGCTGGCCACGCAGCGGCTTAGCGGGCCGAAGCTCGGGTCAATGGCCGCCAGATTCGGTTTCAACTCCCGGCCTGCGCTGGGAATCCCCGCCACGCTCGGGCGTTTCAGCACGCCGCACCAGCCCGTCGATCTGGCCGCCGACGCCTTCGGTCAGGGAACCGACCTGGTCAATCCGCTCAGCCAGGCAGCCGAGGCGGCTGCCATCGATGACGGCACCTGGCGGCCGCCGCAGCTGGTGATCAACCCGGCACCGCGGCAGGCCAGCCAGCCACGCAAGCTCAGCCCTGCGATCCTGGGCACGCTGCGCCCGATGATGCGGGCGGTAGTCACCAGCGGCACGGCGGCCCAGGTTGGCTTCCCGCCCGGGGTCTACGGGAAAACCGGGACGGCCGAGTACGGGTCGGGACCCCATCCGCCTTCGCACGCCTGGTTCATCGGCTATCGCGGGGACCTGGCCTTCGCGGTGCTGGTCGAGGGCGGAGGCACCGGCGCCAGCAGCGCGGGTCCGATCGCCAACTCGTTCCTGCGCGGATTGTGAGCGACGCCGCATCAGGCCGGCTGGCTGAGCAGCCAGTCAACGGTTCGCGCCGCCGCATGGCCATCCTCGAGGCCGCAGAACCTCGCGGCGAAGGCATCATAGGCAGCGCGGTAGCTGCGGTTGATGTCGTCTAGGTTCCGCAGGGCGTCAATGACGTCGCCGCTGGTGCGAAGCAGCGGGCCTGGGGCCTCGGCCTCGAAGTCGAAATAGAATCCTCGCAGCTTGTCGCGGTAGCGTTCGAGATCGTAGGCAAAGAAAAGCATCGGCCGATCGGTCACAGCGAAATCAAACATTGCCGACGAGTAGTCGGTAATGAGGACGTCAGTGATCAGGAAGAGATCGGCGATGTCTGGATAACGTGTGACGTCGATAATCCTGCTGTTAGTGACGCCGGTGACCAGGGATTCCCTGATCATATGGTGTCCGCGCACCAGCGTGACGTGATCGGCGCCGAGGGCTTGAGCGATGGCGTCGAGGTCCAGGTGCTGCGGGAAGCCGTAACCGCCAGCCCTGGTGTTCGCGTCGTCTCGCCAGGTTGGGGCGTAAAGTGCGGTTCGCGTCCCGGCTGGCAGGCCAAGCTGGCGGCGGATGCGGGATGCCTGCTCAGCCGTGTCCGGGCTGCGGAGCACGTCGTTTCGCGGATAGCCGAATTCCAGGATATCGCCATCGAAGCCGAACGCCTTGCGGAAGATTGGTGTGCTGAACGCGTTTTCCGATAGCAGCGCGTTCCAATTGGCGACGTCGCTGCGAACTCGATCGTGATAAGCTACGCCGCTAGCGAATTGCGGACTCTCCACATCGAGGCAGATCCGCTTTAGCGGTGTGCCGTGCCAAGTCTGCAGGTATAGCTGGCCAGCTGGCTTGCGGTACCAGTCCGGTTGCAGCATGTTGCTCACGATGAAGCGCGCCCGCGCCGCGAGCTCGTAGTGCTCGCGGCTCCCGCGGACCACAACACGGCCGCCGTCCGGCACCGTGACCTGGCCGTCACGGGTGATCCATACGCACTGCAGCCCGGTGTCGCGGCGCCGCAGTTCCTCGTAGATGGCGCGCGGGTTGCAGGAGTACTGCTTGCCGCCGTGGCTGTCGAAAACCGCAAGGTCATCGATTTGGCCGCGCGCGGCCTGCGAGCCGTACCACTCCCGCAGCTGCCGCTGAGCGTAGGCACCCGGATCCGCGTCGGCGATCCGGACGGCAAGTTGGAGAGCGTCGCCACGGTATGTTTGCACCGTCACCTCATGGACGCCGGTCTGGCGCGGCGCTGGCAGCCGGGCAAGCAAGCTGCGGTCGGCAACAAGGCGGGTCTCGCCCGCCGGAGTCCGGGCAAGCAGCTCCCATTCTCCGCTGGCAAGCGGCAGTTCACCGGCCTGCCCGGGCATGCGGCCCGGTGACAGGCAGACGCTGAACGCGCGGTCCTGCCACCGCAACGGCACCGTGTGCTGGTAACCAGATCCGGTGCTGCGCAGCAGGATCTCCGGCGGCATTGCCTCGGTCTCTGTGCAGTCGCCGCAGAGAACCAGCCCGTCGGCCGCCGTCCAGTCTGCCTGCCGGACAACCAGGCGGCATGTCCGCTGGATGGCCGAGAGGTTGCCATACGCCGTCAGGTAGGTCGTGATCTCCTGTCCGCCTGTGCTCAGCCGGCTTCCGGCAGCGCCGGTTTCCCCGGCCAGCCGGACGGCGCGCCCGGTGCCTGGATCGAGGGCGAGATCCCAGCGGACCTCGTCGCCGACCTCGTCGCCGGCCGCCGTGGCCGGCTCGTCCGCGCCATCCAGGGAACCTTGGTCACTAGCGTCCCGGCCAGCTGTGCCGGAGGCGGGGAGCAGCCGCGTGATGGGGACGGCAGCGCGGAAACCGTATCGGCCGGCGCCGTCGGCGGCGGCGGCGGCGGGGACGCGCGTCGACGCCCCGCCCCCCTGCTGGAGCGAGATGACGATCGCCGCCCCCGCGCCGACCGGGAGCGCTGACCAGCCTTCGATCTGAAGGTCGTCGCCGTCGGCACGGCATGCGGTCGCCACCGCACCGGGCCGCGCGGCCCGGATCACGAATCGCTTGTCATGTTCCGGGGCGGGCTGCAGCCATACCCCGCCAGCAAACCAGCGGCCTTCCGGCGACGTCGCGGATCCCGCCGCGATGCTGCGGACCGGTCCCTGCCGCCTGACACCGCGCCCGCGCACCTTGACCCGCAGCTCCCAGCTCGCCGCCCGCCACGTTCCGAGGTTGGAAAGCCGCTCCGGCTTGATCTCGACCATGAAACCGGACCAGTCGTGGCAGGCGGCCGACTGGCCGGACCTGGCCGTGACGTCGGGCCGTTCGATGCGCGTGACTTTGAGCCGGATGGTCCGCCTGAGCACGGTGTTGCGCAGTATCACGTCGATACGGGTGTCTTGCTGGCGGGGAGCGTGCAGCCGGCGGATGTAGGCGTGACCCTCGATCCGCAGCCTCCCGGCGTGCCAGGTGACCGCATCGAGCCGCACGTTGAGCGTCATCTCGCGGTCGGCATCGTAGACGTGACGGGGGATTCCGCGGGACGGGTCAGCAAGGTACGGGTAGCCGACGTACCACTTCCGCCGCAGCAGCCCAAGCCGTACCAGCGGCGCCTTCGCGCCGTCCCCGCGGCGTGAGTAACGGAGCACCTCGAGAAGCTCGGCATGCATGCCCTCGCGGATGAGGTAATACCGCAGCCGCTGAAGCACCTTCGCGTCCCGGAATACCGAATCATCCACCGAGCTGAGATAGCTAGCCGCCAGCTCAAGCATCCGCTTCCGCGCGGGCTCGCCGGCGAATTCGACGGCGCGGATCAGCACCGCGAGATCATTGTCAAGCACGCGGCGATCAAAGGCCGGCTTGAGCGCGGGAGCGTGTCCGGCGAGGAAACTGCTTGCCTCAAGTACCGCCGCCATCCTGCCCTCGACATTTTCCAGCTCCCGGGATTTTTGGTTCCTGGAGAGTTCGCCGGACTCCCGTGCCCGCCAGTAATAGACGATTTCGTGGCGGATGTCCACGGATCGCGCCAGCACATAGGCGCGGATAGCGACGGGGATGTCCTCATACCGGGCGGCAGAAAATTCCAGCCGAGCCGTATTCCAGAACGACCGGCGGTACACCTTGTTCCACACCGTGCAATCCCGGAGCAGTGCCGGATGCTGCGAGACGTTCGTGTGCGGGACCGTCTTCCGGTACGCCTCCGTATGAACCACGGTCCGGGAGACCCAGCCGGTGCTGAAGCGGCGCACACCGCCCGCGGCGATGTCCGAGCCTGTCGCATCCAGCGAGCCGACGAGCAGATCATATGCGGGCCCCGGCAGCACGTCATCGGCATCGAAGAAGGCGAGGTAGTCGCCTGCCGCGTGCCGCACGCCCAGGTTGCGCGCGGGGCCCTGGCCTTGGTTGTCCTGCTGCAAAAGCCGGAATCGCGGGTCGCGGGAGGCGAACGACTTCGCGATCAGCGCGCTGCCGTCGGTGGACCCGTCATCGATCATGATCACTTCAAGGTCGCGCAGCGTCTGCCGGGAGACCGACTCAAGCGCCTCCTGCAGGTAGTCCTCGACGTTGTAGATCGGCACGACGACGCTGAGCTTCACCATCCGGGCCCGCCTTCCCCCGGCATGCCCTCAGCCGGCGAAGGCAATGCTACCGGTTCGTAGCATCTCGGTAATTAGTTGGCAAACAGCTCTCTAACTTTGACAGAACGTAAGAGAACCGCCCATTGCCGCCGTGACGGGGACATTGCCTAGAGAGTCAGGTCGCCGGGTCGGCAGGCCCGCGTCCCCCGGCGTGCGCCCAGCGTGCCCGTCCAGTACCGCGACGACGTCCGGTCAGCAGCAGTGGATGGCGAGCGCTTCCTGGACCGGGTTCAGGGTCCCCTGGGGGACGAGGTAGTTGCCGACTGCCCAGATGCTGGTGGCGGAGGAGGCACTCACGCCGCTGAGAACGTTGTCGGAGGTGCCTGGGTTCAGGCTCGCTACGCGCTTCCACCTGGTCCCGTTCCAGTGCAATACCAGTGTCTTGCGGCGGCCTGGGGATCACCAGCGGCTTGCTGAGCCTCGCCCAGCTCGATGAGGGTGTCTGCCTGGTGGCGGAGGTCACCGAGTTCCTGGTAAAGCAGGAGCGAGCGCTGGTGGCAGGTGATTGCTTCGGAATGACGGCCCAGCCGGTGGAGTGCGTAGCCCACGACCATCCAGGCATGCGCTTCGCCGTGCCGGACCTTGTCGTGCGCGTACGGTCCGTCGTGCGCGTACGGTCCCATGATTCCGACAGATGCCACTGCCATCATCCCGCTACGTAAGAGTCGACGCTGTACGCGTCGTCAGGGACGCTACGCCGACGCGCAGGGCTGTGGGCGATTGTGCCAAGAGCCTACCGTCAGGCTCCTGGTTGGCTCTTGAGTAAAACAGGTCACGACCACTATGTGGCCGTGACCTGGTGGGCGGTACAAGATTTGAACTTGTGACCCCTTCCGTGTCAGGGAAGTGCTCTCCCGCTGAGCTAACCGCCCGCGAGGCGGAAGCGGGAATCGAACCCGCGTACAGGGCTTTGCAGGCCCTTGCCTAAGCCACTCGGCCATTCCGCCACCGGCGACTCCCGCAGCCGGCCCGGGTCCCGAAGAGCCGTGGTGACAACGTCGGCACGCGAGACGGCGTCCGGCACCTCCGAGCGGACGACGGGATTCGAACCCGCGACCCTCACCTTGGCAAGGTGATGCTCTACCACTGAGCCACGTCCGCATGGACCCCGCTCGCGCGAGGCGGCGCACACCGGCCCGACCGGTGTGCGTTCAGAAACTCTAGCCGATCCGGCCGGGCCGGCAAACTCGCCCCGCAGCCGGCCGGGCACCGGGCCAGGACTGGGTGCTCATCACCTCATCATGGCCGGCGGACACTTCGGCCAGCGCCGAAACGTGCCCGGCGCGGCGGCCGGCGACCGGGCCGGGCGGATCCGTTAAAATCGGTGTCAGTAAGCAGCCGGCGGCAGATCGTATTCAGCGGGCGCCAGGCGTGCCGCGCGCCGGTCAAGGTGGCAGGCTGGCAGCCATGCGAACAGTGATCGTCAACGGGGACGCGCTGACCGTGGCAGATGTCGTCGACGTCGCGTCCGGCGCGGCGCGGGCGCAACTCGGTCCAGGCGTCCAGGACCGGATGGAAATCAGCCGTGCCGTGGTGGCGGCGGCAATCGCCGGCGGCGGGCCGGTCTACGGGGTGAATACCGGGTTCGGCGCGCTCGCTGACACCCGGGTGGGGGAGAAGGACCTGACCGCGCTGCAGGGCGCGATCGTCCGGTCGCACGCGGCCGGGACCGGCGAGCCGCTGGACGACGCCACCGTCCGGGCGATCCTGCTGCTGCGCGCCAGGACGCTGGCGGCCGGCTACTCCGGCGTCCGCGCCGCGCTGCCGGAGCGACTGCTCGAGCTGCTGGCGGCGGACCTGCTGCCGGTGGTGCCGTCCAAGGGCTCGGTGGGCGCCTCCGGTGACCTGGCACAGCTCGCGCACCTGGCGCAGCCGCTGATCGGCGCGGGCAGGCTGCGGGCGCCGGGTGACGGCCCGCACGGCCGGCCGGCCGCCGAGGTGCTCGCCGAGCACGGCATCGAGCCGCTGGAGCTGGCCCCGAAGGAGGGCCTGTCGCTGGTCAACGGGACGGAGCCGATGCAGGCCCTGCTGGCGTTCTCGGTGCGCGACGCCCGGCTGCTGCTGCAGGCGGCCGACGTGGCCTGTGCCCTGTCGATCGAGGCGCTGCTCGGCACCGACCGGCCGTACGACGAGCGGGTCCAGGTGATCAGGCCGCATCCCGGCCAGCTGGACAGCGCCGCCAACCTGCGGGCGCTGCTGGCCGGCTCGGCGCTGATGGCCAGCCACCGGCACAGCCGCCACGCGGTGCAGGACGCCTACAGCCTCCGCTGCGCTCCGCAGGTGCACGGCGCGGCCCGCGATGTGCTCGCGTACGCGGCGCGGGTGCTCGACACCGAGCTTGGCGCGGTGGTGGACAACCCGGTGATCGTTGCGGACGGCGAGGTGATGACCACCGGGAATTTCCACGGCGAGCCGCTCGCGTTCGCCGCGGACATGCTCGCCATCGCGGTTTCCGAGCTGGCCAGCATCAGCGAGCGGCGGGTGGACCGGATGCTCGACCCGGCGTCGTCCCGCGGGCTGCCGCCGTTCCTCGCCCCGGACGCGGGCACCAACTCGGGCTACATGCTGGCCCAGTACACCGCGGCGTCGCTGGTCAGCGAGAACAAGGTGCTCGCCCATCCGGCCAGCGTGGATACCATCCCGACATCGGGCAAGCAGGAAGATCATGTCTCGATGGGCTGGACGGCGGTGCGCAAGCTCCGCGAGGTGATCGTCAACGTCCGGACCTGCCTGGCGGTCGAGATCCTCTGCGCGGTGCAGGGAATCGACCTGCGGTCGGCGATCGGCATGCCGAGCGAGCCGCTGGCCGCGGCGGTTGCCGTGGTCAGGGCGCGGGTGCCGATGATGGCCGTGGACCGCGAGGTGTCCGAGCAGATCGTCGCCGTTGACGAGCTGATTCCGCAGATCTGCGCGGCGGCTGGTGCGCATAGCGGCGGGCTGGAATAGCGTCAGTCCAATGACGGTGTGGATCAACGGGACGCTGCTGGCTGACTCCGAAGCCCGGGTTTCGGTGTTCGATCACGGGCTGACCGTGGGCGACGGGGTGTTCGAGACGGTCAAGGTCGTGGCCGGGGTGCCGTTCGCGCTGACCCGGCACCTCGCGCGGCTGCGGCGGTCCGCCGCGGGGCTCGGCCTGCCGGAGCCCGACCTGGGCAGGCTGCGGGCTGGCGTCAGGCACCTGCTGGCGGCCGCGGACCAGCCGGCCAGGGCGCGGCTGCGCATCACGGTGACCGGGGGCGAGTCCCCGCTCGGCTCCGACCGGGGCACCGCCGGGCTGACCGTCATGGCGGCGCTGGGGGACTGGCCCTCGATCGGCGCGTCGAGTGACGTGGTCACGGTGCCATGGCCGCGGAACGACCGTGGTGCGCTGGCGGGGCTGAAGACGACGTCGTACGCGGAGAACGTGCTGGCGCTCGGCTACGCCAGGGACCGCGGCGGCAACGAGGCGATCTTCGCGAATACCGGGGGGAACCTGTGCGAGGGAACCGGCACCAACGTCTTCGTGGTGTCCGGCGGGCGGCTGCTGACGCCGCCGCTGAGCTCGGGCTGCCTGGCTGGCGTGACCAGGGGACTGGTGATTGAGTGGGCCGGCGCCGAGGAGGAGGACCTGGCGCTCGGGGCGCTCGGCGCGGCGGGCGAGGCGTTCCTCACGGGCACGACCAGGGATGTGCAGCCGATCCGGGCGGTCAACGGGGTGCCGCTGCCGGCCGCGCCCGGGCCGGTGACGCGCCGGGCGGCTGAGATATTCGCCGCTCGCTCGGCGGCGGAGCCGGATCCCTAGGGATTTCCCGGAGCGGAGAACTAGCGAGGCTAGGGGGCCTGGCCGGGACTAGCGGGAGCTTACCGAATTACGTGCGCTGCATTGTCCGGTTGCGGGATTGTCCGGTTGCGGGTCGCACGGCTGCGGATTCCATGATTGCCGATTGCACGAATGCGGGCCTGGCGGTTATGCGCGCCAGAGCAGTTCGTCCAGTTCGCTGTCGACGTCGACGAACTCGTCTTCCCGGTCGGCCGCGATAAGCCCGTAGGTCCGGCGCAGGAAATCCGCTGTCGCGCTGGCCGGCGCCTCGAAATGCGCCTGGCCGAACGGGGATGACAACGCGAGGTTGAGCACGTCGCGGCCGTCCGGCGAGCCTGGCCAGACCTGGACATCGCCTTCGCCGGTCGGCTGCACAAGGCCCGCGGCGAGCAGTTCCCTGGCGAAGATCCACTCGACCGGCTCGTCCAGTCCGACATGGAACGCCATGCGGATCGCATAGGGGTCGTCGGCGCTGTAGTAGAGGCTGGCGACCAGGGGCACAGTCCCGTGCTCGGGGACGACCAGCGTGAGCCCAAGCTCCGCGGAGACGGTAGCGCTGCTGTTTATCATCAGGCAAACCTTTGTCTAGTGGTGTCCCGGATTGCCGGGCTTCGCGGGCGACTGTGTGATCGCTGATAGCTGATTTAGGCGTGGCTACCGGCTGAAATTCGTCGCGGGAGGTAGGATTCCGCAACTTGGTCACTCGTAACCTCGGGCACGAGTCAACAAACCGGCTGCGACCCGGTCAAACGATTCTCGAATTTGAATGTTTATTCCGCCGCCGGGTGCTGAATTTGACCAGACGCGACGCGCTGTGATCTGAATGTCACCGGAAGTTAGCTAACGTAAGTGCCGCCCTATGATCAGCCGCGGCCGACTTGCACGCGCGTGCCGCGCTGATAGGCGTTTGGCATGCTTGGAGGGGATCGCTGCCTGCGTCGCGACGCTCACCCTGATCTGTCCGGAGCATGGCGGGAGTTTACACCTCCGTTACATCCTCGTAGAAGCCCGAAATTCGGGATTCGTGTTCGTGTATGGAGCTTTAAAGTAGTGCGCCCGACGCGGTCCTCCGGGGGACCGGGCGTGGTGCCCCGGCGTGCGGCCGGGCGTGCTGCCCGGCCGTCATGCGCTACCCTGTGGTACGGCCCCTGGCGGATGGATTCGGCCCTGGGCGGCGGGCGATTGGCTCAGCGGGAGAGCGCCTCGTTCACACCGAGGAGGTCACTGGTTCGATCCCAGTATCGCCCACCATCGGTAGCAGGCCCGTTGCCTGCGGGTTGTCATCCGGGTGCACTGATTTCCGGACAGATTAGCTGTCAACAGACCATGGATGCCGAGGTCAAGTCCGGGACGCCGCGCGCAGACCGCATCGCGCGCAGACCGCAGGGCAGAAAACCGGGCGAGGCTGGTTGGGCTCGGCGGACAGTGGGTACGGCAAGCCGCATTGCCCATCCAGTAGTGGAGGAGCTGATCATGCTCACGCTCACCGACAGCGCCGTCGCTGCGATCTGCAGCCTGACATCGCAGCCGGAGCTACCCGCGGAAACAGGCCTGCGCATCATGGCGCCGGATGAAGGAGCACCGTCGTTCCAGCTGGCCCTCGCCGAGGCGCCCGCAGCCGGTGACCAGGTGGTCGAGGAGGGCGGGGCGCGCGTGTTCGTCGAGGCCGCCGCGGCGGCGGCCCTGCAGGACAAGGAGCTCGACGCGCAGGTGAACGAGCAGGGCGACGTTGCCTTCAGCGTCACCGACTAGGCCCATTCGCGACCCGTCATCTCAACCGGGTCACGACTGGCTGCGTCGCCTGTGCCCGAGGTGCTTGAGTCCGGTGGCCAGGATGCCGGTGAGCAGGGTCGCGTAGCGGCCGGCCGGGTCGAGATCGGGGTCGAAGACGGTGACCTGGGCACCGGTGGCTCGTGGCGCCAGCGCGGCCAGCAGGGCAGTCAGCTCCGAGGGGTCCAGCCCGCCCTCGGCGGGGCTGTCAACAGCGGGCATGGAACGGGGGTCGAGGATGTCGACGTCGAGGTGCAGCCAGTAGCCGTCGAGCTGGCCGGTGTCCACGGTGGCCAGCACTGCCGCCGCGGTCGCGGCAGCTCCGGCGTGGCGAACGCGGCTGGCGGGAATGACCTGCGCGATGATGTCGCTGGCCTCGGCCAGGTGCTCGTCATCATCGCGGCAGCCGGCATGCACGGTGTCGTCAGGGCGGAAGTAGGGGCTACCGCCGTCGAGGTCGGCGATCGCCGGCCAGTGCAGGCCGACGGCGGCAGCGAGATCCTCGCCAGCGAGGCTGAAGCAGTCGGCGCTGTTGCCGGGATGCCGGAAGTCGGTATGGCCGTCGAGGTGGACCAGTCCGTATCTGCCGCGCGATCTGAGCGCATGCCCGGCTCCGATGAGCAGGCTGCAGTCACCGCCGAGCACCAGCGGGACGCCGGCTGCGTCGAGCTGATCGCGGATGCGCGCGGCCAGCCGCCGGGCGTGGTCGATGACCGCGCCCTGGTTGCGCGATCGGGCGACGCCCGCTTGCGCGTCATCGACGTAACGGCCGGGGAGCACGACCCCGGCGTCGACGGCGCCGCGAGCGGCAAAGCGGTTGTGCAGCCCGGCCTCGCGCAGTGCCTCGGGGGCCTTCGCGGTGCCGGGCACGGCGCCGGTTTGCGGAGGGCGCAGTCCGAGGTTCGACGGCGCGGAGATCAGGGCCAGCACGCGGGTGAATCTAGTCGGCCGGCGGAGTCGCTCATCTGGAGTTACATCGCCGGCATGCTGGCGGCATGCAGGCCGGGAAGCAGCCAGGGGAACCAGATCGCGGCGAGGCCGGCCGCGACCAGCGCGATTCCGACGGCCTGGCCGAACGGCTTCCCGTGGCGCCAGAGCTTCTCGACGAAGATGACCGCG
>WNGH01002957.1_pt1 | contig 16198 bp, 10 predicted proteins | sample 5400631 | NCBI WGS metagenome assembly WNGH01 (sample SAMN13153373, study PRJNA577476) | soil metagenome | isolation source: 115 cm soil or saprolite under Garry oak tree replicate 1 | place: USA:California | collected 2016-06-15
GAACCGCTCCAGGTATCTCGTCGCTTCTCCGGAGTTGCCGCTCTCGAGCAGCATGCTGCCGAGATACAGACTCGCGAACCGACTTCCGCCAGTGCCGCGAACGGCCGCCAGCCTTTTCAGATAGTCGAGCTGGACCGCGATTCCCGCTTCACGCAGCTCGCGATGAAGCCGGGCGTTGTCGAGATAGATCATGCCGAGCGTCAGATATGCGGTCGCGCGACTGGCTGGATTCAACACCGGCAGGCCCGCCTGGAGTGTGCGGGCCGCCTCCTCATAATGACGCCGCTGATACAGCGCCATCGCGCGCGCTACCGCGTCGTCCGCCGCCGACGCCGCCCCGGCCATCAGAGCGACCACTATGCCCACGAGCGCCGCGCTCAGACGCGCCACGTCCTAATCCTTCAACTTCGCGAGGAAGATCTGGTCCCACTGGTCGACTTGAGCGCGGAACGCGATCACTCCGTGGGCTGAGCTGGCGATATCGTGATTCATTCTCGTGTCGGTCTTGAGGGGCAGGTTGGTCTTCCGCACGAGATCTGCGATATAGATCGGGTTGTACTCTTGTCGATCGTTCCTGACGTACACGATGCTGTTGCTGTCCGGCGTCCACGCCGGGCCCCGCTCCACGTCGGGAACCACATCGGTCGCCACGACCTTGGCGGCGAGCCGCCCGCCCTGCGACGGGTCGGAGCCGTCGGCGGCGATGACGAGGATGGCCCATGCCTTGGGGTCGCCTGCCGGATTGTAGTTGGAATAGAACGCGATCTTCTTACCGTCCGGCGACCACACCGGTCGGAGATCGTCATGGACCCACGTGGTGAGGGCCTTGAGCGTCTCTCCGGGTCTCCGCACATCCTCGATCAGATAGACGTCATGGTTTTCGTTGCTGCCGCTGATCATCACGATCTTCCGACCGTCCGGCGACCACTGCGGGTATAAGTACGGCTGGGTGCCCCAGGTCAGCCGGGTCACGGTGCGCGTCGCCACCTCAAGAAGGTAAATATCCCCTTTGCCGCTCCGGCCCGACACGAAGACCAGTTGATCGGCCACCGGCGACCAGTGCGCCTGGCCGTCCTTTTCCCTGTGATCGGTCAGCCGCGTGGTCTTGCTGTCGACATTGCGCAGATAGAGATCGTAGTTGCCGCTTCCGCCGTTGCTCATGAAGACCAGGCGATCACCGGTGGGTGACCACGTGATCCCGGCGTTGTAGCTGACGTCCTCGACCACCCCGGGGAAATAGAACTTCGGCTCCACGCTGTTCTCGGACAGTTGGTGGTAGATGGTCTGGACCACCACGCCATCCGGACGCGCGATCACGATTTCCTTCCTGTCCCCCCGGCTGCGCTCGAAGGCGATCAGCGCCCCCGAAGGAGACCAGACGGGATTCGAATCGTTGCGCCCGGACTCCACCGGCATCAGCGGGCGCACGTACAGAGGCTCGATAGCCGCCGGCTTCCTCACGGCCGCCGGATTCTCGGCCGGCTCCAGCTCGGCGACGGACTCGGTCGCCAGACCGAGCGCGGCGACGACGGCGGCGGCGAGCAGCACGCCTGAGGCACCGTCCCGGACGCTGCTCCCGCTCACGCCGAAGCCCTTTCTCCGTTAGGACGGCTGATCTTTGATCTGAGCCGAGTACTTCCGCGCCGCCTCGCGATTCCGTTCGAAGACGGGGTTCCCTTCGAGCTTTTTCGGGAAGAAGTCGAAGTACTCACGCCACGCGAGGGTCGCGTTGTTCATGAGGGCGTCTTTTCTGGTGACCAGATAAAGCTTGTGATACGACAGCGCCAGATAGAAATAGGTGTCGTGCAGCGCCTCGTCGTAGTGCGCGATCGGCAGGAAGCGCGTGTTCTGCTTCGCGATTTGAAGATTCTGTATCGCTCTGGCGAAGGACTGCGCGGCGGCTTCTCGGTCCTTTTCTACGAGGCTGTTCCCCTTCTCGTAGTACGCGTGTCCGAGATTCGTGAAGGCCACGGCGAACTGTTTGTAGATGAGCTGCTGGTTCTGGGGCAATGAAAGGACGCTCTCGAACTCGCGGATCGCAGCGTCGTAATCATTCTTCTCGTCCAGATAGATCCGCGCGAGGCGGTGGTGGGCTTCGGAGTAATCCGGGTGCCTCTTGTCGGCGCTGGCGTAGGCCTGGATGGCGCCGTCGGTATCGCCCTTCTGCGTCGCCCTCTCCCCGAGCTTGAGATAGTCCCGGTACAGCGCGATCCTCCGATCGCCGGTGCGATCCTCGATCTTCTTGTCGAACTCGACGACCTCTTCCCAATCGCGATAATCCTCGCCCACGGTGAGCTGCACCGTGTGGAACCCGAGGCCGACCGACTTGCCCTCCAGCATCGGTGTCTTGCCGAGTTGATCCCCGTCGACGAACACGGCGGCGCTGGACGGTTCCGACTCCACCTTGAACAGGGCATTGTTGACGCTCAACACGAAGTCCCGGGTGTCCCCGCTCTTCTCCACCTTGATCTTCTCGTTCACCTGCTGGTAACCGTGCCGGTAGAGTAGGAGCTCGTAGCTCTTGCCCAGGCGTATCGACACTTCGGCCTTGCCGTCCGCGCCGGTGGAGCCGGCCCAATCGTTGTTGAGGTAGACATTCACCCGGGGCAGCGGCGCCACGTCAGGCGCGAGTCCACCCCTCGTGGCAAGAATGAAATAGGTCCTGTCACGTTCCTCGTCGCCCTCGCGGCGTACCCGGCGCACGACCCGGTCGCCGATCTTGATCCCTTCGCCCTTCTTGAGATCGTCGACCTCCGCCACGGATCCAGCGTCCTCCGCCCGCTTGACCTTGAGCCGGCCGGTCTCGCGATACCTCACGACCTTGCCGGCCTCGCCCAGGGTGGCGGCAGTCAGGGTGAGGTCCGTGCCCCGGCTGATCCGATACAGCTTGCCGATATTGATGCGGTAGTACCCGTCCTCGACCGCGACGACCGTCCCTTCGAAGGGGAACCGTTCCATCATGTTCGCGGCGATCTCTCTCGCAGCGCTGGTGATGGCGCCGGTGTCCCTGGCCCGGCTCACCTGGCTCAGAATCAACTGCCCGCCGGAGGTGTAGAACTTCGCCTCGATGACGAAGCCTTTGTCGTCCTTGGCGACGCTGCCCAGCACGATCATGTCCACCGTTCTGCGCAGCGGTGTGTCCTGCCAGCCCTTGGTGGTGATCCTGTCGATGCCCAGTTTGGCGCGCTTGACCTCGGCCTCGAGCTCCGCGCTCGGCACCTCACGGAAGACGGAATACTTGAAGAGCTGGCTCGAGACCGCGCTCTCGGTCTGGGCGACGATTTCCTTGAGATCCACGCCGAGGGTGTTGCCCCCGAATCGATAAACGCCGACCCGGATTTGTTTTGGCGTGGTCGGATAGAAGTATCGCTGGATGGTGGCCGGCCCTGCAAGGGTGACGGCGGTCTTCCATTCCTCGGGGATATAGCCGGGCAACGAAAGCGCCAGCTGCACCCGCCTGCCCGGCGTGCCCTCAGACGCGTACGTGTACACGCCGCGGTCGTCGGTCTTGCCCACCGCTCTTCCATCGATGCTCACCGCCACGCCCGCGACCGGGCTCGTGTGGCCGTATTGCTCGGTCAGCGCGGTCACCGTGACGATTGAGCGCCGGGAAAGTGCCACGGCGAGCCGCTCCCCGGGTTCGAGCGCGCCGGTCTTTTGCCAAGCCGCGTAGCCGGTTTTGCTGACGGTGAGGGTGACACCCGTCTTCGGCAGGGTCTTGTACTCGTAAACAAGCTCGCCCCCGGCGTCCGTCTTGCCTATTTCCTTGTCGTTGACGCTGACCGTGGCGTCCGCCACGGGCGCCCCCTTCTCCGTGGCGGCGAGGGTGATGAAGCGCGTGGCCTGCAGATCGGCGTCGAACGTGTACTTGTCGACGGCCCCGTCCTTGGGCAGCTTCACCAGAAAGGAGGTCTTCCACGGCTTGATGTGGTAGCCGGGCAGTTCCTTGACGACGAGCACCTCGACCTCGGCCCCGGGCTTCCTTTGGATGCCCTTGGCGAAGACCCCTGTGCCGTCGGTGATGCCCTGCTCTTGGCCGTCCACCATGACCTTGGCCTGGGACACCGGCTGAGCGTCCATGCGGGCTCTCACTTCAAGGTCCAGCTTCTGGCTGCAGGCGGCGAGCAGGAAGGCCGCACACAGGAGGAAAGCCGACCGGGCGGTATGCTTGACCATGAATATCCTCGTATCGATATCGCGCGACGGGCCTACATGGTGGGGGCTTGAATATTCACTTCGCCGGGGTTGATGATCTTGTCCTCGTCGGATTTGGATCCCTGGATGGTCTTGCGCTTGCCTTCCTGGATCCGCCGAAGCTTGAAGTCGATGTTTTTCTGTGTGTGCTCCTTTATTTCCACGGTCTGGGTCTCGGTCTCGTAGCCGATGCGGCTCGCCTCCACCTTGTACGTCCCGGGCCGGAGCCGGCCCTTCGTGGACTCGAACTTGCCGTCGACATCCGTCGTCGCGGCATGAGAAGCCTGCTCCACGGCTGTGGTGGTATTGATCATGTTCACCACGGTGCCCTGGAGGCTCTCCTTCGCCGCCGGCTGCAGATTGGCGTCGACGAGTTGTACCCTGCCGTGTATTTTGGCGGCGCACCCGGGGAGCAACACCGCCAGCGCCATCATCGCGATCGCAGAACGGAATTTTGCTGCTCTCCGCGCGAGATACATTTCGCAGAAGCCGCCGACAATGTCTTCGCGGCCGCGCGGCTCCGCTTCACGCCATGCTTCGCCACGACTGGGCATCGCGGGTGGCGCATGATCGTCACCGGTGCGACCCCGTGCCTCGACATTGCGCTCCATCGCGCCCTCCTGTCTCAGCTGCGGGCTTCCTGGGCGCCCGCCGAGGGAAATGCCCTCCCGAGAAGTATGACGACAGCGTCCCGCTTGGCCCAAAGATTTTCCTCGACGGCGCAGCGAGACTGGACGGCCAAGGCCTGAATGGAGAACACGACGGACTCATCGCGCTGTGTGTACCGGCCCATCTCACGATGAGTGACGCCTCAAGCGTTCTGGGATGGGCAGCGCTGCGCGATCCGATCGGTGAGTAGCCGAAAAATGTCTCGCTGAGAAAACACGGCGGTCTCGTCGTACAGCGAGCCGTTGGCGAACGGGAACACCAGGCGGCTTTCTCCACGGTCGCTCGTACGCAGGACCGGAAATCCTCCGCGGTGTCCTCGGCAAATCGGACGGCGCCTTCGCCGGCACTGGCCGCCGTTGAAGCGCAACTGAGGATCGCGATCCCAACGCCGAGCCAAACGAGCAGCCGGGTGCGCAGTCCCCGACCCTTGGCGGGTGCTTGTATGCTGCAAAAAACACACCGACGGTGGCCAGCGTCTGTTGACCGTCACTAATGCCCCACGGAATTCGCAGTTTAGTCGTGTCACGCAGGCCGGGCGTCGTTGCCCGGCGATGTTCATACGCTGACGTTTCCGTCACGCTTCGTTGCCAATTCGGATAGACGAGGACGTTGACACATCAGCCACGGCCGTTTCGCAACGACGATGGAAGCACTGGACCATCACGAACGCGGAAGGCCGAGGCACTGAAGCACGGTTGGGGCAAGTGCAGGAATCGGTTTTCTGCCCGAGCATGGGTGGACCGCTCGATCGCGACAACTTCCGGCGTCGCTGTTCTACAAGGCGCTGGACGCTAAAAGGCGTTCCGGGCTATGCGGGCTCGTGAAACATGTCCGGAACCGGCCGGAAGCCTCGGTTCGTCTACGAGTTCAGAGGTGATGCGTCGCTCTCGACTTTTCGCGGGTTAATTTCTGCAAGTTCGATGGTGGCCCCAACGGGACGTGATCGAACTTGCAGGATTCAAGTGCGCGATTTTATTGCGCGCTGAGAGGGTGCCCCTTTAGCTTAGGGGCCGGTAGGGTGGGCGAGACGGTGTTGCGCTGTCTCTGGATGGTTGCGGGGGCTGGATTTGAACCAGCGACCTTTGGGTTATGAGTTGCCTTCACCCCTCTAAAGTGCTGCGATCTTGCGGCTCATGAGGTTGCAGATCGCGGCAGCGGACGGCATCACTCGCAACCCAGGCGCAACCAACTCCCCCGCCTCGTCCGAGCGGGCGCGCCGAGGAAGGCCCTCGTCACCCTAGCAAGAGCCCTTGGACTTGAACCTGGCAAGCGGGGCTCCCGCTCGCCTCTCGCCCCAGGAAAAACCGCGGGACCCGGTTGATAGTTTCGATTTCGGGCGCCGTTCGGCAACGACGCCGACACTCGCGCGGGGCAGGGTTGCGGCTTCGTATAGAAGCCTGCGCGCGGCTCCTTGAGGACTGGTCTCGGTCCTGGCGTGCGGCGGTGGTCAGCGCGTTTGTCCCGACTGGCCGGTGTCGGCGCTGACGTGGGCGCCGGGTGGCCGGCTGGCCCGGCGTCCCCGAGAAGTCGCGGCGTAGAGTCACCGCGGCCCCTGCGGGCCTCTGCTACGGCAAAGGAAGACCGAAAGCAGCGGCGGCGGTCTTGAGCGCCTGATAGGCCGGCTGCAAGGCACCGATAGTCTGCACGGCGGTGCCGATGCCCGTCAGCACGGAGGACACCTTCAGGGAGTTCGGCCGCTCGGAGTCGGGCCGAGTCTGAGGACTCACAGCATGCGCGCGGCGCGCGTGCCGTCGAGGATGGCGTCGTGGACGCGGCGCGGGGAGTACGCGTCGCCGATCACCTTGAGGTCCGCCACCTTGCCCTCGAGCTCGCGCGAGAGCGGATCGTTCGCCTTGCCGCCGAAGGCGAGGACCACGGAGTCGGCCGCGAGCGTCGCCTCAGCGTTCGAGAACGTGTGGCGTGTGCGGACGCCCTGCGGCAGGATCTCCCGCGCGACTGTCATCGGGATCAGCGTCACGCCGCGCGCGAACAGCCGCGCGTAGAGGTCGGAGCGCGTGCCCTCGTCGATGTCCTCGCCGACCATGAAGTAGCGGCACACGATGGTGACCTGCGCCCCGCGCTCGGCCAGGAAGTCCGCCGTCGTGGGCGCCGCGAAGTAGCCCTCCTCGTCGACGACGACGACGCGGCGGCCGGGCGCCGTGCGGCCCGTCAGGACGTCGACCGTCGTCGCGACGTGCGGCAGCCTCACGCCCGGGATGTCGGGCACGCGCTGCGTGGCGCCGGTGGCGAGGACGACGGCGTCGGGCTTGAGGGCGAGGACGTCGGCCCCGGAGGCCGGCGTGTTGAGCCGGATCTCGGCCCCGGCCTTCTTCGCCTGGTCCACGAGCCACGTCGCGATCGACGCGTAGTCCTCGCGCTTCGGCGCCCTGGCCACCGCGAGGACCTGGCCGCCGACGGCGCTGGTCGCCTCGAGCAGGATCGTCTGGTGACCGCGTAGCGCGGCGACGCGGGCGGCCTCGAGCCCGGCCACGCCGCCGCCGACCACGACCACGCGTCGTGGTCTCGACGCCGGGCGGATCTCCATCAGCTCGGCCTCGCGGCCGATCGCCGGATTCTGCACGCACGTGATCGACTTGCCCTGCCGCAGGCGGCCGATGCAGCCCTCGGCGGCCCCGACACACACGCGCACGTCGTCGACGCGGCCCTCGCTGACCTTCTTCGGCATCTCGGGATCGGCGATCAGCGCGCGCGTCATGCCGACCAGGTCGCACACGCCGGCGGCCAGCGCGGCCTCCGCCTGATCGGCGGTGACCACGCGGCCGGCCACGATGACGGGCACGCGGACGACGCTCTTCGTGAGCGCAGCGAGATCGTTGAAGACGCCGCGCGGGTGATAGTGCGAGGGCGTGACCATCGCCTCGAACTTCAGCGTCTCGGTGTTGGACCCGCTCACCATCCAGTAGTCGGCGATGCCGACGGCGTCGAGCTGCCGCGCGATCTCGAGCAGCTCCTCCCGGCTCAGGCCGCCCTCGACGTAGTGGTCGCCGCTGTGCCGCAGGCCGATGATGAAGTCGCGGCCCACCGCCTCGCGCACCGCGCGCAGGACCTGGCGCGGCAGCCGCAGGCGGTTGTCGAGGCTGCCGCCGTACTCGTCGGTCCGCGTGTTGGCGAGCGGGGAGATGAAGTTCTCGAGTAGGTGGCCGCCGTAGAGCGGGATGTCGCAGCCGTCGTAGCCGCCCTTCTTGAGCCGCACCGCCGCCGCCGCCCACGCGTCGATCACCTCGTGGATCTCGGCCCGGCTCATGACGTGCGGCCACTCGCGGTGCCGTTCCTCGCGCGTGTCGGAGGGCGCCCACAGCGGCACACCGGAGTACCAGGAGTGGCCGCGCCGTCCGCGGTGAGAGATCTGCGAGAGGCAGAGCGCGCCGTGGCGGTGGATCGCCTCGCTCATCTGCCGGAACTGCGGGACGATGCCGTCGTCCCAGTTGTTGACCTCGCCCCAATCGTTGATCGAGGTCGGGTGGATGCTTGAGGAGCCGAACATCATCACCACGCCGCAGCCGCCCCTGGCCTTCTCCTCGTGATAGCGGATGTAGCGCTCGGTGATCCCGCCTTTCTCGCCGAAGGCCGCGCCGTGCGGCGTGGAGACGATGCGGTTCTTCGCCGTGGCGTGCCCGATCGTGATCGGGCTGAACAGGCGTGGGAACGCCGGGTTCATCACTTCAGCCGCGCGTCGTAGAGGAAGAGCATGTTGTCGATCCAGGGCTTCCAGTCGAGCCGGTTGCTGATCCCGAAGATGTGGGCCTGCTGGTAGGCCTTGATGATCGGCGCGTCCTCGAAGATGATCTCCTGCGCCTTGAAATAGAGCGCCCGGCGCCGCTCGGGATCGTTCGTGCCCTGCGCCTCCTCCAGGATCTTGTCGAGCGCCTCGTTCTTGTGGATCGCCAGCGCCGACTTGCTGTGGAGCGAGTTGACGAGCAGGTCGCCGTCGAAGACGCCTGCGCCGCCCCACGCCACCATGTAGGCGGGCAGCAGCTCGCGCTTGCGCCATTTGGTCGTGTAGACGCTCTGCTCCCACACCTGCACGGTGGCCTTGATGCCGACCTTGCCGAGCATCGCCGCCATCGCCTGCATGACCTCGATGTCGTTCATGTAGCGACGGTTGGGCGCGTGCAGGGTCATCTCGAACCCGTTGGCGTAACCGGCCTCCCGCAGCAGCGCCTTCGCGCGCTCGGGGTCGTAGCCCCACCACTTGATGGCCGGGTTGAAGCCGAACGCCTCCTTCTCGAGCGGCACGCCGAGCGGCTGGCCGTAGCCCTCCAGCACGGTCTTGATGATCGTGTCCAGATCGATCGCGTAGTTGATCGCCTTTCGCACGCGCGCGTCCTGCCACGGCCCGGGCATCAGGTAGTTGGTCATCTTCACCATGATGACGAAGCCGCCGAGCGTGCTGACCTCGACGCGGGCCACGCCGCTGGCCTTGATCTTCGCGACCTGGTCGGGCGGGACGTCGCTGACGAGGTCGGCCTGGCCGGAGAGCAGCGCGGCGACCCGCGTGGTCAGCTCGGGCACGGGACGGAAGACGAGCCGCTCGATCGCGGGCGCGCCGCGGTGGTAGTCCTTGTTGGCGTCCAGCACGAGCCGCTCGTCCTTCACCCACTCCACCAAGCGGTAGGGACCGGTGCCCACGGGCTTCACCGCGAAGCCGGCGTCGCCGACCTGCGCGACGTACTTCGGCGGCAGGATCCCTACGGTGCCGCAGTGCCCCGGGCTCATCCGCACCGGCAGCAGCGGGAACGGCGTCTTCGTCACGACGTTGACCGTGTACGGATCGACGACGTCCACGTGATCGATGGAGGCGATGCTGGTGCGGCCGGGGGCGCCCTGCGCCGGGTTCAGCATCCGCTCGACGCTGAACTTGACCGCAGCGGCGTCGAACGGCTCGCCGTTGTGGAACTTGATCCCGCGGCGCAGCTTGAACTGCCAGGTCGTGTCGGTGAGCAGGCGCCACGACTCGGCGAGGTTGCCCTCGAGCTTGAGCGTCTTGAGGTCGCGCCGCAGCAGCGTGTCGAAGATCTGCCGGTCGGGCTCGTGGGCGTTCTTGTCGCAGTGCATGTGCCAGTCGAGCGTCGCCGCCTCGCCCGACTGGACGACCACCACCGGCTTCGGCTGTGCCGCGGCGCCGGGCACGAGCAGGCCGAGAAGAACCAGGACGGCAACGGCTCCCCACGGACCGCGCTTCGCGAATGGCATTGCGTGTCTCCTTAGAGTTGGCCGACGGCCCGTCGAGCTACCAGATAAGGATCGAGCGCGTCCCGCAGCGCGTCGCCCAGCAGGTTGATGGCCATGACGGTGACGAAGAGGGCCGCGCCGGGGAAGAGCGCGAGCCAGTAGCGCGTGTCGACGAACTGCCGGCCCTCGGCGAGCATGCCGCCCCACGACGGGATCGCCAGCGGCACGCCGAGGCCGAGGAACGAGAGCCCGGCCTCGGTGAGGATCGCGCCCGCCACGCCGAAGGTCGCGACGACGATCAGCGAGGCGCTCACGTTGGGCAGGATGTGGCGCCAGAGGATGCGCGGCCGGGACAGGCCGAGCGAGCGCGCGGCGTCCACGTACGTCCGCTCGCGGACGGCGAGCGTCTCCGCGCGCACGACCCGCGCGTACGTCGCCCAGTTGCTCAACCCCACCACCAGGATGATGTTGCGGATGCTCGGCCCGAGCACGCCGATGACGGTGATGGCGAGCAGGATGAAGGGAAACGCGAACTGCATGTCAGCCAGGCGCATGATGAGGTGATCAGACATGCCACCACGGATGCCGGCCGTCAAGCCGAGACTCGTGCCCACCGTGCCCGCCAGCAGCACCGCCGACATTCCGATCAGCACGGAGGTACGGGCGCCGTGAATGACCCGGCTGAGGATGTCGCGGCCGAGCTGATCGGTGCCGAGCGCCGCCAGCGTGCCATCGCCCGTCCGCGTGGCGGGCGGCGTGAAGCGCGCAAGGAGCTGCTGCTCGTTGGGGTCCGCGGGCGCCAGGCGCTCGGGGAGCAGCGCGCAGAGCAGCACGCCGACCAGCACGACCAGGCCGAAGCGCGCGCTCGGCGCGGCGAGGAACGTCCGCGTGCGGCGATGCAGCGCCCACCATTCAGGCAAGACGCACCCGCGGGTCGAGGACCATATAAAGGAGGTCCACCGCGACGTTCAGGAGGATGAGCGCCGTCGCGATCGTGAACACGACGGCCTGCAGCAGGGGGATGTCCTTGTTGACCACGGCCTCGACCGCGAGTCGCCCGATGCCGGGATAGGCGAAGACCGCCTCCGTGATGACGGCGCCGCCGAGGAGGTTGCCCAGCTCGAGCCCCAGCGCCGTCACGATCGGGATGGCGCCGTTGCGCAGCCCGTGGCGGAGGATCACGCCCCACTCGCTGATTCCCTTCGCGCGCGCCGTGCGCAGAAAGTCCTGGGGCAGCACCTCGAGCATGCTCGAGCGCGTGATGCGTGCCGTGCGCGCCATCGCCCAGACGCCCAGCGTCACCGCCGGCAGCGCGAGCGCGCGCAGGCCCTCGCCGCCGTAGACGGGCACCCAGCCGAGGTTCACGCCGAACACCAGGATCAAGAGGATGCCAAGCCAGAAGGTGGGCATGCACTGGCCGGACAGCGCGAACGTCATCGCGCAGCTGTCGAGGAGCGAGTTGCGACGCAGGGCCGACAGGATGCCGAGCGGCACGGCGAGCAGCATGGCGAGCAGCATAGCCGCGAGGGCCAGCCTCAGCGTGGCGGGGAAGCGCTCGAGCACGAGCGGCAGAGTCGGCTGCTGGTGGCGCAGCGAGCGGCCGAAGTCGGCGCGGACGGCGCGCGCGAGGAAGCGCCCGTATTGATCGGGCAGCGGGCGATCGAAGCCGAGCGCCGCGCGCACCATCTCGTAATCCGCCCGCGTGCCCTCGGGACCCACGTAGAGGGCGGTCGGATCGCCGGACAGGTGCACCACGACGAAGACCGCCAGCGTGGTGACGACGAGGAGCACCAGCGCCCAGGCGAGCCGCTGTACCAGGTACGCGATCACGCGCGGGTCAGTTCCACTTCACCAGCCGTTCACGCCGTTCCCAGATTCGCGCGGCCGCTCTCGAGGTGCGGATGGACAGCGAGCGTGCGCCGGAACAGATCGGCGGCTTCGCGGAACGCGCTGAGCGCCAGACGGCAGAAGCGCTGGGCCGAGAGCGTCGCCGAAGTGATTGGGATTGCGCGCGAGCGCCTCGCGGCAGTCGGCGATCGAGCCGGCGTCGTTCTTCGCCATGTAGCACACCGTCGGGCGCTTGTTCCATCGGCGAACTGCGGCGCCGCCTCGACCAGCCGCGTGAAGACGGCGTCCGCCTGCTCGATCTGCTGGCGCTGCATCGTCTCGATTCCTGCACGTGGGGGCCGAGCGGGCAAGATCCGATGTCGTCGACCATGAAGCCCAGATGGTGAATGCCCGTGTAGCCCGCCGCGTCCCGGGGACTCTCGCCCGCTCGCGCCTGGCCGACCTCCTTCAGGCCGAGCACGTCCTTGTAGAAGGCCGCGGTCTTCTCGGGGTACGGAGTGCGAATGGCGATGTGCTTGATCCTGGCCATTGGACGTCCTTTCTCAGCTCGTTCTACGACGTCGACATCCGCCGCGGGATCTTCTTCTGGGTCTCCTCAAGCTCGCGCGTCAAGTCGGCGTTCCGCCGCTCGAGGTCTTGCTTCTCTTCCTGAAGCCCCAAAACCTCGGCACGCAGCCGCCGGAGCTCGCGGCGCAGCGATTCGACGTCGGTGCCGTCGCCGTCGGGCTCCGCCGTAGGCCGCGTCGGCGATGCCGTCACCCGTCGGACCGTGATCTTCTCGTGGGCCGCCCAGTACTTCTCTCGAGCCGTCGCGGGATTCCCGGGCCGTTGGACGCGAGCGCGCACCTCATGGCCCTTCTTGAACGTGACGGGGCGGGACGCGACTTCCCACTCATGGGGCTCGTCCCCCGTCTCCGCATCGTCGAAGCGGTCGCCGATATGGAGCTGGTCGGGGAAGATCGAAAGGGTCGGCTCAGGATCCGAGCCGCGACGAGACGGTCCAGCCATCTCAGCTCACCACCGCCCGCGGACCACCGCCACGCCCGAGGCGAGCAGGATCGCGATCACGACGCTCGCGACGGGGAAGACGGCCCGGCGTCTGGCGCGACGACGCACCCGACTGTCGGGCGAGCGGTCCTCGAAGACCATGCCTTCAGGTCAGTTCCACCATCCGGCGCGCCGGATCTTCTCCCGCTCCCGCCGCGCCTTCGTCAGCGTCGCCTTCATCACCGGGCGTGTGATCGTGTCCCGGCGCACCTCAAGGATGGAACGGATGAGGCGCTGGACGCGGAGCCAAGGGTGTTGCCAGCGGGTGTCAGTCACGCGCGGCACCGTAGCTGAACGACGGCGAGGCGTCAATATCGCCCAATCGGATATAGAGCGACCCTCGGGGTGTCGTCAGGCGGCGTCGCGCCTCGGCACGGCTGACCATCTCGCATCCCGCCTCGGCCCGTGAGGGGCGAGATGGGGTTACGCCACCGTGCGAGGCGACCGCCAGCCGGGAGCAGCAGCCGGGAGATCGTGCGGACGCTGCGCGTCGCGACGCCCTGACGCGTCTCTCCGTCACTTTTTCTTTCGCGATCGACGGCACCGGGCCGTAGGGTGAGCACGATGGCAAGAGGCGGCACGATGACGCGTACGCTTCTGGCAGCCTTCGCCATGGCAGTGCGGCCGGTCTCGTCGTTCGTCCGCTATCGTCTCATCGCGACCGTGGCACGCGAGATCAGCCTCTGGCGCTGGAGACGACGGCACGGCCGGCGCCCGCAAGCTCCGAGACCGTCGACGCGTGGCCGGCGAGCGGCACGGGCGTTCGTATTCCAGGCCGAGCGGCCCGCGTCGTTCCCCGGCGCTGACGAACCGCGCGCCGCGAGACGGAGCGCGACGTCGACCGGCCGCGTGCGACCGTCGAGCGCGTGACGTGCGAGGTGGATCTGTACCGCGCGGTCAAGCGGCGACGCCACGGGCGGCCGTGAGCCGCCGGTCGTCGTCGAGCTAAAGCTCACCTTCAATCTCGCGCTCGTGCAGGGCGTCGATCGCCTCTCCCTCTACCGATCTGGATCATGTCCTCGTCCTTGGCGAACGGCACCTCCGCCGCATCCTGACCCGCTACCTCACGTACTTATCATCGGGCGCGAACTCACCGCTCGCTCGACAAAGATGCCGACCGTGGGCCAATCGAGCGACCGGAGCGCGGCGTGGTCGTGCAGATTCGCGAAGTCGGGGGCCTGCACCATCGCCATGTCCGGCGGGCGGCCTGATCCAGCCCAACCAGGTCGCCATGCTCGGGCCCGTCCCGTCAGGCCGCTCGCCGCCCTACCTTGAACTCCGTCTCTTTCCGTGGTGGGCCGGATGGGCCCAAGGTTTACTGTCCTGCCTCCGACCCGCTGTCGAGAGTCTCCGAGCGTGCCTCACCGCACGGCTCCACATGTCCCGCCCGATGTTGTCAGTGCCCATGAACCGGACACTCGGTGGCTTCTTGCGAGATCCAGGGACCGACTCGTCGTAGGAGTAGGGCGCGATCCTATCGGCGAAGACTGCCATCACGATCAAGCCTGCCTTCAGCGCCCCGACCATAGCTTTCCGAGTGTCGGGACGAGTCCGGCTTCTCGTACCGAGGTATAACCCGTGTTCCATCGTCATTCGCGATCCTCAGCGGATGGCTTCACTGAGCACTTCTCGATGAGCTTCGGAGTCCGCAGTGGGCCCTTTGTCAGCCGCGCGACATCCGGGCCAGCTTGTCCAAGTGGCGTTGACTGGCGTGATCCCTAGAGCCGCGTATTCCCTGCGCTGTCGAACGCTCTAACGCTGGTACGGCTCTTGCCATTACCGGCCACCACGCCCGCTCGCGCACCGTCTCTGGCAGCGGGAAAGGAGGGCAACGATGACGGGACGAATGATCCTCGTCACGGCAGCCATCTCTCTCATTGAGGAGGCGAAGCGACTGGCCCAACAGCTCAGGGTGAAGGGGACGGAAGCCACCGAGCGGCTCAAGGCGCTGAAGAGGACGGCTGGTGAGTCGTGGAACGAGATCAAACCGGCGATCGAAAAGGCCTGGGCCGAGCTGCGTCCCGCGCTGCGAAGCGCGGCGGCTAAATTCAGGGAAACGCAATCACAGAGCCCGCGTGCCGTGTCCGACGACCTGACGCGTGGACAGCATCAGGGGCCACCAGTCAAATGAATCGTAGGGCGGCAGGAGCCTGGTGTTTGGCGCGCGGCCTCCAACGTGGCGCTTGGCCTCACCATTCCACCCTCGCTACAACTGCGCTTCGACGGATTGGCGGTAGTCAGATAAACGCGCCTTATTCCGGCGGCGAAATCCACAGAGGTCGGTGATCAGGCTTCTCATCGACCTCGAGGCCCGGCGCTCTGTCTCACCCATCACGCCCCATGGCATCACGGCCAATGTTCATGCGGCTTCCCGTGGGGTGCGGTGTCGTCGCCGCTGCGACCGAGTGAGACCCAGACCGTTGCCATACGACCTGCAACTAGCCCGCAAGTAGCCCGCCCGCATTCGGGTCGCCGGGGCCCCGCCCGCCCCCCTTCACTGCGGGCCAAGCCTGGCCGTGTGCGCGTCACTTGAAGCTGGCGCTCATTCTGTTGGCCCAGGTTTCCTGGAGGGACCCACGGGCAAGGTGGTGTGGCCCCAAAATCTAGAACCTAGAGCCTTGGCCACCAGTCCTCGGCCTTCATGCTCCACCAGACGGCCCAGGTGCGCCAGCAAACCCTTGACTATCACCGGGGCGCCCGCCGTAGTCTCAGGAAGATGTTGGATTTGCTTGCCGCCGCAAAGTCGGTGGGTGGATGGGTGCCGTCTCTCTGGCGCTTCGCCCGGCGCCCCCGCCTCCATGTCTACTTCGATGCGGCTCAAACGTACATGATCAGGACTGTCACCGACGCTGGAGGCGTGCCCGGCTACTTCTGTCATGTGATGGTACGGAATCACGGCCACGACGTGGCCCGCAAATGCCGTGGACGCTTGACGGCTGTCTTACAGCGAGACGCAGATGGCCGGACGGCTCCCGCCCCAGGCTTCGTCGCTCCCGTGGTTCTCAAATGGGCCCACGAACTGGACTGGAACTGGAACCCTCGGGATATTGAGCACGATGGTCCTCGTCGGCTGGACCTCTGCTATGCGCTTCAGTCAGCCCCGCAACAGCTGCGATTCTTCAGCCACCCGGTGCCTTCCGGGGTGCAGACAATATTCCCGCCAGGGCTCTACACCGTCCGTATCAGAGTGGATGCCCAGAACGCCGCCGACGTCGAGGGCACCTTCGACATCGACTTCACCCATGGG